>LXNI01001290.1_pt1 | contig 22708 bp, 23 predicted proteins | sample 809091 | NCBI WGS metagenome assembly LXNI01 (sample SAMN04870527, study PRJNA318959) | sponge metagenome | biome: 01000161; feature: marine sponge reef; material: water | host: Sarcotragus foetidus | place: Greece: Milos, Mediterranean Sea | collected 2013-05-29 | depth 5-7 m | reverse complement strand
GCGCAGCCGGTGCACAGGCCCGAGGTGATGACCTCGTCGTGGAGTTCCTTCCACTGGTAGGTCCAGCGGGGCTTCTTGGCCTGTGCAGGCGCCGCGTCGGTGATGGTCATGCGCCCCCGGCAGGATTCGAACCTGCGCACACGGCTCCGGAGGCCGTTGCTCTATCCCCTGAGCTACGGGGGCTGGGCCGGCCATGCTATCGGCCCCCGGCTCGCCGGCGGGGTTGGGGGCGGCGTCCGGGTGGGCTCCGGCGGGATCAGGGTCGGCCGGTAGGATCGGCCGATGCCGGATGTGCGCGACGGCTTGAGGGACGGGTTGCAGGCGGCTCTGGAAGGAGCCGGCGTCGTCGGTGCGCCCGTCGAGATCGCCATCGAGCGGCCCAGGGACCGCTCCCACGGCGAGTGGTCGTCGAATGTGGCGCTGGCCGCAGCCAAGGCGGCGAGACGCCCGCCCCGCCAGCTCGCCGAGCAGATCGTCGCCCACTTGAGTGCCGAGCCGCCCCCGCATGTGGTGGCGGTCGAGGCCGCCGGCCCCGGCTTCGTGAACTTCCGTCTGGCCCCGAGCTGGCTGCACGAGGTGCTGGCTGAGGTGGTCGCCGCGGGCGTCGACGGCTATGCCCGCAGCGATACCGGAGCGGGGCGCACGGTGAGCGTCGAGTTCGTGTCGGCCAACCCGACCGGGCCGCTGCACGCCGGCCACGGACGGTGGGCCGCCTACGGCGACTCGCTGTGCCGGCTGCTGGAGCACTGCGGCTACCGGGTGACCCGGGAGTTCTACGTGAACGACCGGGGCCGCCAGGTCGACCTCTTCGCGACCTCGCTGACGGCGCGCAGCCGCGGCGCTGAACCTCCCGAGGACGGCTATCACGGCGAGTACGTGGCCGAATGGGCTGCCGAGATGCCCGACGGCGCCGATGCCCGCCGGTGGGGGATCGAGCGGGCCCGCCGGGACCAGGCCGACACTCTGGCCGCGATGAACGTGGCCTTCGACCTCTATACCAGCGAGTCCGAGCTGGTCGCCCGGGGAGCGATGGGCGAGGTGCTGCACGAACTGGGCAGCCAGGCCATGGTCTATGAGCACGATGGCGCGCTGTGGCTCCGCACCAGCGAGTTCGGCGACAGCGCCGACCGGGTGCTGGTCAAGAGCGACTCCGAGCCGACGTATTTCCTTCCCGACATCGCCTACCACCACGAGAAGTCCTCGCGGAACGAGCTGGTGATCGACATTCTCGGCGCCGACCACCATGGCTACGTTCCCCGGATGCGGGCCGCGCTCGCCGCGCTGGGCCACGGCAACGAGGCCTACGAGGCCCTGGTCGGCCAGAACGTCACCCTGCGCCGGGGCGGGGTCGAGGTGCGCCTGTCGAAGCGAGCAGGCAACATGGTGCTGGTCTCGGAGCTGCTCGACGAGGTCGGTCCCGACGTGACCCGGCTCGTGTACCTGCTGCAGTCCATCGACACCACCCAGACCATCGACATCGACGTCGTGTCGGCCCAGTCGTCCGAGAACCCCGTCTACTACCTGCAGTACGCGAACGCCCGGGTCCACTCGCTGGGCCGGATCGCCGAGACCCGCGGCGTGCAGCGGGCACCGCTGGACGAGGTGGACCTGACGGTGCTCGTGCATGAGCGCGAGCTGGATGTGCTGCGGGCGCTGGCCGGTCTGCCCGACACGGTCGCGGCCGCGATGCGAGCCCGGGCCCCGCATCAGGTCGCCGCCTGGGCCCGTGAGCTGGCTGCCGCCTTCCACCGGTTCTGGCACGACTGCCCGATGCTGCGCGACGACGTGCGCGAGGACCTCCGCCAGGCCCGCCTGTGGCTGGTGGAGGCCACCCGGATCGGCTTGGCCGTCGCGCTCGCCATTCTCGGGGTCTCGGCCCCGGAGAGGCTGTAAGACGATGGCTGCCTCGCTGCGTGCGCCGTCGGAGCCCGTCTCGCGCCATCTGCTGCCCGACAACCACCACGTGTCACAGGGCCGGCTCAGTATCGGCGGATGCGACCTGATCGAGTTGGCCGGAGCCTACGGCACGCCGCTGTTCGTCTACGACGAGGCGCACCTTCGCCACCGCTGCCGTCAGGCGGTGGAGGCGTTCGGACCCGGAGTGTCGTACGCGACCAAGGCCTTCCTCTGTGTCGCCATGGCCCGGCTCGCGCACTCCGAGGGCATGGGTCTGGATGTGGCCACCGGGGGTGAGCTGCACGTGGCCCTGGCCGCGGGCGTGCCCGCGGACCGCCTGGTGCTGCACGGCAACAACAAGTCGATGGGCGAGCTGCGGGCCGGGGTGGATGCCGGCGTGGGCCGCATCGTGGTCGACAGCTTCGATGAGCTCGACCGCCTCGACGCCCTGCACACCGAGACCGGGGCCCGGCCCAGCGTGCTGCTCCGGTTCACGCCCGGCGTCGAGGCCCACACCCACACGTACCTGGTCACCGGTGGCGACGACTCCAAGTTCGGCTTCACCGTGTCCACCGGGGCGGCCGCGGCCGCGATGGAGCGGGCCCGGTCGTCGGCCTCGGTCGAGGTCGTCGGCGTCCACTCCCACATCGGCAGCCAGGTGTTCGAAGCGTCGTCATTCACCAAGGCGGTGACGGTCATCGCCGAGGCGGCGGCGCCCTACGACGTGGAGGAGATATCCGTCGGCGGCGGCCTCGGGGTGGCCTACGTCTCCGGCGAGTCGGCGCCGACGATCGCCGAGTGGGGCGCGGCGGTGCGCGACGCATGCCGGGCGGCGGGGGTGACGGCACGGGTGACTGCGGAACCCGGCCGCTCGATCGTTGCGGCTGCGGCGGTGACCCTCTACACGGTGGGCACCATCAAGCGGATCCCGGGCGTGCGAAACTACATCGCGGTCGACGGCGGGATGAGCGACAACCCGAGGACGATGCTCTACGGCAGCGGCTACGAGGCGTTCCTGCCGAGGGCCGTTGACGCTTCCCGGGAGCTGGCCGCCAGCGTGGTGGGCAAGCACTGCGAGTCGGGCGACATGCTGGTTCGCGACGCGGCCGTGCCCTCCGACATAGCGGTGGGCGACATCCTGGCCACCCCGGTGACCGGCGCCTACGGCCACTCCATGGGCTCCAACTACAACAAGGTGCCAAGGCCTGCGGTGGTGTTCGTCGCCGGAGGCGACGCTCGGCTGGTGGTGAGGCGCGAGACCCACGACGACCTCCTGGCCTGCGAGCAGCCTGAAGCCTGACGCCTGACACCGCACGAAGCCCGGCAACTCCAGCCCCCTGAGTTGCCGCATTCGCCGACGGGCTAGCGCCAGTCGGCCTTCGCTTCGAGCGCGGCGGTTCGCTCGCCGAGCGCGGCGACGGCCGCCATGGCCTGCAAGTGCAGATCGACCATGCGCTCGCCCAGCTGGGCGATCGCGGCCATGGCTTCCCCGTGAAGCCTGTCAGCGTGATTGCGCTGCTCGGCTCCCTGCTGGGCGATCGCGGCCATGGTTTCCCCGTGAAGCCTGTCAACGTGATCCCGCAGATCGGCTCCCTGCTTCAACAGGTAGTGCACCAGCACGCCGATGATCCCCACCAGGCCAGAGCCCAGGACGGAGATCAGCGCAATCAACATGAAATACATTGTGTCATGAGGATCGGACATTGGCAACCCCACACCGTGACGTATAATCAAAAATCATGAATTCTGATGATTGTCTGTTCTCGAAGGACTGCCCCTCGGCCGAGACGTCGGCGCAGGAAGCCCGGTATCTCCAGACCCTGAGCGGTCCCGGGATCGTGCCCGTGCAGGACGCGGGCGCCGGTCGGCTGGTGCTTGAGAGGGCGGCCTGCTCGCTGGCGGATGTACTGCATGAGCGAGGTCCTCTGCCGGAGAGCGAGATCAGGGCGGTGGGCGCGGCGACCGCCTCGGCGCTCGCCCGGGTCCACGGCGCAGGGCTCGTGCACGGTGACGTCAAGCCGGCCAACCTGCTATTGAGCCAGGACGGCGAGCTGTGGGTGACAGACTTCGACGCGGCCCGTCCCGCGGACGGCAAACCGCTCGAGCGGCACAGCCCGGGCAGGCTGCCGCCCGGATCCCCGGCCCGAGCCACCCTCGACATCACTGCGCTGGCACTGACATTGGTGGAGCTGGCCACCGGCTCCCTGCTGGATCCAGGCACGGCCTGGCGGGCGACCGACTTGCGTCGCCTCGGGTGCTCGGCGGGCCTGAGCGCCGAACTGTCCTTCATGCTCGGCGACGAGGCCTCGGTGCCAAGTGCCCGGGGCGTGGCCGACATGTTCGAGCGCGCCGGCATCGGCCCGCTTCCCGAGCCGGCCGTCAACGCTCAGAGCGTCGATCCGACGCCCACGGTCGAGTTCATGCCGGCGCGGCCCCGACCCCGGCCCGGATCGGCAGAGCCGGAATCGACGGCTGCCGAGCCCTCGCTGCGGTGGTGGCAGCGCCTGGCGGCATCATGGCGACCGCGCTGACGAGAACATGTTCCTACTACATCGTCCTACATCGTCGGGCGTGGGCCCATCACGCAGCTAGCCCCCGGGCCGACCGGCCCGGGGGCTGCAGGCCGGTAGCTTGGAGGAGTGAAACGCCTCCGTATCGGACTCCTCGGCTGCGGCAACGTCGGCGCCGCCCTGGTGACCCTGCTCGACGAGCAGCGCGCCGTGGTGGCGGCCCGCACGGGCATCGAGCTGGACATCACCCGCATCGCGGTCCGCTCCACCGCCAAGGACCGGGGCCTGCCCATCGACCCGTCGGTGTTCTGCACCGACGCGGCCGCGGTCGTGTCCGATGCAGACGTGGATCTGGTGGTCGAGGTCGTGGGTGGCATAGAGCCCGCCCGCACCTTGGTGAGCCGCGCCATCGAGGCCGGCAAGCCCGTCGTGACGGCCAACAAGGAGTTGCTGGCCAACTACGGCGCCGAGCTGTTCGCCGCCGCCGACGACGCGGGCGTGGACCTGTTGTTCGAGGCGGCTGTCGCCGGGGCCATCCCTCTCATCCGTCCCCTGAGGGAGTCACTGGCGGCCGAGCCGGTGGAGCGGATCATGGGAATCGTCAACGGCACCACCAACTACATCCTCACCCAGATGGCCGAGCGGGGCGCCAGCTACGCCGAGGCTCTCAGCGAGGCCCAGAGCCTGGGCTATGCCGAGCGCGACCCCACCGCCGACGTCGAGGGCTTCGACGCAGGGGCCAAGGCCGCCATCATCGCCACCGTCGCATTCGGAGCCGTGGTGGTGGCCGGCGACGTCTACCACGAGGGAATCTCGCGTCTCACCCTCGGTGACATCGAGATGGCTCGCCGGCTCGGCTACGCAGTCAAAGCCGTGGCCGTCGCCGAGCGCACCGGCAACGGCGAGGCCGAACAGCCGGAACTGGCCGTCCGGGTCCACCCGGCCATGATCCCGTTCCAGCATCCCCTGGCCGGCGTCCGGGACAGCTTCAACGCGGTCTTCATCCAGGGAGACGCCGTCGGCGAGCTCATGTTCTACGGTCGGGGCGCGGGCGGACGTCCTACAGCCAGTGCCGTTCTGGGCGATCTCGTGGATGCCGCAGTGAACCTCACCTCGGGCGGGCGGGGCCGCATCGGACACCTGGTCCGGGCCCGGATCCGGTCCATCGACGACCTGCGGTCCGCCTACTACATCGGCCTCGAGGTCGCCGACCGGCCCGGCGTGCTGGCCTCGGTGGCCGACGTGTTCGGCCGCCACGGCGTTTCCATCCGATCCATGGAGCAGCACGGACTGGGCGACGACGCCAGCCTCGTGTTCATAACCCACGAGTGCCGCGAGCGCGACCTGCAGTCGACCCTGCGAGAGCTTCGGGACCTAGAGCCGGTTCATGGGCTGGGCACCGTCATCCGCGTGATCGGCGACGAGCACCGGCAGCACTGACCATGCGCTACATCAGCACCCGGTCCGAGCCCGGGCGCGGGCAGGGCCTCGCGTTCGATGACGTCCTGCTGGCCGGGCTCGCACCCGACGGCGGCCTCTACGTCCCCGAGCAGGTTCCCAAGCTGCCCGCCGACGTGATCTCCGCCGTGAACGGCCTCAGCTACTCCGAGCTTGCTGCCCGGCTGATGGCTCCGTACGTGAGCGACGCGGTGGACCGGGAGACGCTCGAGGCCATGGTCGCCGACGCCTACGCCTCGTTCACCCATCCCGACGTGTGCCCGCTGGTCGCCCTCGACGACGACCACTGGCTGCTCGAGCTGTTTCATGGCCCCACCTACGCCTTCAAGGACATCGCCCTCCAGGTCGTGGCCCGGCTCTTCGATCACGAGCTCGAGCGGCGGGGCGAGCGGGCCATGATCGTCGCGGCAACCTCGGGCGACACCGGCTCGGCGGCGATGGAGGCCGTGGCCGGCCGGGACCGCATCGACATCGTGGTGCTGCACCCCTCTGGCCGCACCAGCGACATCCAGCGGCGCCAGATGACCACGTTGGACGCGCCCAATGTCCATGCGGTGGCGGTGGACGGCACCTTCGACGACTGCCAGGACTTGGTCAAGGCGATGTTCAACGACCAGGCGTTCCGCACGGAGTCGAAGCTGGCTGCGGTGAACTCGATCAACTGGGCCCGGGTCGCGGCCCAGATCGTCTACTACGTCTGGGCGGCCGGGCGTCTGGCCGACGAGCGTCCGGTCACGTTCTGTGTCCCCACCGGCAACTTCGGCAATGTTCTCGCAGGCCACTACGCCCGCCGGATGGGACTGCCGAACGAGCGCCTGCTGATCGCATCGAACACCAACGACATCCTCAGCCGGCTCATCGAGACCGGCGAGCTGGCCGCCCACGACGTGGTGCCCACCCTCTCACCGAGCATGGACATCCAGATCTCGTCCAATCTCGAGCGTCTCCTGTTCGAGTTGTTCGACGGTGACGGTGGCGCGACGGAGGGCCTGCTCACCCAGTTCCGTACCGACGGGCGAGCCCGTCTGAGGGCCGAGCAGCACGAGCGGGTGAGGGCCGAGTTCTCCGGTGACCGGCTCGATGACCGAGAGACCCTCGAGGTGATGGGCCGTGTCCACGCCTCCTCCGGCCGGTTCATCGACCCTCACACCGCGGTCGGAATCGGTGTGGCCGAGCGCTGTCGCCGTCCGGGTGAGCTGGTCGTGACACTGGCCACCGCTCATCCGGCCAAGTTCCCCGAAGCCGTGGCGCGGGCCACCGGAAGCGTGCCCGACGCGCCCCCGGCACTAGCGGCGGTGGCCGACTTGCCCGAACGTTGTGCCGCGCTGCCCAACGACATCGCCGCGATCAAGGAATTCGTCCGCTCGATGCGCCGAGGCTGACCTCCCTGGTGGCGAGCCGGGGGAACTGCGCGGGAAGAAGCAGCCGCGCTGGTTGCGGTCCGGCGCGTTCAGCCCGTAGCCTTCGGCGCATCGCCTCGCGCCTTCGGCGTGGTGGCATGTCCCCGGCTTGTGATGCGTCGCTTCGCCGAGCCGGGATGCCTGAGTCCGACAACCGGGGAATTCATCCGTGGAAGCGACCGAGATGCGGCGTTCGACGCTGCAACGCAAAGACCGGGGCGAACTGAACCAGATCGCCGCCGCGCTGGGGGCCAAGCCGTCCAGCCGGGCCCGCAAGGACGAGATCATCCAGTTGATCATCGACCTCACTGCCGACGGTGCCCGGATCGCGCCGAGCGCGACCGGATCGTCCGACAGCGCGCCGGACGCTGCCACCGAGCCTGACGGCCGCTCGGCCGCCGGCTCGGCCCGCAGCTCGACCGCCAAGGGACATGACGGTGACCAGAACGGCGGCGACGGTCAGAATGGCGGCAACAGCCAGAACGGCGGCGACGGCGATCCTGTGGCCGCCGAACCACGCGACGGCAACCGCTCCGCCGATCGCAGCGGCGACGATGCCGAGGTGGGCAACCGGCGCCGGCGTCGCCGCAGCCGCGATCGTGACCGCGACCGCGAGGACAGCTGGGACGGCGACCCCGTCGCGGTGACGGGCCGGCTCGACCTCCGCGACGAGGGGTACGGCTTCCTCAGAGTCGAGGGCTGCCTGCCGAACCGCAGCGACGCCTACGTGCCGGTCAAGACCATCCGCCAGTTCGGCCTGCGCCGCGGCGACCAGCTGTCGGGCACGTCCCGCCCGGCGAACCGGGCCGAGAAGAACCCGGCCCTGCTGACGCTGGAGTCCATAAACGGCGGTCCTGCCGAACTGACCGACCGTCCGCTCTTCGAGAGGCTCACGCCGATCCACGCGGTGCGCCCCCTGACCCTGGAGCAACCCGAGGACCCCGACGCCATCGCCGCCCGCCTCATCGACCTGGTCGCACCGATCGGGGTCGGCCAGCGGGTCCTGGTGAAGGGGCCGAGAGGGTCCGGGGCCACCGACCTGCTGGTGTCGATCATCTCCGCGATCGAGATGAACGAGCCCGACATCTACGTGATGGGGCTGTTCCTCGACCAGCGGCCCGAGGACATCACCGAGGTGCGGCGCTGCATCCGCAACGGCGAGACGGCCGCCACCTCGTTCGACCAGACCGCGGAGGACCATGTCCAGACGGCCGAGATGACGGTCGAGCGGGCCAAGCGCCTGGTGGAGTCCGGTCGCAGCGTGGCGCTAGTGCTGGACAGCCTCACTGCTCTGGCTCAGGCGTACAACGCGGCGCTCTCGAACGCGGGCCGGGCTTACAGCGGCAATATCGAGAGCGGCGCCGTGCACATGCCCAAGAAGCTCTTCGGCGCCGGCCGCAACGTTTCCGAGGGCGGCTCGCTCACCATGATCGCGTCGATCGTGTCGGAGGGATCGAGTTCGCTGCCCGGGATCCTGTGCGACGAGTTCGTGGGCGCGGCCAACACCGAGATTCACCTGGACCGGTGGGCCGCGCAACTCGGGGTTTTCCCTGCGGTCGACTTGAGCGCCTCGGTGTCACAGGACGAGGACCGCTTCCTCGACGCCGACGAGGTCCATTCTCTGCAGCATCTGCGGCGCAGCCTCACCGAGGGTGCCGGCGACGGTCCGGCCGCCGCGGTCAAGGCTCTCGAAGCGGTCCTCGCGAGGCTGCACGACACCTCCTCCAACGCCGAATTGCTGCGCTGAGCCGATCCGCGGTTCGGATCGGGCGAAAGTTCGTTCCCGCGGGTTGTGACCAGCCCATCCGACTTACAGACTGGTGCCCCGATGAAGGCCGACACACACCCCGAGTACCGGCTGGTCGTCTTCGCCGACCAGTCCGCCGGAACCTCGTTCCTCACCAGATCCACCATCGCCACCGATGACACCATCGAGTGGGCCGACGGGAACACCTACCCGCTGGCGAAGGTCGAGATCTCCAGTGCCAGCCACCCCTTCTTCACAGGGACCATGAAGATCGTCGACACCGCGGGCCGCGTCGAGCGCTTCGAACGCCGCTACGGCCGCCGCAAGGGCCGCGAGTAGCGACGGCACCGGGCGCGGGCACCCTCGGCGATGGACCACACTGAGAACGGGCAGATCCGCGCCGGCGCGGGCGACGCGCTGGCCAAGGCCTTCGAGATGGTCGCCACGCCGGCCATCTTCGGGGTGGGCGGCTGGCTGGTCGACGGCCGCCTCGGCACGTTCCCGCTGGTAACCGTGGTGTTGGTGTTCGTCGTGTTCGGCTATCAGGTCTGGGCCTTCGTCCGCAGCTACAGCGCCAGCATGGACGAGGCGCTTCACAGCCGGCGGTCCGGCTACCGCGGGGCCGGTCCCGGAGCCCCCGGCCAGCCATGAGCGCCGTCCAGGAGGCTTTCGACGTGTCCGGGGCACCCGGCGCCTCGTCGGAGGTGCCTGAGGCACCCGAACGTGCTGTGGCCGCCGACATGGCGCGGCGTTCCGTTCTGTTCGCGGTTCCGCTGCTGGTGGGCGGCGCCCTGGGGTGGGGATGGTCCGGAATTCTGTCGGTCGGGCTGGCGCTCGCGCTGGTGCTGGTCAACTTCGGGTTGGGCGCGGCCGCGATCGGCTGGGGCGCCCGGCTGGGTGCGGGGCCGCTGATGGCCGCCGCGCTGGGTGGTTACGTGGTCCGGCTCGGTATCGTCACCGCCGCTGTGTTGCCCATCCGCCACCACGACTGGTTCGAGTTGCTGCCCTTCGCGGTGAGCCTGATCGCTACCCATCTGGGCCTGCTGATCGTTGAGGCCCGCCACGTCTCGGCCTCCCTGGCCTTCCCTGGCCTCAAACCGGAGAGATCGGCATGAGAATCCTGGCTCTGGAGTTCCCGCCCTTCAGCCACCTGTTCGACTGGCCGACCATCTGGCTCGACGGCACGCCGCTGGCCATCAACAAGACGGTGCTCATCTACCTGGCTGCGACCGCGGCCACCATGGTGCTGTTCGGGCTGGCCGGGCGGACCCGCGAGTCCCTGGTGCCGGTCGGCGTGCAGCATGTGGCCGAGTCGGGGGTGAGCTTCATAGAGAACTCGGTGGTGATGCAGACCATCGGCCCAGACGGCAAGAAGTTCATGCCCTTGCTGACATCGATGTTCTTCTTCATCCTGTTCTCGAACATCACCGAGGTCATCCCGTTCATACAGTTCCCGGCCAACGGCCGCATGGCCATTCCCATCACTCTGGCCCTGATGGTGTGGGTGATCTACAACGTGGTCGGCGTGAAGAGCCAGGGCGCCTTCGGCTATCTGAAGAACTCGCTGTTCCCGCCGGACGTGCCCAAGGTGCTATACGTCATCGTCACGCCCATAGAGCTGGTCTCCACCTTCGTGGTGCGGCCCTTCTCGCTGGCCATCCGGCTCTGGGCCAACATGGTGGCCGGGCACCTGCTGCTGGTGACGTTCGCCATCCTGTCGGCCACCCTCTGGGACTTCTACTACGTCCCCGCCGCGCTGCCCTTCGTGATGCTCATCCTGATGACTGCGTTCGAGATCCTGGTCTCGTTCCTGCAGGCGTTCATCTTCACCATCCTCACCGCGGTGTACATCGGCGGCTCGATGCATCCCGCGCACTAGGCCCGGCCCTCTCGATCAACCACTCATCACAACCACAGGAGAAAGCAAAGTGCTAAGTCTTCTCGCACAGACCGCTCCCGGCGAGTTCGTCGAAGGGCTCAAGGCCATCGGTGCCGGCCTCGGCTACGGCCTCGCCGCGGTCGGGCCCGGCGTGGGCATCGGCCTAGTGGTCGGCAACGCCATCTCGGCCATGGCCCGCCAGCCCGAGTCCGCCGGCATGGTCCGGACCACGATGTTCCTCGGTATCGCCTTCACCGAGGCGCTGGCCCTAATCGGGTTCGTGGTCTTCATCCTGCTGCTCCCGTAAGGAACGGCGATCATGGGTAGACCAACCGTGAGGGTCCTCGCAGCCCTCGGCGTGGCCAGCGCCGTGCTGGTCGCCGCAGCCGCACCGGCTGGGGCCGCGGGAGAGACCATCGGCGGGTGCGTCATCGAGCAGGTGCACCACGCCGAGGACGAGTACGGCAGTCTCGACGCTCTCGACAAGGCAGCCCTCGCGAAGTTCGAGGACGACCTCGAGAGCTGCGTCGAGGCGCCCAGCCCCATCATCCCCGAAGTCGACGAGATTATCTGGGGCGGCCTGGCCTTCGTGATCCTGTTCGGGTTCATGTGGTGGAAGGGCCTCCCGGCGGTGAAGCGGGCCATGGACGCCCGCTCCGAGAAGATCCGGGCCGACCTCGACGCGGCCGACGTGGCCAAGGCCGACGCGATGCGCACCAAGTCGGAGTACGAGGCCCAGCTCGCCGACGCCAAGACGGCTGCGTCCGCCATCATCGACGAAGCCCGAGCCCAGGCCGATCAGCTCCGCCAGGACCTGCAGGCCCGAGCCGAGGCCGACATCGCCGAGCAACGGGCCCGGGCCGCGGCCGACATCGAGTCGAGCCGTCGCCAGGCTGTGGACGACCTTCGCACCGAGATGGCCGCCATCGCGGTGGGTGCGGCCGAGCGGGTGGTGGGCGCCAGCCTCGACGCTGACGTGCACCGTTCCCTCATCGACGGTTACATCGACGAGGTGGCCGGGGCCGGCAGCAACGGGAACGAGGGCTGAGCGTGACGCCGGCAGCCGATCCGACGGCCGACCCCCGGACACCAGGGGTCTGAGCGATGGCTGACCTTGCCGCCTCAGACCGCATAAGCGGCTACGCCGACGCCGTGCTGGCGGTGGCCCGTGCCGAGGGCTCCCAGGCCGAGGTCGAGGACGAACTGGCCCGTTTCGCCGATGCGCTGCGCTCCAGCGACGAGCTGCAGTCGACCCTTGCCGACCCGGCCATAGACGTGGAACGCCGGCTGCGGATCACCGAGGACCTGCTCGCAGGCCGGGCTCTGCCGGCCACCGCGGCTCTGGTGTTGCTGGTGGTCGGTGCGGGCCGTGGCGGTGAACTCGTCGACATCATCGACGCCACCATCGACCGGGCCGCGGCGGGCCGGAACCGGCGGGTGGCCCGGGTGCGCAGCGCGGTGGAGATCACGGCTGAGCAGCGGGCCCGGCTGGCCGAGGCCATCAAGGCGTCGTCGGGGCTCGATGTGGAGATCCAGGCCATCGTCGACCCCAGCGTGGTCGGTGGAGTGGTCACCGAGATCGGCGACGACGTGATCGACGGCAGCGTGCGCAGCCGCCTGCAGCAGATGCGGGCCGGTCTGAGCTGAGCGCGCCGGCCACCACACAGGAGACTGAGCGACCAGACATGAGCGACCAGATGAACGACCAGATGAGCGACCAGATATGAGCGACACGCCAACACTCACCATCGACACGGCCGACATCGCGGCCGCCATCCGCGAGAACCTCGAAGGGTTCACCCCTGCCCTGGAGCAGTCCACGGTGGGCCGGGTGCTCGAGGTCGGCGACGGCATCGCCCGGGTCTCGGGACTGCCCGATGCGGCCGTCAACGAGATGCTGCGCTTCGCAAGCGGCGCCGTCGGTTTGGCGCTGAACCTCGACGAGACCTCGATCGGCGCGGTGGTTCTCGGCGACGTGGAGGGTATCGAGGAAGGCCAGCCCGTCCAGGCCACCGGCGACATCCTGTCGATCCCGGTGGGCGACGGCCTGCTCGGCCGGGTGGTCAACCCGCTGGGCGAGCCCGTCGACGGCAAGGGACCGCTCTCCAACCCGATTCCGAGGCGCATGGAGATCCAGGCGCCGGGCATCACCGGTCGCAAGCCGGTGCACGAGCCGATGCAGACTGGCATCAAGTCCATCGACTCGCTCATCCCCATCGGCCGGGGCCAGCGCGAGCTCATCATCGGCGACCGCAAGACGGGCAAGACCACCATCGCCCTCGACACGATCCTGAACCAGCGCGGCCTCAACGTGAACTGCATTTATGTGGCCATCGGTCAGAAGGCCTCGACCGTGGCCCAGGCGGTGGCCACCCTCGAAGAGCTCGGGGCGATGGACTACACCGTCGTCGTGGTTGCGCCCGCATCCGATCCGGCGCCCTACAAGTACCTGGCGCCCTATGCGGGCTGTGCCATGGGCCAGCATTGGATGGAGAACGGCGAGCACGCCCTAGTCATCTACGACGACCTCTCCAAACAGGCCGAGGCCTACCGTCAGGTGTCGCTGCTGCTGCGCCGACCGCCGGGCCGTGAGGCCTATCCCGGCGACGTGTTCTACCTGCACAGCCGGTTGCTGGAGCGGGCCGCCAAGCTCAGCGACGATCAGGGCGCGGGCTCGCTGACCGCCCTGCCGATCATCGAGACCAAGGCCGGCGACGTCTCGGCCTACATCCCCACCAACGTGATCTCCATCACCGACGGCCAGATCTTCCTGCAGGACGACCTGTTCAAGTCAGGTATCCGCCCTGCGGTGGATGTGGGCATCTCGGTGAGCCGGGTCGGCGGCGCGGCCCAGGTCAAGGCCATGAAGACCGCGGTGGGCACCCTCAAGGGTGACCTGCAGCAGTTCCGGGAGCTGGAGGCCTTCGCCGCCTTCGGGTCCGACCTCGACGCGGTGTCCAAGGCCCAGCTCGAGCGGGGCTACCGCCTCACCGAGCTGCTCAAGCAGGGCGTCAACAGCCCGCTTCCGGTGGAGGAGCAGGTCGTGTCGATCTACGCCGGCACCCACGGCTACCTCGACGACGTGCCCATCGGCGATGTGCGGCGCTTCGAGAGCGATCTGCTCGACTGGTTCCGCAGCCGGGAGGCCGTCACGCTGGCCGAGATCCGCGACAGCGGGGCCATCGCCGACACCGACGACTTCGATGCCCGGGTCAAGGCCTTCGCCGAGCAGTTCGAGACCTCCGAAGCTGCAGGGCACGAGCCTGACGCGGTCGAGCAGGGCGACGAGCAGGCCACCATGGTCGATGCCGACACCACCCTGCCCGAAGAAGACCTGAGCCGGGACGGGGACTAGAGGCGCTGAGGGACTGAGGTCGAGCTGTGCCTGGAGGCAGAGAGCGCGAGCTGCGCCGGCGGATTGGCAGCATCCAGTCCACCAAGAAGATCACCCGCGCCATGGAGTTGATCGCGGCCACCCGGGTGGTGAAGGCCATGCAACGGGCCAACGCGGCCCGGCCCTATGCCCGGCTGATCACCAGCGTGATCGAGGATCTGGCCGCGGGCGGCGCCGAGGTCGACCATCCGCTGCTGCGCCAGGCCGATGAGATCCGCAATGTCGGCTTCATCGTCGTCACCGGTGACCGCGGCCTGGCCGGGGCCTACAACACCTCGGTCATCCGTACGGCCGAACGCCAAGTGATGGCCCACACGGCGGAGGGCAAGGGCTATTCGCTGTGCTGCGTGGGCCGCAAGTCGGCCGGCTACTTCCGGTTCCGCAACTACCGCATCGACACTGCCATGTCGGGGTTCAGCGACAACCCGTCCTATGACGACGCCCGCCGCATCGCCGAGACGGTCAGCGAGTCCTTCCTGTCGGAGGCCGTCGACCAGGTGGAGCTCATCTACACCGAGTTCGTGTCGATGGGCACCCAGCGGGTGGTGGTGCGCCGCTTCCTGCCGCTGGTCGACACCGAGATGATGGCCGCGGAGGGCTCGGGCTCCGGCCGGGAGGGGAGCTTCGAGTTCGAGCCGTCCCCCGAGGCCGTGCTGGAGGCGCTGCTGCCCCGCTACACCGAGGCCCGCCTGTACGGCGCGCTGCTCGACGCGGCCGCGTCGGAGCACGCCAACCGGCAGAGGGCCATGAAGGCGGCCACCGACAACGCCGAGGAACTGATCACCAACCTGTCGCGGGCCATGAACCGGGCCCGCCAGGACGCCATCACCACCGAGATCATGGAGATCGTCGGCGGTGCGGAGGCCCTGAGCGGTGGCGACGCCGGCGACGTCGAGGCCGCCCTGGCGTCGATGCTGGCCGGCACGGATGTATCCACCCCGGCCGCCGCGAGCGCGGGCCCCGCCTAGAACGACACGGACAGAAGGACCCAAGAGAATGACCGTCACAGAGTCCCGCCCCGCCGCATCCGGCGACACAGCTCTCCGCACCGGCCGCATCGTCGGCATCGCCGGCCCCGTCGTGGACGTGGAGTTCCCGGCCGGGCACCTGCCCGAGATCAACACCGAGCTCGAGTTCACCGTCACCGTGGACGGCGTCGACACGCGGGTCCCCGCCGAGGTCGCCCAGCAGATCGGTGATCACCGGGTGAGGGCCATCGCGCTCAAGCCCACCGACGGGCTCACCCGGGGCACCGAGGTGCGCAACACCGGCCACGGCATCCAGGTGCCGGTGGGCGACGGCACCCTCGGCCACGTGTGGAACGTGATGGGCGAGTGCCTCGACACTCCGGGCCACAGCACGCCCGACCGCTGGGACATCCACCGGCCGGCACCCTCCTTCGACTCGCTGGAGCCCTCGTCGCAGATGTTCGAGACGGGTGTGAAGGTGATCGACCTGCTCACCCCCTACAAGCAGGGCGGCAAGATCGGCCTGTTCGGCGGGGCCGGCGTGGGCAAGACCGTGCTGATCACCGAGATGATCACCCGGGTGGCCACCAACCACGGCGGCGTGTCGGTGTTCGCCGGGGTGGGGGAGCGCACCCGTGAGGGAACAGACCTGTTCCTGGAGATGGGCGAGACCGTCATGGGCGACGGCAAGACCCGGGTGCTCGACAAGGCCGCCCTGGTGTTCGGCCAGATGGACGAGCCGCCGGGCGTGCGTCTGCGGGTGGCGCTGGCCGGCGTGACCGTGGCCGAGTACTTCCGCGACGTGCAGAACCAGGACGTGCTGCTGTTCATCGACAACATCTTCCGGTTCGTGCAGGCCGGCTCGGAGGTCTCCACCCTTTTGGGCCGCATGCCCTCGGCGGTGGGCTACCAGCCGACCCTGGCCGACGAGATGGGCGAGCTCCAGGAGCGGATCACCTCGACGCGGGGCAAGTCGATCACGTCGCTGCAGGCGGTGTACGTGCCTGCCGACGACTACACCGACCCGGCCCCGTTCACGTCGTTCACCCACTTCGACGGCACCACCGAGCTGAGCCGCGACATCGCCGCGCTGGGCATCTACCCGGCGGTGGACCCGCTGGCGTCCACGTCGACGATCCTTGACCCGCTGGTGGTGGGGGAGCGCCACTACGCGGTGGCCCGCCGGGTGCAGGAGGTGCTGCAGCGCTACAAGGAGCTGCAGGACATCATCGCCATCCTCGGCCTCGACGAGCTGTCCGAGGAGGACCGGGTGACGGTGGACCGGGCCCGCAAGGTGCAGCGGTTCCTGTCGCAGCCGATGTTCGTGGCCAAGAACTTCACCGGCCAGGACGGCATCTTCACCCCGGTGGAGGAGACCATCGACTCGTTCGAGGCGCTGGTGAACGGTGACCTCGACCACTTGCCCGAGCAGGCCTTCTACATGGTGGGCGGGGCCGCCGACGCCGAGCGCAAGGCCGCGGAGCTGCAGGCCTGACATGGCTGAACGTGCTGCGAGGCTGAGCTTCGAGGCGTTGAGGGCCTGACATGGCCGTGGAGCTCGATGTCGAGCTGGTCTCGCCCGAGGAGGTCACCTACTCCGGCAGCGCCGAGATGGTGATCGTGCGCACGGTCGAGGAGGGCGACATCGCCTTCCAGGCCGGCCACGTGCCGTTCCTGGGAGTGCTGGCCCCCTGGTCGGTGGACGTGCTGCGCCCCGCCGGCGAGCGCGACACCTTCGCGGTGCACCGGGGCTTCGTCGAGGTCAGCCACAACAAGGTGACCATCCTCTCGGACGTTTCCGAGGCCGCCGACGAGATCGACGTGGCCCGGGCCGAGGCCGCCCGGCGGCAGGCCAGCGAGGCACTGGCCGCCGACGCTGACGACATCTACGCAGCCGCTGCGCTGGAGCGGGCCGAGCTGCGCCTGAGGGTCGCTTCTACCTAGAGCGTGCGCGGGTAGGTGAAGTCGCCTCGCGTTGCGGGGTGGTGTTTCCCGCTCTTGTTCGCTGCGCTCACGGGCCGCTCGGGCCACGGCCGCGCCCGTATGTGCCGGATTCGCTCGCCTACCCGCGCGGCCTCTTGGCGCCGCGGCTTGCGGTCGCGGCTAGATGTCGCGGGCTTTGCGGAGGTGGTGCCGGCCCTCGATCAGGCGCACGGTGCCGGACCGGCTGCGCATCACCAGTGACTGGGTGTGGCAGAAGGAGGCGTCGAAATGGACGCCTTGAAGCAGGTCCCCGTCGGTCACCCCCGTCGCCGCGAAGAAGCAGTTGTCGGTGTTGACGAGGTCATCCTGGGTCAGGACCTTCTCGACCTCGTATCCCAGTTGCCCCAGTGACTTGCGCTCGTAGTCGTTGCGGGGCCACAGGCGGCCTTGCAGGGCGCCTCCCATGCACTTGATGGCGGCCGCGGTGATGACGCCCTCGGGGGTGCCGCCGATGCCGAACAGGATGTCGGCGCCGGTGTTGGGCCAGGCCGTGGAGATGGCCCCGGCCACGTCGCCGTCAGGGATGAGCCGGATGCGGGCTCCGGCCTCGCGGACCTCGGCGATCAGGTCGTCGTGCCGGTCGCGGTCCAGGATGACGGCGGTGATCTCGCGCACAGACTCGCCCTTGGCCTCGGCCACGATCCTGAGGTTCTCGGTGGGCGACTTGGTGATGTCGATCAGGTGGGCGGCCGCGGGGCCGGTGGCGATCTTCTCCATGTACACGCACGGGCCGGGGTCGAACATCGTGCCCCGGTCGGCCACCGCAATCACCGACAGCGCGTTGGCCCGGCCCAGCGACGTGAGGGTCGTGCCGTCGATCGGGTCGACGGCCACATCGGTCTGGGGGAGCTGCCCGTTGCCGACCCGCTCGCCGTTGTAGAGCATCGGCGCCTCGTCCTTCTCGCCCTCGCCGATGACAACGATGCCGTCCATGGAGATGTCGCTGAGAACCCCTCGCATCGCGTCGACGGCGGCCCCGTCCGCCCCATCCTTGTCTCCCCGGCCCATCCACCGGGATGCAGCGATGGCCGCGCCCTCGGTGATTCTCACCAGCTCCAGGGCGATGTTCCGGTCGGGTTTGGGATGGGCGGGGATGGCCATGTCGCGAACGTAGTCGAAGCTCAGCCCCGGCGACCGTCACGCTCATTCACGCGTGGTCCTGGTCCGGGCCGGCGGGCGTCCACGCGCGGTCTCAGCCCGGGCCGGCAGTGCCGCAATGCAGCCTGGGGATGGCAAGATGGTCGAGATGTCCGCCGCCTTTCGTCCCAGGTTTCGTCGCGGTGCGGCTGACGACGCTGGTGAAGCAGCCGGCGAGGCCGTCGGCGAAAAGGTTGACGGCGGGCAAGCCGCAGACGCTCTCGTAGATCTCTCAGAGCCTGTGGGTGACGATGCCGGCGGCGACGATGCTGGCAGTGGCGCGGCTGAAGATGGCGCCGGCGAGTGGGTGGCCTACGAGTTCCACGAGTGGTCGCTGGAGAGCCGGGTGATGCTGGAGCAGCTGCTCACGGTCGACCAGGTCGTGCATTCTTGGCAGGGCACGACCCTGATGGTCCACGAGTCGCTGGAGGAAGCGGTCGACGGGCTGGTGGAAGAGGTCGAGGAGACCGAGGAGGCCAAGGAGGCCATCGCCCGCCCCATCGGGTCCGATGAGCCGTTGACTGCCTTCGAGCTCGCCGACTGGCCCGAGGCGCTGAGGGGCGAGCTGATGGAGCGCCTCGTGCAGGCCCGCGTGCCCTACGTCCTCGACACTGAGGGCGACACGGGCCCCGACACCCCCGACATCGAGACAACTCATGACGCCGAGGTGGGGCCGGTGTGCGATCTGCTCGTCCGCGAGGCCGATGAGGAGCGGGTAGACGTCGTGATAGACGACCTGCTGGCCCGCGAGGAGGAAGCCGACTTCGAGGAGATGGACGGGCTGGAAGTCAACAGCCTCCTGAGCGACCTGTTCATGGCTTGCGACCGGCTTCGGCGCGATCCTCGCGACTTCGACGGCCTGAGGGGCGTGATGGCCCACGCCCGGCGGCTTGCCAAGGTGCGCACGCCGTTCGGTTTCGCGGCCCCGAGTTGGCGCAATCTGCGCACCGCTGCCGGCGACCTGCTGGCCATGGTGGAGGACGAGGAGTCCGACGAGGACGACCTCCGCGAGCTGGCCCACCGCATGAGCGACACGCTCAGAATGCTCATCTGAATCCTGATCTGATTCCTCGCGCCTGGTTCTTCTAACCGGACTCTCAAAGTCGAGTTCTAGATTCGTCCCATGGCCCAGGACGACACACCCGCCGACGACCCCGAAGACACGCCTGATCCGGTCGAGGATGCTGAGCAGACTGATCCGGCTGAGCAGACTGATCCGGCTGGGAATGCTGACCCGGCTGACCAGGCGGAGCCGGCTGAACCGGCAGACCCAGCCGGGCCGCCCGAACCCGAGAAGCAGGCAGCCGCGAGCGGGCCTCCACGGCGCACCGCCAGGGTGGCCGCCATCGCGGTCGGAGCGGCGCTGGCCATCGCGGCCGCGGCCGTGGGTGCGGCGTGGGCCATTGTCGCCATCGCCGATGACGACGACGATCGCGCGGCGCCATACGACCGGCGCTCCGATGACTCCTCGAGTCTGGACAAGACACCCGACCGGGACGGCGACCGGCAGGAGCGATTCGACCGCGACCGGCAGGACCGTCATGAGCAGCGCGAGCAGGCACAGCGGGAGCGCGACCAGCGTCTGGAGCGGTTCGAGGAGTTGAAGCGTGAACGGGAGGAGCGCTCGGACCGACTCGAGGAGTTGAAGCGTGAGTGGCGGGAGAAGCTGGATGATGTCCCGCGAGATGGTTCGGGCAAGCCCTACTCGGTCGAGCCGTACTCAGCTGAGGAGTGCCGGACCATCCTCAGTCTCGGCGAGGGCGAGGACGCCTTCACGGTGCTGATCTGCGGCCATCCGCAAGCTGAAATGTGGAAGTTCGATCGGGAGTTCGATCGGGAGCTTGATCCTGAGTTCGAGCCGGGCGACGGCTTCAGGTTCAGGCCGGGCCCCCAAGGCTTCGCGCCCTTCTTCGAGCTGTTCGAAGGGTTCAAGGGCCTTGAGGGCTTTGAGGGGTTCGACGACTTTGAGGGCTTGCCGTGGCGGGGTCGCGACGCGTGGCCGTTCGGTCCCGGCCAATGGCCCTTCGGCAGCGACGGCTTCGACGGCCTTGACGGCTTCCCGGACGGCGGTCGCGGCTTCTGGTTCGAGAGCGAGGACGGGGACCGCGGCAGCGGCATCGAGCGAGGGTTCTGCTTCGGCGATAACGGTGAGATGTCTTGCTTCGGCGACGGTGAGGAACTCGCGGAGCTCTCCGAGGAGCAACAGCAGGAACTCGAGGAGTGGATGGAGTCGTTCCGCCAGTTCGGCCCGGGCCGCTTCCCTGATGGTTTCTTTGATGACTTCCTCGATGGCTTCCTCAAGGACTACCTCGCCGGGAGCGATGGCCGGGTAGCTTGACCGGGTGCTGCTGGCCGAACTGGAGACATTCCACTCCAGGCCGATTGCCCCCACCCGCCGGATCGCCATCGGCCGGGCGTGGCTTCCCGGCTCACAGGACGGTACCGGCCCGGGCTTCGGCGGCCTGCTGCTTGGCGGCGTGTGCGCCCGCTTCGGGCCGGAACTCTCCGGTGACCTGCTGGGAGAAGTCGTACAGCTCGTCCACGAGCTCGAGCAGGGGCAGTCCGTAGCCCAGCCCCGCCTGCGGCACCGTTTGCAGCAGGATCGGGTGGGCCTTACCCGGAGCTGTCAGCGGCTCTACGGAAGCAGGCCCGGATCCCTCCTCGACGAACTCTCCTGCGAGTTCGACAGTTCCCGGGCCACGCCCAGCCAGCTCGTGCTGGGCGCGGCCTACGCGGCCGGCTCGGCGGCGCTGCCTGTCCGGGGTGAGGCACTCAGGGCCGTGCGGCGAGGATTGGCGTGGCGGGGCGAGGCAGGGCCGGCGCTGTTCGCATACTTGCTGTCTGGCCGGTCGTCGCCGAAGCCCGCTCGGGCCGTCGCCGATCCGGTCGGCTGGGCTCTGGAGACCCTGGGGTTTGACCGGGAGGTCGAGATGCCGGCCGAGGCCGCGGTCCGGCGAGGATTCCGCGAAGCGCTGCGGGTCGCCCATCCCGACCTCGGCGCGGCCGAGGCCGAAGCCGCTGACCGCATCGCGGAGTTGAGCGAGGCCCGCCGGATCCTCCTGGCGCTTTAGTCCGGCCGGTGCACCCCGGCCGGCGGGTCCTGTCACGGGCGCGTCCTGACGGCGCGAGCGCCGCCATTGCTTGCCCCCGTGCCACCCCCGGCCTGGCGCTCGTGTCCTCCTGCGGCAGGCAGATCGCTCTGGGCTATCCGGGGGGCTGGTTGCTCAACAGGCGCTTGCTGAGTTCGGCCGCAGCCGCAGCCGGAGTTGTCTGCCCTTGGAGCGCATCGGTTAGTTCGTCTGGCTGGGCGCTCAGGCAGCGCAGGGCGGCGGCGTCCAAGTGTTGGATGACCCGGTCGAGCACTTCTTGGTGGATCCTGGATCGGCGGCGGTCTTCGAGTCGACCGGTCTCGGCCAGGTGGGCGCGATGGGCTTGAATCGCCTGGCGAACCTTGAGCGCCCCCTCGCCGGTGGTGGCGGTGGTCATGACGATCTCGGGCCGCCAATGTCGGGTGGCACCGGTGATGTGGCCCAGGTCGAGCATGTGCTCCAGATCGCGCCGGACGTCGTCAGCGCCGGGCCGGTCAGCCTTGTTGACCACCAGAACGTCGGCCACCTCCAGCAGACCGGACTTGTTGGCCTGCACCGCGTCGCCCATGCCGGGGGCGACCATCACGATGGTGGTGTCGGCGGTACGGGTCACGTCCACTTCCACCTGGCCGACGCCGACCGTCTCGACGACGAGGGGCCCGAAGCCGCACGCCTCGAACAGGCGCAACGCTCCGGGCACGGCCAGGGCCAGGCCGCCGGCATGGCCGCGGGTTGCCATCGACCGGATGAAGGCGCGCCCCGCGGCCACCCCGTCCATGCGGATGCGGTCCCCGAGTATGGCGCCGCCGCTCAGTGGCGACGATGGGTCCACAGCCAGCACGGCCGGTAGTTCGCCGGCGTCTGCGATCTCCTTGACCAGGTGCCCCACGAGGGTCGACTTGCCCGTGCCGGGTGCTCCGGTCACGCCGATCACCGCTGCGTCGCCCGGTGCGTGCGGGTGGACCAGATCGTCAAGGCCGTGTGCCCGGGCGTCGCTGTGTTCCACATACGTGAGCAGCCGCCCCAACGCCCGCCGGTCGCCGCTGCGGGCCCGGTCCAGCAGGGCGCCAGCAGCGACTGAGTTCGCAGGGGCAGACTTGGCAGCGGCCACTCTACGGACCTAGGGACCTACGGACCGGCGAACCGCGGCGGCGACTTCCTGGGCCGAAGAGCCGGGGTGCAGCACCGCGCTGATGCCCAGATCCTTGAGGATGGCGATGTCGGCCTCGGGCACGATCCCGCCGATG
>LXNI01001289.1_pt1 | contig 22709 bp, 19 predicted proteins | sample 809091 | NCBI WGS metagenome assembly LXNI01 (sample SAMN04870527, study PRJNA318959) | sponge metagenome | biome: 01000161; feature: marine sponge reef; material: water | host: Sarcotragus foetidus | place: Greece: Milos, Mediterranean Sea | collected 2013-05-29 | depth 5-7 m | reverse complement strand
CCTAGCATCGGGCGCCGACACGGGGCCGAAGCAAGGGGGCACAACGTGGACTTCTCCATGAGCGACGAGCAGGCGCTGATCGTCGAGACGGTGCAGCGCTTTGTGGAGAGCGAGATCATCCCGCTGGAAGCTGACCTCGATCCAGACGCCGGCGAGCTGAAGCCCGATGATGCCGCCCGCCTGACGCAGATGACCCGAGACATGGGCTTCTACGGGCTCGACATCCCCGCCGAGTATGGCGGACCTGGCCTCGACACGACCACTCGGGCACTCATGGCCATCGAGATGTCAAAGCATCGGGCTGGGCTGTACAACCCCTGCTACGGGGTCTTCGGCGGCGCCGGGCTGGCACAGCTCTATGAGGCCACCGACGAGCAGAAGGAACGGTGGCTGTACCCGACGCTGCGCGGCGAGAAGATGGGCTGCTTCGCCCTGACCGAGCCGTCGGGCGGCTCCGACCCCGGCCGGGCCATTCGCACCCGGGGCTTCAAGGACGGCGACGAGTGGGTGCTGAACGGCTCGAAGCTGTTCATCTCCGGTGCCGACAAGGCCGACTATGCGCTGCTGTTCGCCCGGACCTCCGACGACCCGGGACGCAACGGCGTCACTGCCTTCATCGTCGACACCGACACGCCCGGATTCAACGTGCGCCGGGTAGTGCACACGCTGCGGGCGACGCGCTACGCCACCGAGTTGGAGTTCGTCGACATGCGGGTGCCTGAGAGCCACGTGCTGGGCGAGGTGAACGGGGGATTCGGCATTGCTAACGATCGGCTGAGCCGCCAGCGCATCCCGTACGCCGCGGGTTGCCTGGGCCCGGCGATCCTGGCGCAGGAGATGGCGATCGAGTGGGCCCGCAGCCGTGAGACCTTCGGCTCGGTGCTTGCCGAGAAGCAGGCAGTCCAGTGGATGATCGTCGACAACGAGATCGACATCCGCCACGGGCGCTGGTGCGTGCTGGAGGCTGCCCAGAAAGCCGACCAAGGCGAGCGGTTCCGCACCGAGGCGGCAATGGCCAAGCTCGTTGCCTCCGAGGCCGCTGGTCGGGTGGTCGACCGGTGCATCCAGATTCACGGCGGCATCGGCGTCACCAAGGACCTGCCGCTCGAGCGCTGGTACCGGGAGTTGCGGATCCGCCGTATCGGCGAAGGCCCCAGCGAGGTACAGCGTTTGATCATGGCCCGCGACATCCTCGGCGGCAGCTTCAAGTGAGCGACACCCCTCCCGCGGGGGAGCGGGCATCACGTCCCCTGCCCCTCGACGGCATCACGGTGCTGGACCTCGGGCAGATCTATCAAGGCCCTTACGCCGGTTTCCTGCTGGCGATGTCTGGCGCTCGGGTTATCAAGGTGGAGCCCGTGCGGGGCGAGGCTTTGCGGTCGCGCCTGCATTCGCTGCCCTACGCCATGCTCAACTCCGCCAAGGAGGCGGTGTCGCTCAATCTCAAGTCGCCTCGTGGACGCGAGTTGTTCCTGCAGCTCGCGTCGGCTGCCGACGCGGTCTTGTGCAACTTCGCTCCGGGCGTACCCGAACGACTGGGCATAGACGCGCCTTCCTTGTGGGAGACCAACCCGCGGCTCGTGTTCGCGCAGGCCAGCGGCTATGGACTTGACGGGCCCGACGCGCAGCGAACAGCCATGGATCTGACGGTGCAGGCGCACATGGGATCGATGAGCATCACCGGGTTTCCCGATCAGCCTCCGACGAAAGCCGGTGCTGCGTTCGTGGACTTCATGGGTGGTTCGCACCTCTACGGAGCAGTGGTGACGGCGCTGTTCGAGGCGCAGCGCACCGGCGTGGGCCGCATGGTGTCGACCTCGATGGCCGAGGCGGCCTACTTCACGCTCACGACCTCGCTGCAGTCCTGGCACTTGCACGGCACCTCTGAGCGGTCCGGCAATCGCAATGCTGCGATGAGCGTGGCGCCCTCGAACGTGTACCCGTGCAGCGACGGGCACATCGCCCTCATCGCCGCTGCCGACCGTCACTGGCGCTCGGTGCTCGAAGTGATCGGACGAGCGGATCTCATTGACGATGAGCGCTACCGGCGCAATGGGGACCGAGCAGCTCGAATGGACGAAGTGGACGAGCTGGTGTCGAGTTGGACGTCGAAGCGGCCCCGGGCCGAAGTCGCTGCGGCGCTGTCCAGCGCTGGGGTGCCCGTCGCCGAAGTCCGGGATCTGCCCGAGATCGTGCACGACGAGCATCTGAACGGGCGCGGCTTCCTGCAATGGGCTGAGCTGGACGGGCTCGGTGAGATCCCGCTGCCGCACAGCCCGATGCGCTGGCACGATTCGCAGATGCGGCCACTTACCGAAAGCCGGTCGGTGGGCGCCGACAACGAGACGGTGTACAGCGAGTTCTGCGGCCTCGACGCCGACGATCTGGCGGCGCTCGCCGCTGAGGGCGTGGTCTGAGCTGAGTTGCTGCTGCCGTTTAGGCGGGGGAGAGACGACCGACGCGCTGGGCTTGGTCGCGCTGCGGCTCGGGAAGCTCGCCGTGGTCGGCGAGGTGCAGCATCAGCAACTCGTCCCAGCGGCTGCGGTAGTTCGAGGTGAACTCGCAGCGAAACTGGGTGGCAGCTTGGCCGAGCTGTTCGATTTCCCGCCGCAGCGCAGACTGCATCCCGAACGGCTCTCGAGCGCCGGCGTAGCCGACCGATAGCACGGTGCCATCCGAATCGGCGACGTGGTACACGCCGAGCTGGGACGGCAGCGCTTCGATTGCCGCGTCGTCGAGCAGTTGCCATGGCTTGTCGAGCCGGATTCCCATGCCTGAGCCTTGCCGGATGTGCCGGTTCGCGGGCCGTTAGGCCGCAGCCGCGGGCACGTACGCCGCCGTGCCCATCAGGTCCTCGAAATTCAGCCGGAAGAAGCGCTCTTGGACATCGCCGGGCAGGTGTTCCACTTCGCGGTCGAAGCGCCTCAGCGGGTTGCGGCCGCCCTCCACGTGGGGATAGTCGGAGCTGAACATGCAGATCTCCGGTGCGGTGTTCTCGATGATCCAGCCAGTCGGCTCGGTGGGATAGGGGGTGACTCGGACCTGGCGGTGCACGTACTCCGAAGGGCGCAGGCTGAGGTTGCCGAGCCGCTGCTCGTGGCGCTCGAACGCATCGAACGCGGCTTCGAGCTGGCGCATGAATCCCGGCAGCCACACCGCTCCCAGTTCGATCACGCCGATCTTCAGCTCGGGAAATCGTTCGAGCACGCCGTCGAAGATCAGCATCGAGAGCGCCTGCAGCGGTGCAGCGGAGATGGCCATATACGACACGGAGCGGAAATTCTCGCCGCCGCCGTGGAAGTCGGGCTCGGGCGGCAAGCCGTTGTTGCGATGCTGGGGAGGCATCACCAGATCGGGCGTGGCCACGTGCATCACGACCGGGATGCCCGCCTCCTGGGCGGCTGCCCAGACGGGGTCGAAGCCGACGTGGCTGTGGGCGTGGAGCTTCGGCATCCGGTTGGGAATGAGCAGGGCCGCCGCGCCGTCGTCGATGGCTTGTCGGGCGTGCGGACCTGCGTGTTCGATCGACTGGAGCGGTACCGAGCACACCGGCAGCAGCCGCGGATCGCCCGAGCAGAATGCGATCTGGGCCCGGTTCGCCGCCGTAGCCGTGGCGTAGGTGAGATCGGGTTCGGCGGTGTGCTCCATCTCTTCGATCAGCGTGTTGGGCATGGAGGGGAAGATGAGCTGGCTGGAGAAGCCCAGGTCGTCGAGGGCTTGGGACCGGTCAGCGGGATCCCAGGCGCCGGGCGCGATATAGTTCTTGCGCAGCATCACCTCTGCGGCGGCGCCGGCACGGAACTCCGGGTCGGCCTGGCGAGCCCGGGCCGTTTCGATGTCTGCGAATGCCTTCTCGTTGTCACCGATGGAGAAATGGTCGAGCGCGTACCGCGCCACCTCTGCGGAAGCGAACGGCTCCAACCACTCCGGCGGCTCCATGGTGTGCGCGTCCGCATCGTGGATGATCCGGTCCTCGACGTAGGCCATGGCAGTGCCTCCCTGCATTCCCAGCGACGCATTCGACGATAGCGGCGGCCCCCGGTCGGAGTCTCGAGCTGTGCAGGCGCCAGCTCGCTGGTTTAGGTCGACGTGGGGAGCAGGAAAGCAGACATCAGATCAATCCGGGCGCGGATGCCATCCTTCGAGACCTCGATGAGTCCCGCGTCCTCAAGTCGGTTGAGGTCGCGAGCGAGCGTGCGAGGCCCGGTGCGTGCGTACATCTGCGCCAGTTGCGGGGTCAAACCGGCGACATCTGGCCGTGGAACTCGCACCGCTGGCTCCAATGCCATTACCAGCGCGCGTTGGCGTTCCGATGCGGGACTTGTCGGGAACCGTGCCATCGTTTCCGCGACGTAGCTCTGCCACGCAAGACCTAGGTGCTGCGCTCTCACGGCCGCCGAGTGCTCGACGAGTCCGTCCACGAGCCCTTCGATTCCGTATTCCAAGAATCCCAGGACATCTCGTTCACGACTGGCCGCCGCGAGCCGCGAGTAGTACCTGTCACGCGTGAGGTTGAAGTGATTGGCCATCAGATTCGCCGCAGCTAGCGGGACCCTGCCCGATCTGGCGAGGATCAGGTATTCAAGCAACCGTGCAGTACGGCCGTTGCCATCGCCGAACGGGTGGATCCAAGCGATGTACAGGTGCGCGAGCAAGGCGCTCAGCACGGTGCGAGCGAAAGCGTCGCGGTTCCCGTCACTTTCGCTGCCGCTGGGCCGGAAGTCGTCGCCATCGAGCCAGTCGGCTAACCGTTTCAGCAGGTGCCAGCAGTCACGTGCGGCAGGACCGACATATGAGCCGACGACAACTGAATGCGTTCTGATGGCACCCGGTTTCAGCGCGGCGTCGGGGTCGACTTCGTCAAGCACCCATCGGTTCAGGTCGCAGATCAACTCGGCGCTCAGGCGGAGGTCGCCATCTTCCATCACCATGTCGTCGAGTCGTTCGAACGCTTCGAGGACGTTGCGGACCTCGCGCTCCTGATAGGCGCGGGATCGGGGTGCGGAGAAATCTCCGGCGTAGATGCTCTGCACCTGCTCGAGGGTCAGCGTGTTGCCCTCGATGGCCACCGTGGCCTGGGCTCCTCGGATGAGTGCATGTTGGTGAAGCGTTTCAGCAACTGCCGGGGCGAGGGGTGTTCCTGAGAGTTCTGCGCACCTCGCGTATGCCTCGCCAATTTGCATCCACGAACGGGCGCCCAGCCGGTTCGCGATACTCGCATCGAAGTCGATCCATGGATGCGTGCTGAAGTACTCACGGGTCTCGTCGCGGTAGGTCACCACAGTTCCGCCTGATAATGAGCGCTCATCAGCGCAGTGTAATCAGGTGTAATGCACTATTGGTATCTAGTTTTGGCCTAACAAATGTCAAACTAGGTGTCACTCAGCTTGGCCGGTATGACCTGACCTTGGGCGCTGCAATTCAGTTCTCGTGGAGTTCGGGATTGATGCCTTCCCAGCGGCCCGGGTCCGCTACCCGCATCTCGATGGCGCCAGTGGTGCTGTTGCGGATGAGCAGCATCCCTGAGCGGCCCGAGATGTCGCGACCCTTGACGACCGATCCGTCAGGCAGCGTCACACGGCTCCCGGCCGTGACATACAGGCCGGCCTCGACCGTGCAGTTGTCGCCGAGCGCGATGCCTATGCCCGAGTTGGCGCCCAGCAGGCAGTGCTCGCCGATGGACACCCGCTCCTTGCCGCCGCCAGACAGCGTTCCCATGGTGGAGGCGCTGCCGCCGAGGTCCGAATGGGCTCCGACGACGACGCCGGCGGAGATGCGACCCTCGACCATCGCAGGCCCCAGTGTTCCGGCGTTGAAGTTGATGAACCCTTCGTGCATCACCGTGGTGCCGTCTGCCACGTGAGCGCCCAGCCGCACCCTGTCGGCGTCGCCGATGCGCACGCCCGACGGGATCACGTAGTCGACCATGCGAGGAATCTTGTCGACCGCGGTGACAGTCACCGCTTGGCCGCTCGCAGCCGCCATAGAGCGCAGGTCGTCGACGCGTTCGGGCAGTACCGGCCCGGCGCTGGTCCACGCACAGTTGGTCAGCAGGCCGAAAATGCCGTCGAGGTTGGCGTCATGAGGCTTGATCTCCCGACGGCTCAGCAGATGCAACCGCAGGTACGCATCGGTCAAATCGGCGGGCGGGGCGTCAAGATCATCGATGGTGACAGTGACCGTCTCGCCCGCGTTGACACCGAACTCGACCGCCAGGCACGACCGGGCTGGCGGCTTCTCGGTAGTAGCGCCCGCCGGGAACCACACGTCAAGCCGAGTCCCCGTCGCCGCGTCCGCATAGCTGTGCCCAACTGCGGTGATGCTCCCCGAGATGCTCATGGGCGCATCCTGCCAGCACGAGCCGCCAACCCGTCGCTGAATTCGGCTTCGTGTGTGTTCTGCACTTGGCCTACAATCCACCGGTGACGACGAGTCGCAAGATGCGCCAGACAGTCCTCAGGCACCGATTGTGAGAGTTGGCGTGCATAAGTACGAGGTCATTATCTATTGGAGTAACTCCGACGAGGCGTTCATTGCCGAGGCCCCGGAGCTTGCGGGCTGCGCTGCGCACGGCGACACAAAGATTGACGCCTTGAATGATGCCGAGTCGGCAATGGGCCTGTGGATCGACACAGCCCGGGAGTTCGGAGAGTTAGTGCCCGAGCCCAAGGGCGAGCGGCTGATGCTCGCCTAGCGCCGCTGCCCTCCAGGGCGGCATCCGCTGGGCTAACGACCTCGCTCTGAAGGAATGGCAAGAGAATGTGCGAACAGGGTCTGCGACAGATTCAGAGATATGCCCCCGACCCGCGGGACCCCGACTTCGCTGATGAGGCTCGGCGGCAGTCCACGGCGGTGACAGCGAACGAGCACGAGGCTGAGGAACAGGCGTTTATCGATTCACTGTCCGCTGAAGATGAATGAGACGCTGTGACATCTGGAGCGCTGCGGGCAGCAGTGCCGTGGCTGCTGGCGCCGCTCGGTGTCATGGTCACGGCATGGGCATTGACGGGTTGCGGCGGCGATGAGAGTGGTGTGGTCGCGGCTGAGGGGAACGACGGGGCCGAGCAGGTTGTTGACGTCGAGGCGCAGCAAAGCACCGCTCTGCGGATCGAAACGATCGACACCGATGCCGAGTCCTCACAATCCGCAGAGCAGTCTGATCGCGCGGATGCGGCAGCGGGCGTCGACGACGGTGCAACTGCTGCTATTCCCTCGCCCGAGGACGTGTCCACTGGCCCGATTCTGCAATGGACCGAGATCGAGTTCGACGCTCCCTACGGCATCGCCCTCTATGCGACGAGCGATGGCAGGATCGCGGCGCTGGGCGGGCGGCTCCCGAGCGAGCCCTTCGCTGGCGCATCGCATCTGCTGGTGACGCAGGACGGTGCCGCTTGGACTCGGGTGCCTTTGCCGCATGAGCTGTACCCGTTCAGCTTCGACATGTCCGATCAGCGCGCTGCCGTCAGCGGAGTGCCTCTTGCGGCATCACCCATCGGAGGCGATGACGCCGAAATGGGCGTTCCGACCTATATTTCCGGCGATCAGGGAGCGACGTGGACAGAGGCGAAGCTCGATATTCAAGCCGCCCGCAGAGAACTGCACGACGACGCGACGGTGGAGTTGGGTCTGACGTCGGTGTACGTGTCCGGCGAATACGTCCTGGTTGCCGCGCAGGGTCGAGTCCGGCTCGACGTCGCGTCATTGCTCGTCGATGCGGGACTCGTGGCTGCCGATGCTCGCATTGCTAGGTGGGAGTCGGTCGACAACTCTGTGCGCGTCTGGCTGGACAACAGCGACGGCACTGAGGCCGAGTTCGACTTTGCACATGACGAATTGGCGCTGACGGATTCGCAGATCGCAATGCTCAGCGACGAACGTCACGAGCCACTTCACGGCTCACGGGTGCTGTTGTTCGGCGGCAGCGGGCCAGAACTTGCTGCTGTCGCTTCATTCGACGGATGGTTGCATGCGGGCAACGCAACCGAAGACGGCTTCCGCCTGATCCTGTCCACCGGTGACAGCGAGAGTCTCGTGACATCACCTGACGGCGAGTCGTGGAGTGTCCATCCGCTCGGTAACGCCGGGACTGCCGATTCTCCCGTGTCGCATGCGTTCGCAGGGGACGGCACTGTGTGGACCGTCCGTTTCTCGACTGCCCTCGATGGCGGCGGTGGCAGTTCGATACACCGCTGGCGCGTCGGCGAGCAATCCGCCCAGACAGCGAGCTTTCCGAGCATCGACGCCTTGGCGGCCATGGCGGCCGGCCCTCCAGGACTTGTCGTGACGGGTGTCACGGGGTTGGACCAGGTCGCAGAGGAAAACGAGGACTTCTGGTCTGACGGGCGTGTCACGAAAGAGGGTTACGAACTGCGCGTTGGGGAACCCGAGGGTGGGTTGACTTTGTGGGACCTGTCGACGCGCGCGGCGGTGTACGCCTTCGGTCCCGAGGTCGTCGGGGGCAGCGAGGCGCCGCCGGGTGTGCGTATCGAGGGGATCGGCGACCTCGGCACCATGACCTTCGAGGATCCCGAGAGCGGCGAGGACCTCGTTACGTTCACCATGGAAGAACTGCTCCCGGTGCTGGACCTCCCAACGGCGATGGATTCGGATGTGCCCGACGCGTGGGTGGGCTGGTCGGCAGACGGTGTTCGGTGGGGATGGGAGTCGGCCCAGGACGCTTTCGATCTCGGCGACGAAGCGGGAGTGCCCAGCTTTGCCGTCGGAAGCGACTTCGTAGTCGCCATGGTGACGATCATCCCGCCTCTTGAGTTTGACGAGGGAACCGACTTCGGCAGCCCACTTCCCCCACCTCGCTGGTTCATCGCCCGAGTTCCGTGACGCCTTCGGCACGCCCGACGGTGCGAGAGCTGCCGATCGGGGTGATCGGTGCGAACCTATCCTTGGCTCAGTGACGTGTCGTCGAGGAGCTGAAGCTGTGAAGCGCCTGTTCCTCCGTTCGGCGTCGGTGCCGCATTGTGGGCATCGGCAGCGTGTGGCGGCACGGAGAGCGGTGTGGTCGCCGCCGAGGGGAGCGACGGGGCCGAGCAGGCTGTCGAAGTCGAGGCGGAGCAAAGCACCGCTCAGCGGATCGAGACGGTGGACACGGAAGTCGTGCCGTCACAGGCGGACGCGCCGTCCGATAACGCAAATGCGGCATCGAGCACGAGCAATGTCGCTGCTGCGGGAGCTCTGTCGCCCGAGGACATGTCCACCGGGCCGATCCTGCAGTGGACCGAATTCGACCCGGCCATCGACGGTCCTGGCACGTTGTTCTCGATCGGCGACGGCCGGGTCATGATCCGCGGCGAGACGTCGCCGGGTGAGTCGCAGCTCTTGAGCACTTCAAACGGCTCCGATTGGTCGGCGGTGCCGCTGCCGTCCGGCCTGTCGCCGCACACCCTCGATTTGACCGGTGCTCGCTGGGCAGTCGCTGGATGGTCGCAGGACGATCCGAGTGACGCCGACTTCAGCGGCCGGATCTACATCTCCGACAATCGGGGCGTCAGCTGGACCGAAGTGGCGCTTCAGAGCGACCCGCCCGACCTGCCTGAGTACGCAATCGCCTACGTGAGGGTGAACGCAGTCGCCACGTCCGGCGCGCAGGTCGTTGCGCTCACCAGCACCCATCTCGACCTGGATATGGGACCGCTCCTCGCCGATCGGGGACTGACTCCCGCAGGCGCACAGGTACACGGAATCTCGATCGGCGGCGGTCAGATCGATGTCTGGTTGTTCGAGGATTCCCCGGAGGCCGACTCGCATGGCCAGGGTCCGCAGTGGTCAAGCGAGGCCCCACTGAGGTTCACGGTTGATGATCTTGACTTGTCAGCGGAGCAGCTCGCGATCATGGAAAGTCCGATCTCCGGTGAGTCCATCCGCGTCTACACGGGTGCAGGCACTGAGCTCGCTGAAGTGGCGACGTTAGATGGGTGGCGCGCCAGCGCTGTCGGAAACGACGACGGCTTCGTGCTGCTCCCCCAGACCAGCAGGAACGAGGTAGTCAGGCTCACGTCGCCTGATGGCGAGAACTGGACTTCTGAGCTGCTCGATCCGTCCTTGGTACCCGGCTGGGTCAGATCCACGGCCCTCGGGCCTGACGGTGCCGTGTGGATCGTCAGCTCCGACGGTACGGAGAGCCACCTCACGAAATGGGGCGCGGGTGGCGCAGACTTCACGACCACTTGGCCCGGGAGACTCAGCAGTTGGGGCGAGTTCAGCGTTGGCCCCGCGGGCCTCGCGACATTGGCGTTCGCGTCGCCGCCTGATCTCCCGGCGGGCACCAGCGACGATTTCGGCCTGCCAACTGGTCGGGTTGCCAAGGACGGCTACGAGCTGCGATACGGAGAGCCAGAGGGCGGGATTTCCTTGTGGGGCATCGTGGCCGACGCGCCGGTGTACGAGTTCGGCCCCGAGATCATCGAGAGCGGTGAGCTTCCCAAGGGTGTGCGAGAGGTAGATGACGGCGACATCTTTGAGCTGACATTCGAGGACCCCGTCACCGGCGAGGAACTAGTGACCTTCACGGTCGCGGATCTCGAAGCCGTCCTTGGCGCCCAGCTGGACTCGCCAGATTGGCCCGGCATGGAGACATGGGTGGGATGGTCGAGCGACGGCACTGATTGGGGTTGGCAGAACGTTCAGGAAGCCTTCGGCCTTGGGGATGTCGAGGCGCACGTCGAAGTGGCCGTCGGCTCGGACTTCGTGATCGCGTCGGTGTGGGCCTTCGCCCCGGTTCAGCCCAGCGGCTCCGAGTCACGCGGTGGCGCACTCGGTGCCGACGGAAGGGACACCATCTTCGAGACGGAGCAGTCCATCGAGCGAAGCCCAGCGTCCGTGGGCCAGCGTTGGTTCGTCGCCCGAGTTCGATGAAGCGCGCAGGGGGCTGCATTGAGGTTCCGCTCGGGCGACGGGTCCTGCCAGACGCGGTGGTCATTGCGGCGGCGCTGCGCCGGGTGGCCGTGCACCGGTAGTTTCGGGGCATGAAGACACCAGTGTGCGAGATGCTCGGCTGCGACGTTCCGATCGTTGCATTCACCCATTGCCGGGACGTGGTGGCGGCGGTGAGCAAGGCGGGCGGCTTCGGCGTGCTCGGCGCAGCGGGTCACACGCCCGAACAGCTCGACATCGACATGGGCTGGATCCAGGACGAGGTGGGCGGCCGGCCCTTCGGCGTGGACATCATCGTGCCAGCCAAGTACGAGGGCAAGAGCGACGGCGAGCTGTCTGTCAAGGACCTCAAAGCCATGATCCCGCCCCAGCACCGCGAGTTCCTCGACGACATGATGGAGCGCTACGACGTTCCGCCGCTGCCGGCGGAGGACAAGCCCGGCGCGATCGCCGGCGACGCCGAGCCGCCGATGACCTACGCGCAAGCGGTGCCGCTGATGGACGTGGCCTTTTCGTACCCGATCCGGCTGGCTGTGAACGCGCTCGGCCCGCCGCCGCCCGACATGATCGAACGGGCGCACGACAACGACGTGCTGGTGGGCGCGCTGGCCGGCAAGAAGGTGCACGCCGAGCGCCACGTTGCCGTCGGCGTCGACATCGTCATCGCCCAAGGTCACGAAGCCGGCGGCCATACCGGCGACATTGCCTCGATGGTGCTGGTGCCCGAAGTGGTGGATGCCATCGCGCCGGTGCCTGTGCTTGCTGCGGGCGGGATCGGCAACGGCCGTCAGGTTGCTGCTGCGCTGGCGCTGGGTGCGCAGGGCGTGTGGTGCGGTTCGGTGTGGCTCACCACCCAGGAAGCCGAGACGCATCCGGTCGTGAAGGAGAAATTCCTCGCTGCAGGCTCTTCGGACACCCTGCGGTCACGGTCTCGCACCGGCAAGCCGGCCCGCCAGCTCCGCTCGGCGTGGACCGACGAGTGGGAAGGCGAGAACTCGCCGGGAACGCTGCCGATGCCGCTGCAGCCGATGCTGATCGGCGCGGCCAGCCGCCGCATCGACCGGGCCGCCATGAACCCGTCCAACACGGGTGCGGTCGAGCTGGCCAACTACTTCGTGGGCCAGGTGGTCGGGCAGCTCAACGAGTCGATCTCGGCCACACGGGTCGTCGAAGAGATGATCAGCGAGTATCTCGACGTCATGGAGCGCTTCGAGCAGCTCAACGCTTGACGCCGGGCTCAGCAGACATCGCAAAAGGGGGACAGACATGGAGACCATGACGGGACGCGTCGCGGTGGTGACCGGGGCGGCTTCGGGAATCGGCAAAGCCCTGGCGCTGGGGTTTGCCGGTGAGGGCGCCAACGTTGTGCTGGCCGATATCGAGGAGGCGCCGTTGCGTGCCGCCGAGGCCGAGGTTGCCGACCGGGGCGTCGAAGCGCTGGGCGTCATCACCGACGTGACCGATGCCGACTCGGTGGGCGCGCTGGCGCAGGCGACCATCGATCGCTTCGGTGCCGTGCACATGGTGTGCAACAACGCCGGCGTCGGCGGGGGAGGGCTGATCCGCAACCAGCAGCTCGTCGACTGGAAGTGGGTGGTCGATGTCTGCCTGTGGGGTGTGATCCACGGCGTCCATCACTTCCTGCCCCATCTCATCGAGGCCGAGGAATCCCACATCATGAGCACTGCCTCGGTAGCGGGGCTCATGTCGGTGCCGGGCCTCGGCCCGTACAACGCCGCCAAGTACGGCGTGGTGGCGATCATGGAGACGCTGCACCTCGAGATGCAGCGTGACCGCAACGCTGAGGTGGGTGTGTCGGTGCTGTGCCCTGGAGTGGTGCGCACCAACATCGCGACCGCCCAGCGGAATCGGCCCGAAGAGCTGCGTCGCCAACGTCGGCCGCGCCCGGAGGGCGAGGCACCGTCGGAGACAGCGGATGCGCGCCGCCGCAACGCCAACATCGCTGCGGCGCTGGAGCGCGGCATGGACCCATCGCAGGTCGCCGCGAAGGTGATCGAGGCGATGTACGAGCGGCGCTTCTGGGTGCTGTCTCATCCCGAATTGCTGGCCGAGGTCAACCACCGCAACCAGCAGCTCGCCGACCTCGAGAACCCGACGATCTTCACGAGCTTCACCGACGGCGAGGACTAGCGCCCGGACTACTCCCCGGGCCGCAGCTCAGCGGCTGTCGGCAAGCATCTGCACGGGCAGCTGGTTTTCTGGCGGCGCCGGCCGCAGCGCGTGCACGAGGGCTCTGATCAGCATCGTCCCGAAAAGAATGGCCACAGCGGTCAGCGCCATCGACGCGCCGCCGGCGAGCCGGTGGTGGTAGCTCATCAGCAGCCCGATATAGACCGCCACAGCCCCGATCAGTACAGCTGTCGTCATGATGAGCGGCACACGCCGCACGAGCATGGAGGCAGTCGCCCCCGGCGCGATCAAGAATGCGAAGACGAGCAGACTTCCCACCGCTTGAAACGACCCAACGATTGCGACGGCGAGCAATGCCATGAGCACGCCGTGTGTGAGGCGCGGGCGCATTCGGGCCATCTGGGCCTGCACCTCGCAGAAGGTCATGACGAAGAACGCCCGGTAGAAGACGAGTGCACCGCCGAGAGAAACCGCCGCAAATGCCACTTGGCGGACCAGATCGGCGTTCTGCACCCCGGTGATCGAGCCGAACAGGAAGCGGTCCAGATCGCCTGCGCCAGCGCCCGCCCCCGACGACATGATGACGACGGCGAGCGCCAGCATTCCCACGAACAGCACGCCGGTTGACGTGTCTTCGGAGAGCGGCGAGATCCTCGGGATGAACGAGATGGCACTCACCATCACGATCGCAGCGGCCAGTGCGCCGAGGCCCGTATCGAATCCCACGATGAACGCGATTGCGATGCCCGGAAGCACCCCGTGCGCCAGCGCGTCGCCGAGGAAGTTCATGCTCCGCAGCATCACCCACGTGCCCACCACCGAGGTTGTCAGCACGGCGAGCAGCCCCGAGGCCAGCGCCTTGATCATGAAGGTGTTGGAGGTGAACGGCTCGATCCACCAGCCCACCGGATCGGTGAGGAACGTCATGTCATCCCCCTGGTGGGCTGGTGGTCGGCACGCCCCCGGCTAGGGACGGTGCTATTGCAACGCGCTATTTCAACGCTAAGGCCCTCAGCCCAATGCGTTTGCGATGGCGTGGGCGTTGAACCGGAGCAGGCCGATCAAGGTGTCTCCGTCTTGGCCCTCGGGGGCGAGGCTCCCGGAGAGCAACTGCACCACAGCAATATCCCCTGCGGCCGTCGCCAGAGCTTGGATGTCGTCATCGCCCGTCGTCGTCTCCGAGAACACTGCGGGCACGCCTTCATGCTCGATGATCTCGGCCAGCTCCTCCAGCAGCGCAGGATTGGATTCCGCTGCTGTCGAGGTTGACGGGATGACGGTGCCCACAACCTCGAGGTCGTAGCGGTCTGCGAAGTAGCCGAACGCATCGTGGTTGGTGATCAGGATGCGGCGGTCTGCAGGAATTGCGTCGAGAATCTCGGCGATCTCGGCGTCAGCGTCTTCCAACGCCGCACGGTAGGCATCCAGGCAGCGGTTGACGGTGTCGGCATCAGCGCCGGCATGGATCAGTTCGTCGGCCAATTCGCCCAGGACACCGGCCACCCGCTGAGGATCGAACCAGATGTGCGGGTCGGCACCGCCAGCATGACCGTGCTCGTCATCGTGCATGTCTTCGTCGTCGTGATCATCGGCGTGGTCTTCGTCGTGTCCGTCGTCTTCGTCGTGCCCGTCGTCGTCGTGATCATCGGCGTGGTCTTCGTCGTCTTCGTCGTGCCCGTCGTCGTCGTCGTGATCATCGGCGTGGTCTTCGTCGTGTCCGTCTTCGTCGTCGTGATCATCGGCGTGCCCGTCGTCGTCGTGTCCGTCTTCGTCGTCGTGGTCTTCGTCGTGTCCGTCTTCGTCGTCGTGTCCGTCTTCGTCGTCGTGGTCTTCGTCGTGTCCGTCTTCGTCGTCGTGTCCGTCTTCGTCGTCGTGTCCGTCTTCATCGTCGTGGTCGTCGGCGTGCCCGTCGTCTTCGTCGTGCCCGTCTTCGTCGTCGTGATCATCGTGCGCCGCGCCGAACTCGAAATCGATGGTGTCGATGTGCTCACCCACCTCGAAAACCGGTACGCCATCGGCCGCGACAGCTTCCAAGGTGTCCTCGAGGCGCTCCTCGAGAGCCAGGCCGTTCGCGACCACCAGATCGGCCTCGCCCATCGTCTCGCGATCTCGCAACGACGGCTCGAACGCGTGCGGGTCACCGCCCGGCGGGATGATCGTGGTCACCGAGACGCTGTCCTCACAGGCCACGTTGCTCACCACGTCTGCCCAGATACCCGTGGTGACAACCACAGAAGGCACCGCTGGCGATGCGTCAGTCGCCTCCGCCGAGACATCGGTGTCGGCATCGGTTCCCGTGCAAGCGGCGGCGAGCAGCATCACCGCAGCCGCCACGATCAGCCACCGGCCACACGCCGGGCGGCGCCTTTGGCCCGAGGCCGAGCCGCTTGGGCAGCGTGCAGCAGCTTCGATCTTCATGTGTGGCTCTCCTATGCTCCGGTGCAGGTGTGGAAGAGTCCCGCTGGCGCTCTATCCTCGCCGCGTTTTTGATAATGAGAATCAGTATCAGCTACCCTAGCCAGCTTTGAGGGTTCCACCACTCTCGAGATCGAAGCGAGGCACCCCCTGTTCCATCTCCACGACATCCGTGTCTCATTCGGGCCCTGCCACGTGCTCGAGACTGGCGACCTGACGCTCGACAGAGCGTCGACGGTCGCACTCATGGGTCCGAACGGGAGCGGCAAGACCACCATGCTGCGGGTGCTCAGCGGGTTGCAGCCCCCGACGTCGGGTCGGCTGGAGCCCCTTGGCGATATCAGAGTGGGGTTTGTGTGCCAGCACCACCCGCCGCACGCCTTCATGCCGATGACCGTGCAAGAGGTGCTGACCATCGGGCGATATCGCAGTCGCGGGCTGCTGAAGCGGTTTCGCCGCAGCGACAAGGAGGCGATCCGTGCTGCGGCCGAGCGGCTTGACGTTGCAAACCTGCGTCACCGTGCCTTCGGCGAGCTCTCGGCAGGTCAGCGTCAGCGAGTGATGGTGGCGATGGTGCTCGCCTCAGAATACGACTGTCTGCTGTTCGACGAGCCGATCACCGGTTTGGACTTGCCGAGCCAGGCGACCATCCTTGAGGTGATCGAGGCTGAGAGTGCAGCCGGGCATCTCGTGGTCATGTCGACACACCACCTCCAGGAGGCGAGGCGCTGCGATCGTGTCGTGCTGCTGAAGGGGATGGTGCTTGCCGATGGAACTCCCGACGAGGTGCTGACCGATGCGAACTTGACGGCGGCGTTCGGCGGCCACGTGGCGGCTGACGATAGCACCGAGCACGAGTTCGTCATGGAGAGCATTCACGTTCCTGAAGCGGGCGATCCCGGCCCCAGCCCGTATGCCGGAGTTGCCTCGCAGTCCCATCACGGTCATCTCGCACCGACGGGCGGCCACCACGGTCACCACCACGACCATGACCACGCGACTTCCCATGAGCACGCCCGAAACCTGTGAGCGCCTACGGTGAGCGGACGTCGCCACCTGAACCGATAGTGAATCGCCCCCGGGAGAGCCAGATGGAGTCTCCGAAGGATCTCGAGCAGCTCCACGAGGATGTGAAGCGGCGCCTTGCGGCGGCGGGCCAGCGCTACACCGAAGGGCGGCGAGCACTCGTGTCGGCGCTGGCGACTGCGCAGCGGCCGCTGACGCTGCGAGACATCGGGTCGACCATTCCCGAGGTGCCCCAGAGTTCGGCGTACCGCAACCTGGAAGCGCTGCGGGAGGGTGGCGTTGTGGTTCGCATCAGCGCGGGCGGCGACCGTGCCCATTTCGAGCTCGCCGAGGCGCTGCTCGGCCATCACCATCACCTGATTTGCGTGTCGTGCGGGACGATCGAGGACATGCGCATCGACGGGGCACTCGAGGCCGAGGTGGATCGGGCACTGACCGGGGCGGCGGGCGAGGCGGGCTTCACACCCCTGCGCCACAGCCTCGATCTCTACGGCGAGTGCTCCGACTGCGGCGAGGAGGCCTAGCGCATCGGCTCGCTCCCATGAGGCGCAAACAGGCGAGCCTCGCGAGCGCTTTGGCCGTTGCGGCGCGCTAGGCCGAGGCGCCGGTGTTGACGACCGGGGTGGTCTGCTGTTCGCTGGTGAGCACGACCAGCAGGTTGGCCACCATGGCTGCCTTCGCCTGCTCGTCGAGCTCCACCACCGAGCGCTGCGCCAGCAGCTCCAGCGCATCCTCCACCATGCCGACGGCCCCCTCCACTATCGTGCGCCTCGCAGCAACCACCGCTGCTGCCTGCTGGCGGCGCAGCATGGCTTCGGCGATCTCGGTGGCGTACGCCAAGTGGTTGAGCCTGGTCTCGATGACTTCGACCCCGGCCCGTTCGAGGCGTTCCTGCACCTCTTCGTGGAGCGTGGCGCCGACGATGTCGGGGTCCGAACGCAGCGACACCCGGTCGCCTTCGAAGTCGTCGTAGGGGTACTGCGTGCCCAGATGACGGATGGCGGTCTCGCTCTGGACGTAGACGAAGTCCTCGAAGTCGTCGACCTCGAAGACGGCTGCGGCGGTGTCCACTACTCGCCAGACCACCACGGCCGAGATCTCGATCGGGTTGCCCTCGGCGTCGTTGACCTTGGACACGCTCGTCGTGAAATTGTGTACCCGGAGCGAGATCTTGCGCGACTCCATGCGGGTGAAGGGATTGGCCAGGTGCCAGCCGGGCCGATCGACCGTGCCCCGGTACCGGCCGAAGAGAATGAGCACGAGCGCCTCGTTGGGCTGCACGAGGTATTGGCCCGGCAGAGCGAGGACGAAGAGAATCGCTCCGACAGGCACCAGGAACACGAAGGGCCACGCCACCGCGGCCACGCCCACGATGCCCGCTGCCACAAGCACCAGCCCTGCCAGCGCCACCAGCACGCCGAGCACTCCCGGCTTGGTGCGCGCAGAGCGGGCCGTCACGGCTTGCGAGCCAGTCGTGCTTGCAGCAGCGTCGGAATCGGTGGCATCGGTCATAGCGCCATCTTGTCACGGCGGCCGTGAGCGATGTTTCAGGCGTGGGCCTGCTCGTCGCTGACGATCGGCGGCTCGGTCGACCAGGGGAAGTTGATCCACAGATCGGTGCGCTGCCACACCCAGTCGCAGTTGACCGTCGACCACGGCTTCTCATACAGCACGGCGGTGCGCACGCTGCGCACCCGCGGCAGGCAGAAGTCGTGGACCAGCTTGAGCGTGTGGCCGGTGTCGGCGACGTCGTCGGCGATGAGGATGTCGGAATCGCGGTGGTCGACCAGGTCGGGCGTGGGCGGCAGCATGATCGGCACCTGGAGACGCTCGTCGACGCCGGTGTAGTACTCGCAGTTCATGACGTAGATGTTCTTGACCGACAGGGCGTAGCCCAGCGAGCCCGCGCAGAACAGCCCGCCCCGGGCGATCGCCAGGATCATCTGGGGCCGGTAGCCGTCATCGGCGATCATCTGCGCCAGCTCACGCACGGCCACGCCGTAGCGCCGCCAGTCCATCACTTCGCGTTCTTCCGCGTCTGTTGCCTCGCTCACGCGTCCTCCCAGGCTGTCCCGTTCCGCTCGCCCCCGAACCTAGGCGCGCGCCGAGCGCTCGCACTATTCCCGTTCCTTTAGGGGGTACCTACAAGTGTTCGTATCAAGCCTCTGACCTGCGGTTTTGTATCGCGAGCTAGGTCATGGCGTTCTATTCGCGTTCTATTCGGTGGGGGGTCAGGGGGTATCGAGCAGCCAGAACGAACCGCGACCGTGGCCTTCGACGCGAATGAGGCCCATTTCTCGCAGATCGACTAACGCCTCACGCACATCAGCGGCTTCTGCCATGAGCGCATCAGCGAGTTCGCCCCGTGAAGCAGGGCCGACGACCAGCGCCGACAGCACCGCAGCTTCCAGCTTGGAGACGTCCACGCTCGTCCCATCCGGCCTCAGCCAGTGACCCCAGCGCGGGATGCTGCATGTGACCGAAGCGCCGCCGGCCACAAATGCTGGGCGGCCGAGACCTGCCTCTGCGCACATACGAATCATGCGAAGCGTTCCTGAGCCCAACTGTTCGACGATGCCTCGCCGATACAGGCATCCGAGCATCACTGGATTCCACGGGTGCGATCCATGCGGCTCGTACAGGTCGGCGGGGGTGAGGCCAAAATGCAGCTGGCCAGGCGACGCCACCTCGAGGCGGTCGGCATACAGACGCACCTGCACCAGTCCGGCTGCTACGTAGTCACGATGGCCGAACGCGTTGGCCAGCGCCTCGCGCACGACGGCCCGCGGGATCTCCGAATCGGTCTTGGCTTGCAAGCCGTCACCGATCTGTGTCCGCCAGCTCAAATGATCATCGCAGAAGGCCATCGCCTTGCGCAGCGAGGCGTACACGTTGTCCGCGATGAGCGCATCGTCGTGAAATTCCTCCGCGAGTTCGGTGCCGTCCACTGCTACCAGTCGACAGCCGAGATTCGGGAAGCGTCCGCCGAGTTCTTGGATACGTCCGAAGAGCGCGATGGCACCACGGTTCGGCAGGCCTTCACTGTCCAGGAGGCCGAGCGACAGCAGCACATCGACCGATGACGCTTCCGCATCGAAGGCGGCGCGCCCGGCGGCAATTGCGTCGTCTCGGAACTGTTGCACTTCGTGGTTGTCGATGGCGCCAAAGTCGAATCCTGACGCCTCGAGCTCCCACCTCGCCGTGCCATGCACTCGCTCCAGCACCAGCGACAGCTGCGTTTCGTCGGGCATGTCGACGGTCGCCGCACCTGATCGCATGTAGTGATGGTCCCGGTAGGTGTAGGGCTTGCTGCCGCCCGAGGGAACAGTGGCCACCAGCAGTTCTCGCCCATCGCAGTCGGGCAGCGAGACCCGCTCGATGGACGGCGGGTGGCGGGGGTGGATGTTCAGGCATGCGTTGGTGATGTCGGTGAGCGTCTCGCCGCCCACCTGTTGTCCTGTGATGTTGCCCTTGGGTCCGATGCCGAAGATCACCCGTCCGCCCCGGCCGTTGAGCATGGCCGAGAGCGTCTTGGCTGCGGCTTCGCGTTGGCCAGTCGTGGCCTTGAATTCGACGGTTTCAGACTCGCCTTGCTGGGCTAAGCCGACGATGTCCTCCAGCGAGTTCACGGTGCCAGTATCGCCGCGTTCGAGTTGCCGCAGTGCCGGAATTTCACAGCCGGGTGCTGGGTCCGCCCGAGGATCCGGGGACGCCAACAGGCTCGGTGTCGCGTGTGCTCGTTCTATTCGCGTTCTATTAGGGGGTACCTACAAATGTTCGTATCAAGCCTCTGGCCTGCGGTTTTGCATCGTGAGCTAGGTCATTGCGTTCTATTCGCGTTCTATTCGGGGCAGCGCTGCCCCGAATCACCGGGCGTAGGACAGAAAAAGGGACCCCGTGCGGTCCGGGGTCCCGTCGCCGCGGTATGTCGGTTGCATTCGGCTCACGCCTACTAACCGGACCATTCGGCACGAGCCACGGTAGCCGACTGGCGCTGCTTTGGGAGATGCAATGGTCGGGGAAGTCTCCGCTTCTCGGCAGTAATCAGCCGTTAGATCGAGGGATGACCCGACGGGTGTCGAGCGCTCGACGAAAACCGTTGGGTCCCCGGTGCTCGGAGGTGGTTCGCTTACGCTCGCCGCAAGGCCAATGCCGCCAGCTCCCCGGGGTCTTGAGTGAACGAGATCTATCTCGACTACAACGCCTCCGCGCCCTGCGATCCGCGGGTGGCGGACGCTGTCGCGAAAGCCATGACCGACGGATTCGGCAATGCGTCGTCAGCCCATCGATTCGGCCGGCGGCAGGCCGCAGCGGTCAGTGAGGCCCGTGAACAGGTGGCGGCTCTCGTGGGCGGAGCGCCGAGTGGGGTCGTCTTCACCGCCGGGGCGACGGAGGCCAACAATCTCGCCCTCGGCGGCTTCGCTTCGGCGAGTCACGGATCTCAGCCAGATACGACACCGATGCTGGTGGTCTCCGCGGCGGAGCACGCATCCGTCAGCCGAACGGCAGAGGCACTCGCCGTGACCGGTCGTTGCAAGTGCCGCACTGCCGCCGTCACGCCAGGCGGGTTTGTTGACGTCGACGCGCTGGCTGGCCTGCTGACTGAGACCGGATACCCCGTGATGGTGTCGGTCATGGCTGCCAATAGCGAGACCGGCGTCCTCAATCCCATCGCGGAGATTGCCCAGCTCGTTCATCAGGCAGAGGCGCTGTTCCACTGCGATGCGACCCAGATGGTTGGTCGGCTGCCATTCGACATGACGGCGCTTGGCTGTGATCTGGTCTCGCTGAGTGGCCACAAGATCTGCGGTCCGACGGGGGTGGGCGCCCTGGTCGGGACTCGTGGAGCCCTCGCTGCTCTGCACCCGACGCTGTGGGGCGGCGGCCATGAGCGCGGCCTTCGCTCGGGCTCGCTGAATGTCGCGGGCATCGTCGGCCTGGGAGTCGCTGCGGAGCTTGCAGCCGATGAGCAGGAAACAGAAGCCGAGCGAGTCGGCGCGTTGCGGGATCGATTGGTTGAATCGCTGATCGACGCATTGCCTGCGGTCGAACAGAACGGCGACATCGAACGTCGGCTCCCCAATACCGCCAGTCTCCGCTTCGCCGGAACGGATTCCGATGCCGTGCTGGTGAACATGGACCCCGTTGCAGCATCCGCGGGGAGCGCCTGCAGCACCGGTGCGATCGAACCCTCGCCGGTACTGACGGCGATGGGACTGTCGCGTGAAGCGGCGTTCGAATCGGTGCGGTTCAGCCTCGGGCGATTCACCACATCCAGCGAAATTGCCGCCGCCGCCGAGAAGGTTGTCACAGCCGTTCGTTACGTTCGGCTCATGACCACAGAGGCGGCATGACGTGCAGCTGAGCGAGGCCGCAGAGCCGGTATTTGCACGCCATGAGACGTTCCATCCTCGCTACGGCTGGTTCCGAAAGGCCTACGTAGCGGCTACCGCCGACCCGCGCGTCTTCGCGAGCGAGGACGCTCCGGTGCGCCTGGGCGTGGGCAAGAACATGGTTCGCGCCATTCGTTTCTGGGGACTCGCGGCCAAGGTGGTTGTCGAAGTTCCTGATCCCGACGCTCGGTCGGGTCGCAAGCCGACAATCGTGAAGCCGACTCGATTCGGCGAAGCGCTGTTTGGTGAAGACGGCTGGGATCCGTGGATGGAAGATCCCGCATCGCTTTGGCTGCTGCACTGGCGCCTGCTGGCTCGCCCGTGCCGATTGCCAGTGTGGTGGTTGGCGCTCTGCGACTTCAATGCGGTGGAGTTCGAGGCGGAAGATCTCGGCAGGTCCGTGATGACGCAGCTGCGTTCCGTGCCCGACTGGAAAGAGCCGAGCGAGTCCGCGGTCGAGAAGGACCTCAGCGCCTTCATGCGCACGTACGGACCGACATCTCGTACAGGCCGAGAGACTGTCGACGATGCAGCAGACTGCCCTCTGCGGGAACTGCGTCTGGTCGGTCGCTCTGAGGCGACCGGTGCCCACCGCTACAAGCTGGGTCTGAAGCCGACGCTGGCTTCTGCGGTTGCGGCACACGCCGTGCTGGACTGGATCGCGCGCATTGGCCTGACCGGGCAGACGATCACACTCGAACGGATCGTTGCGGAGAGCGGCTCCCCAGCGAGTGTGTTCAAGTTGAATGCCTCCGATTTGTTCACCGCCCTGACCCCTGTAGTCGAAGTCGCGGACTCGTTGGACTTCACAACGCCGACAGGGGTGCCCCAGCTCTC
>LXNI01001288.1_pt1 | contig 22710 bp, 21 predicted proteins | sample 809091 | NCBI WGS metagenome assembly LXNI01 (sample SAMN04870527, study PRJNA318959) | sponge metagenome | biome: 01000161; feature: marine sponge reef; material: water | host: Sarcotragus foetidus | place: Greece: Milos, Mediterranean Sea | collected 2013-05-29 | depth 5-7 m | reverse complement strand
CGACTCCGTGGCCGCCCAGATCCGGCGGCCGCGCTCGTCGAGAAAGGCCTTGACCGCCGCGTACTTCCCGACGATCGTCGCTTCGAGTGCGTGATTGCGCCGCATCGGGCAAGTAGAACACGGGCCATCTCAAGGTGGCAATTTAATTTTCGACAGATCCCTTAGCACACTGTCTAGATTTGCCCGACCACTTCACACTACCTAGACCGGGGCGTTTCGAAGGCGGAGCTTTCGAGACGGTTCGGGATCAGTCGGCGGACGATCGGGCGAACGTCAAGACCAAGCTCAAAGGGCGTTTTCTAGCCAGATAGCTAAGCTAGGCGGAACGGCGGAACATCCATGGTGGCCACGTCGCTACCCGTGGTATGGCGCACAATTCTTGGAGAATTCGTCGAGCGAACCCCGCGCTTCCCTCCATCGCCGCCGGCTCCGGCAAGTCTGCGGAGTCCCCAACCACAATGGCACGCTGCCCCAGCGACGAATCCTACGCTTGCGCCGTCAGGGAACCTGCTTGAGCGTCGTCCCAGATTTCCATGTCGATGGATGATCGGTCTCATAGAGCGGGACACGGGGTCGACTAGCCCGGATTAGGGTCGTTACTTCAGCGCGGCGGCTCGGGTCTCCGCCTACCGTACAGGCGTTGACGATGGCGACTATTGCCGCGTAGCTCCCCAACTTGCCGCCAAATACGCTCTGCAAGCCTAGCGATGAGTCCCTCCATAGCGCACGCCAGATGAAGTTGCGCAGCCTATCCGAGACATCGAGCGCTCCCCCATGGATTGCATAAGCTGATGTCTGAAATGGGATAGGGTTCGAGATGACTACCCGCACGGGAGCGTGGTTGAACAACGTGCGCCTGATCTGTGGGCAAGAGTTCACCACGGTGCAAAGGTACCGGTGGATTCGTGCGCCAGTCGAACCCCGCGCTGGCGCAAGCGGCGCTTGCACGCTTTTTCCGTACTCATCGCGATGCGGCGACTCAAGTACGATGACCAATGTGCGCCCTACGCTTGTTGTTGCGACGGGCTGATCCACGTAAGGGTAGGTGGAAAGGAGAGGCCGTTGGTTAGCGCAGGCGGCACCGCTGGACGGCGTTGCGTTCGCAACTCTGTGCTGCCGCACCGCGACCGTACGCTCCGCTTGCAGGCGACCGAGAGACGCTACCTCGGCCTTGACGATCTCGTAACGATCAACGTCCGGAACCCTGTTCTCGAAGCCGAAAAGCCCGCGTATGTAGACTCCCTCATCCGTGATTCGAACCAGGTCGCGCCGCAGTTCGCGCGCCTTGCAGCACAGTAAGGCTGCAAGTTGATTGGATCCCGGGATTGGTCCGACTCTTCTGCAGACCGGCCAAGTGACTTCGAGATGTAGCCTACGCCCGCTCATTGCCCATCTCGGCGCACCCGCACCGCCAAATGGTCACCCCCGCGCCCTTCCTTGTCGAACCATCGAACCGACAGGAGATGTCGGCTTTCTGCCCATATACCTCGACGAAGCAAACGCGCGACTCCCAGCTAGCGTTGCTGCTCGCCGAAACTGCAGCCTGCGAGGCTGCTGCAAAATCCGGATATTGACATCGCAGACCTGCAAGCCTCGACCGGGGTCGAGGCTTTGGCACATGTCCAAGTTATCACGACCGGCTCCTTGAAAATCCCATAGAAGGCACGCGTCTCACAACATCGGCCGTACCAAGCCTGTCCCCGCCCAAGGACTATTCGACCTCTTCGAATACCGCTGCTTGAATCGGCAACCCTTGGTCGACCGCATAGCTCAGCCGATGGCTACCGTTGACCAATAGGAACGAGCCATCCACACGCCGAATAAGACAGATTGGCGGAATCCGCAGCAGCTTCGCAACCGAAGCGATTCTCTCAGCATCGGAGCCCTTAGTTTGACGCCCAAATTCGTCCACGTTCTTGCATTTTCCGGTGCTATACGACAGCGTCGGCGGCGCGTTTCGCAACGGCGACTTCAGAAACGCGCGAAATTCCGCTTCTCCCGAAAACGCCAAGGACTCATATGCACCACCGAGTGACCGTGCCGATACGCCCATCACCTCAGCGTTATAGGCTGCTTCCTCGACGTCAGACCGCAAAGGGAATGGCCACCAACGGTGTAACGCGAGGGGCCTCGCCACGTCATGACAGGGCGGCCTTTCCTTAAACGTCAAGATCAGACTGTACCGCCGCCTCTCTCCTCGTATTGGAGATACGGCATGGTACGAGTCGTCTCCGGTCTCAAAGACGTAACCGTTGTTCGCCGTCGGCAGCCAAGCGTCCTCCAGATCCCGGACGCTGCCACTTTTCAAGATGAGTAAGACTCCACCGTCATCGACGTCCCAAGAAGCGTTAAGGGTCACTGCGCAGCGATAACGTTCACCTAGCTTGTTACGGTCCGTGTGCGGAGCAATGTAGTCTCCCACAATCATCTTGTGGGCGGCTACATCGAAGTCTTCCCTGACATCGCTTTGAAAAAATTGCCCAATCTTGGCGGCAATAGTGTTGCGCGCTTCCGCACAGAATAGCCTTCGAAAATACGGGTCATCATTCAGGTATTTCTCTCGTTGCCGATAAAACGACCGTTGTGCCTGCTCCCACTCTATTACTTTCAGGCCATGAAGGATCGCATCATAGAACTCCGGGGTGAACACACGGGTCATGGCGGCGCTTTTCGAGCGTGCGCGAACGAGAAGTGGAACTAGCGGCACAGCAACGCTTCGACGCGCTCATAGAGGTACAAATAGTCGCTGCAGTACACGGAAGGGTTCTTGTACCCGCCTGGGTCAAACCGGTGCTGTATGTAGCCACCACCACACGCACCAACAAAACGACATTCGCGGCACTTAGATGCTATGTCCGCCTCGGTCGCCAAGCGGGCGATGTTCGTCGCCGAGTACAAGACGTCAGATATGCTGTCCTCTTGAACAGTAGCGCCACCTAGGCAGTCAGCTTGGTTTGGGTTGATTCGCAGCGTATCAACCTGCTTAATTTCGCCATTGGTGTCGATAGTCATCACACAAGGCGTGAAGCTACGAGGCCCGTAGGTTAGCCCTCGGCTCGCCGCCACTATTGCAGCCGAGATGTCGTCGAAGAGCTTGATTCTGAACGAGACGTTTTCGGCCACGTATAGGGAATAGAGGTCGAATAGCCACTCGCCGGTTTCAGTAGACATGGCCGTTGTCTTGCCATCCGGCAAGTGGACGTAGTCGCCGTCTTTGAGCAGCAGATTGAACCAGCTAGCGCTGGCCCACTTCATGAACGAGAAGATTCTCTCGGGCGAGTTCTCAACGTCGACCACCATCAATATATTGTCAAGTAGACCCTCTTTGCGGGCTCTAGAGACGGTGTCAGATATTGTGTTGAACTTGCTTTCCTCACGCAATCCAATGCGGTGCCGGTCGTTCTCCGGCATGAACCCGTCCACCGACAGAGAGAACGATAGGTTACGTCGATGTTTTCGGAGTCCCCTCTGCAGTCTACGATCATATATCGTGCCGTTCGTTTGTAGCGACAACCGTACGCTCGGCACTGCGTCCACGATGCGGTCGACCAACCCAACAAACCGGCGAATCCCGAAAAGTAGAGGTTCCCCTCCGTGAAACACGACTTGCGGCTTAGTGGTTTGCGTGGAGTAGAGACTCTTGATCGTGCGAACCAAACCCTCCACGGTGTCCTCGGACATTACGTTAGGCATTCTTCGCCAAGAGTCATCTTCCCCTCGGTAGATGTAGCAGTATCGGCAGTCCATGTTGCAGCGCGAGGCCAGCTTGACAACTAAGCAGGTGACCTCAATCGGCGGATGCCGCATAGCCCCCTGGGCACGTTCGTATGCGTTCACCGTCTGCGTTCCAATCCCAGCCGACGACCGGGTGGAGCCGCGGAAGTCACCTTGCCGCGGCCGCGAGTCCGAGTCGCTTCCACCTCCGTCAAGAACGATGGGTGTCTCGTCGCCAGTCAGTCCCCGGTGCTCTTGTCGTAGTGTCGGTCATACTGGCCCGCAGGACCGCCGCCTCGGTTGTAAGCTGTGAATCCCTGTGAGCCTGGGCCGTCGGAACTCTTCGACTCTAGCTCGGATTCAATCCGCGCAAGGTACTCGCTCGAAACTTCCACTTCGAACGCTTCACTATCAGCCATTCGTCTCTCTCGCATGTCAATTGGAAGGTGTCGACCAGCGATCCCCGGGACCGACACGCCGACGCCCCCATCATGCCCCACCGTCGCCGGCTGTCAAGTCGATGTGCCGGCTCCGTAGCCGGCACAGTATCAACGGAACGGCGCCCGGAGGCCGGACGACCTCGCGCCCTGTCGGAACGGATGGGGGGCGTTCTCGTGCAGGCGCCATCGGACGTTCGCGCGACGCGATTCAGGGCCGTTGCGAGCGCGGCTGGCGGGGCGTGGTGTTGGCGGTCCGGCTTCAACCACGGGGGCGTCGGGTGCCTGCTACATGGGATTTCGCGATCACCTTCGGGTTGACGCCGTTTCAGCGGCGTCTACCATAGCCCGCCATGCACTTCGACGGTTGGCACGGCAAGGAGTTCTGGAACCTCGTCGCGATCGCGTGGGCCGGGGTCCTGGCGGCTGGCGCGCTGGTGCTTGAGCATGGCTTCGGTCAGCTGCCGTGCGCGCTGTGTCTGAACCAGCGCGCCTGGATCATGCTGGCCGGACTCTTCGCGGCCGCCGGTTTTGCGCACAATCCGCGCCTTGGCATCTATCCGCTGCTCGTGGTTTGCGCCAGCCTGGCCGGTGCCGCGTTCTCGATCCGCCACCTTTACCTGCTGACGCTTCCCGCCGACCAAGTGCCCGGCTGCGGCGTCGACTTCGACTACATGATCGACGTGTTCCCGGTGCTGGATGTTCTCCGCCACATGGCGCAGGGTACCGGGGAGTGCACCGAGCAGGGGTTTTTGATCCCCGCGGCGGCGCTCGTGGGCTTCGTGGGCATGGCGGCCTTGACGATCACCTACTGGCGCCAGCGCTGAAGCGCACGGTTGGCGCTCGTCAATGCGCCTCCTCCACCTCGACGCGGACCTCCACATCCTCCTCGTGCGCCTCTCCGCCGTCCCGGGACTTGAGGACGAAGACGCCGCCACGCCGCGCGCGTTTGGCGACCGTCAAGTCCATGGAGCGATTCTTGCGGCGCACCTCGACCGCTGCCTCGCCCTCGCCCGACAATAGCCGGTAGGCCTCTTCGGACGATCCGACATCGGCATCGTCAATGCGCCTGAGGATGTCGCCTGGTCGCAGGTCACTGTTCGTGGGAGTGTCCAGGACCAGGACGCCGGCATCGACGCCGAAATAGTCGCCGAGATCCTCGCCGATGTCCGCCAGCTTGAGATCGACGTCGCGTTCGAACCGATCCCGCAAGGCCACGACCCGGCCCGGGATGTCGACCCGCGGCAACCAATCGAAGTCGAAGTCGAAATGCGGTACAAGATCGGCGCGGTAGGCGTTCGTCGTGACGACCTCGACTTCGCTCAACTCGTCGTCGCGCAGAATGACCAGGTTCACGGGATCACCGGCTGCCACGTCGTCGAGTATTTCGCGCAGCCTCTCACCGGGCCTGTCGAGGCCGGTGAGCGGCTCGCCGTTGACTCCGGTGATCACGTCGTCGGCCAGCACGCCCGCGGCCTCGGCACCGCCGTCGGGGGTGACCCCGCCAACGACGACACCTTGCTCGTCCTGGTCCGCTATGAGCACGCCGAGCATGGCGCGGTCCGAGCTGCGGGCGACGAACTGCTCGCGCGTCGCCTCCGCCATTTGCCGCGCCGCTTCGGCCAGTCGAGCACGGGCGTCTTCCAAGTCGGCACGGGCGCCTTCCAGGCCGGCGCGGGTTTCGGTCAAGGCCTCGTCCTCGTGAGCAACCGCGGCGGTGCCGAGCGCAACAGCCAATGCACAAATCCACTTCGTCATCGTTCTCTCCTCTCGAATCCTGCCCCTTGACGGGCGTGGCTTCGTTAGAACACCGCCTGCTGGAACAGTTCGTCCCGGCGGTAGCGTTCGATGTGTTTCAGGTCTTCCATCAGTTCGACGCGCTCGCGCAGCAGCGCCTGCCTTGCTCCCGGGTCGGCGCCGCGCAGCAACTGCTCGTTCAGCAGCGCGTCGATGCCGCCGATGCGAACCTGCAGGACGCGCTCGACGCCACTCGGCGAGAGCACGATCGGTGTGGCACGCCGCTCTGCCTCGACGGTGCGGGAGCGTTCAAGCAACGCCGCAATGTCCGTGTCGGTGGTCCCTTGGTTCCCCGGCAACACGCCGAGCAAGACGCCCAACCCCGCGGCGACGAGCAGGCTCGCGGCCACGGCGAAGGGCGCGAACCGTTGCCGTGGCCGCTTGCCGGGTGCCGCGTCGATGCGCCAGCGAACGTCGTCCCAGAGGCGATCCGGCGCGGCCAGTTCCGGCAGCGCGTTGAGCGCCGCCATCACCTCGGCCACGTCCTGGTCGTCAGACCGCGCACGCCGCTCGTGGTCGCTCATCTTCCGTTCCTCGCTCGTCGCCGCCGACGTCCATCGCGCCGCCTCGTTTCGCCAGCACGCGGTAGGCGCGGGCCAGTTGTGACTTCGAAAAGCTCGGCGTCCGCCCGAACGCCGCTGCGATCTCGTCGTGGGTGTAGCCCTCGATGCAGTGCAGCCAGACCACCATGCGGGCGGTCCCCGACAGTTGGCCCAGCGCGTGGTCGATGTCGACGGCGCGGCCCGGGCTGACCTCGTCCGTCGCTTCGTCGTCGGCCAACTCGTCCCGACGGCGGTGCCAAGGTGAACGCAGGCGCATCAGGCACTGATTGACCGCAATGGTCCGTATCCAGCCGCCGAGCGCCTCCACGCGCTCGAGCCTGGTAGCGCCCGTCAAGACGTCGACGAACGTGTCCTGCGTCGCCTCCTCGGCGAGGCCCGTGTCGCGCAGCATCCGCCGCGCCATCGTGTAGACGGGGTTCGCGTAGGCGCGGTAGACGATCTCCTGGGCCTTGCGCTCGCCGCGCATCAGCCGGCGTACGATCGCCGCATCAAGTCGAATGTCGCCGAACCGGGACATGCCGGGTTAGATGCGCCGGCGACGAAAAAGGTCGCACCCGAGGGTGCCTATGGCGGTTGGCCGTGCGCGCCGGGCCGGTCGGCGCGCATGGCCGATCCGGGCTACCCCGCCGCTTTCGCGGGCTGCTCGTAGATCGAGCTCTCCTGCTCGGACTCCTCGGACACCTTGCGCCCGAGGGACTTGAACACCGGAATGTCGCTGTCCGCCAGGGACGGCATGTTCGCCTTGCGGGCCATCGCGGCCTCGAGGTAGGGCGCGAGTTCCTCCATCTTGCGGCGTTCGCGCTCGGCCTCCCGTTCCTTGAATTCCGGCATCACCTCGGCGGCAAACAGCTCGAGCGACTCGCAGATGTGCTCATGGCGGTTTCGACCCGCCTGCTGGATGAAGGTCACCTGGTCGACGCCACGCTCTTCGAACTTGAGGAGGTGTTCGCGTAGATCGTCCGGCGTGCCGATCCCGCCCCGGCTGCCCGACAGCGCCTGCGTGATGTCCGGGGTTTCCTGGCGGCTTTGCTTGAGCCCTTGGAACTGTTGCCACAGGTCCGTCCGGCCCGGCTTGTGCTCGCCGAACGCATACAGGCTGCCGAGCGCGAAGCCGAAGAACTCGAAGCCATCGAGGCCCCGGCGGACAGCCTCTTCGCGATCCTGGTGACACGAGAAGCTCGACACCATGCAGATGTTCGGGTTGATGGCGTGGCCGATCGGCACGCAGGCCTCGCTCTTGATGATGCCGTAGTACTCGTCGACCCACTCGGTGGCCTCCGCAGGGTCGACAAAGGCGAATGTCAAAGCGCCGATGCCGAGGCGCGCCGCCATGCGGATCGTCTCGCGCTGGGAACACGCGACCCACAGCGGCGGATGCGGCCGCTGCACGGGCTTGGGGACGATGTTGCGGCACGGCATCTCGAAATACTGGCCCTTGTAGCCCGGGTACGGATCCATGGCGAGCATGTTGCAGATCTGCTCCACCGCTTCCATGTAGATCTTGCGCTTGCGCTCCACGGGGATGCGGAATCCGCCGAGTTCGAGTTCGGCGGACGATTCGCCCGTCCCGAACTCCACACGACCGTTGGACACGAGGTCCAGCGTCGCGATCACCTCCGCCGTCCGCGCCGGGTGGTTGTACTCCGGGATGACCTGGCGGATGCCGTGGCCCAAGCGGATGTTCCTGGTGCGCTGCGAGCAGGCCGCGAGGAAAACCTCCGGCGCGGAGGAGTGCGAATACTCCTCCAGGAAGTGATGCTCCACCTCCCAGGCGAAGTCGATCCCGAGCCGGTCGGCGACTTCCACCTGCTCCAGGGCGTCGTTGAAGAGCTTCTGTTCCTCGCCGTCGGTCCACGGCCGCGGCAGTTGGTGCTCGTAGAAAATGCCGAACTTCATCAAAAGGTCCATCGCGAAGAGACGAACGCGTAAGTCAAGAGCGTTGTGCCGCAGAATGCAAGCGGCGACAGCGGCGACGTGCATCCCGTGCCCGGCCCGTTTGGTAGAGTTCCCGACATGAGCTTCCCGATGACCCGCATGCGGCGCAATCGCGCCGACGATTTCTCGCGCCGGCTGGTACGCGAAAACACGCTCACCGTGGACGACCTGATCTACCCGATGTTCGTCGTCGAAGGCGACCGTCGGCGCGAAGCGGTCGCCTCCATGCCCGGCACCGACCGCCTGAGCATCGATCACCTGGTCGAGGAGGCACGTGCCGCGGCCGGCCTCGGGATTCCGGCCGTTGCGCTCTTCCCGCACGTCGACGTCGACCTCAAGACCGCCGACGGCAGCGAGGCCGTCAACCCGGACGGCTTGGTTCCCCGTGCGGTCGCTGCAGTCAAGGCGGCCTGCCCCACGCTCGGCGTCATCACCGACGCCGCACTCGATCCCTACACCACGCACGGCCACGACGGCATCCTGGACAACGATCACTACGTCCTGAACGACCCGACGATCGAAACGCTCACCGCCCAGGCTCTCGCGTGCGCCCAGGCCGGCGCCGACGTGATCGCACCCTCCGACATGATGGACGGCCGGGTCGGCGCGATCCGCGAAGCGCTCGAGGCGGCCGGGTTCACGAACACCCGGATCATGGCGTACTCGGCAAAGTACGCGTCGGCCTACTACGGGCCATTCAGGGATGCCGTGGGGTCGGCGGCGACGCTCGGCAAGGGCGACAAGATGACCTACCAGATGGATCCGGCGAACAGCGACGAAGCGCTGCGGGAGATCGAACTCGATCTCGAGGAAGGCGCGGACATGGTCATGGTGAAGCCCGGAATGCCCTATCTCGACATCGTTGCGCGCGTCAAGGACGCTTTCGGCGCGCCCACGTTCGTCTACCAGGTCAGCGGCGAGTACGCCATGCTGATGGCGGCGATCGGCAACGGTTGGCTCGACGAACGGGTCGTGACCGAGGCACTCGTCGGCATGAAGCGAGCCGGGGCCGACGGCATTCTGACGTACTTCGCACGGCGCGTTGCCGAGACGCTCTAAGGAGACCGGCCGGATTCCGCGGATGGCCCGGCGCAGCGACGTGGCCCGGCCGGGGCGCGCTCGACATCGGCGCAACTGGCGGGGGCACTCGCGGACAAAAGAGGACGCGGAGGATCTCTCGCAGTTGGGGAACTGGATCATCGAGAGCGCCGACGCGTTGCGGTTCACCGCCGCTTTTGCTTATAGTTCGCGAGGAACGGTGACCGCGAACCCTATGGTGTACGGCCCGAGGTCGCTCGCTAAAGCGTTTCAAGCGCCGTTCGTCCAACGCAGATCGCACCCCAAGCCTCACGATCCATCGTCAAGGAGAGCCGCAATGTCGGATCACATTCAACACGTCACGGACGCCGACTGGAACGACAAAGTCCTCGGTGCCGACAAACCCGTACTCGTCGACTACTGGGCCGAGTGGTGCGGCCCGTGCAAGATGATCGCGCCGATCCTCGAGGAGATCGCGGCGGAGTACTCCGACCGCGTCCAGGTGTGCAAGCTCGACATCGACGCCAATGCGCAGACGCCGCCGAAGTACGGAATCCGCGGGATCCCGACGCTGATGTTGTTCCGCAACGGCGAAGTCGAAGCGACCAAGGTCGGCGCGCTGTCCAAGTCGCAGCTCGCGGCGTTCCTCGACGGCAACATCTAGGCGCGTGCCGAAAGCCAGTCACGACGGGGCTGTGGACGCGGTCGATTTCCCGGTGGTAAAGTCATCCTCCACGGCGCGCCCGAACGCAGCCGTTTCCCACCCAGGCTCCCAAGATGAGCGCGCGCCGACGCGCCCCCCGGCCAATCGACCAGCCACCCGAAGCACTGAAAGACCCCCCATGAACCTCACAGACCTGAAACGCAAACCCGTCGGCGAACTCGTCGAAATGGCCCGCGGCATGGGCCTCGACAACTTGGCGCGATCGCGCAAGAACGAGGTCGTCGCTGCCATCCTGCGCAAGCAAGCCACGAACGGCGACGACATATACGGCGAAGGAACCCTCGAAATCCTGCCCGACGGATTCGGTTTCCTGCGCTCGGCCGACGGCTCGTACCTTGCCGGGCCGGACGACATCTACGTATCGCAGAACCAGATCCGACGCTTCAACCTGCGCACAGGCGACGGCATCGCCGGCAAGATCAGGCCGCCCAAGGGTGGTGGCGAACGTTATTTCGCGCTGCTCAAGATCGACGAGGTCAACTTCAGCGAGCCGAATTCGAAGAAGCAGAAAATCCTCTTCGAGAACCTCACCCCGGACTTCCCCGATGAACGACTGTCGCTGGAACGCGGCAACGGTACAACCCAGGACCTGTCGTCTCGGATCGTCGACCTGGTCGCACCGATCGGCAAGGGTCAGCGGGCCCTGATCGTCTCGCCGCCGAAAGCCGGCAAGACCTTGATGCTGCAGAACATCGCCGACTCCATCGCCGCCAACAACCCCGACGTCGTATTGATCGTCCTGTTGATCGACGAGCGACCAGAGGAAGTGACCGACATGCGCCGCATGGTCCGCGGCGAAGTCGTCGCGAGCACTTTCGACGAGCCGCCGTCGCGCCATGTCCAGGTCGCCGAGATGGTGATCGAAAAGGCCAAGCGCCTTGTCGAGCACCAGAAGGACGTCGTCATCCTGCTCGATTCCATCACGCGACTGGCGCGCGCCTACAACACGATCGTGCCGTCATCCGGCAAGGTGCTGACCGGGGGTGTGGATGCCAATGCACTCGAGCGTCCGAAGCGCTTCTACGGCGCCGCGCGCAACTTCGTGGAGGGCGGGAGCCTGTCGATTATCGCCACGGCGTTGATCGACACGGGCTCGAAGATGGACGAGGTGATCTACGAGGAGTTCAAGGGCCGCGGCAACCTGGAAATCCACCTCGAGCGGAAGATCGCGGAGAAACGGGTGTGGCCAGCGATCAACATCCGCCGGTCGGGCACCAGGCGCGAAGAGCGGCTGCTGCCCGAGGACGAATTGCAGCGCGTCTGGATCCTGCGCAAGCTCCTGCACGACATGGACGACATCGCGGCGATCGAGTTCATGCTGGACAAGCTCAAGGAAACCAAGACCAACGAGCAGTTCTTCTCATCCATGCGCGGCCGCTAGCGGGGCTACACCCCATCGAGAACCCGCCAATGTCCGACGGCCAGCGGAATGCAACCTGGCTGCACGCATAAACCGCGGTCACGCAAATAGCGGCTACCGACAGCCCCGATGCGGTCGTGGTGTCCGCGCACAGTCAAGGGGCGTCGCCGTCGGCGCGACGGTCCAACGCCTGTCGGTAGTAGCCATTGGCCCGCGCGTGGTCGCCCGACTGAGCGGCTAGCTCGGCCAACTCGATCAGTGTTTCGGCGTCCTGCCGAGAGCGCAAGCTGTCCTCGTAGTGCGACTGTGCCTGGGCGACCTCGCCGTCGGCCGCCGCCAGGCGTCCCAACGTGAGCTGAAGGTCGGCGTCCTCGGGATGGTCGGCGACCCAGCCCGCCGCTGTCTTGCGTCGCTTGGCGACGTCGCCGGCGAGCGTGCCGTAGCGGCGCACCCACGACGGCCGCCAGTGTCGCTGCAGTCCTTGGCGCAAGGCCGCCTCGGCATCGGGTGGCGGCGCCAGTCGCGCATAGTCGAGCAGCAGCGCCTCGTCGTCGTGGAGTCGTTTCGGCATCGCCTTCCAGGTGTTGAGAACGTGCTGCGCGACGTCGTCGCTGTGCCGGGAACTCCCGAGCCGGGCACGCCAGACCGCCACTTGAACGGCATCGAGGTCCGCGTCCGCCTCCGACGGCAGCGCGGTCGCGAGGTCGGCGACCGCCTGCCAGTCCGCGAGCGCCCGGTGGGCTTCGAACAGGCGCATGAGGACGACCGGATGTCGTGGGGCCTGGCTGCGCAAGGTCTCCAGCGTCGCGACGCTTCGGCGCCACTGGCCACCTTGCTGCTGCAGTTCCGAGCGGATCAGGTCGACGGCGAACGCCGCCTCGGGCAGCGCTGCCTTCGCTTCGTCCAGTATGCGGTCGCGTTGCTCGTATCGGTGCCCTGCATTGGCAGCCCGGGCCGCGCCCAGGTAGTCGGCGAGCGCGGCATCGCCTTTCTCCGCCGCCTCGAGCAAGACCTGTTCGGCGTCGCGCCAGCGCTGTTCCGCCAAGAGCATGGCGCCCTGCACCGACCGCGTGCGGACGGTCGCGTAGCGGCGTCGGCGCACCCAGCCTGCCAACCGCATGCCGCCGGCCCGGGAGCGTCGAACCAGCGAACCCGCGACGGCAGCAGCCAGCCACAATGCGATGAGTGCCCCCAGGGCGAGCCACAGGCTGGTCTCCATGGTGAAATCGGAGTACGCCACCAGTACGTAGCCCGGGTCGTGCAGCATCGCGGCCGCCAACAAGCCGCCGACCGCCAACGCGGCGGCCAGCAAGACCAGCCAGATCACCATCAGCCGTTGTCGGCCGTGACCCGGCGCAGGTCTCGGAGCTTGGTCAGGGATCCGGTGATGTCCGGCATCGGCTTGGCGAGATCCACACCGAGAAGGGCATCGATTTCCGCGCCCAGAGCCATGGGCGCGTCGCGGGTCGGGTCGACGAACGCGTCCAGGGCATCGCGCGCGGTCGACAGGCTGGCGGCGAAGATTGCCTCATCGCGGCGCAAGGCGGCGAGTTGCGCCCGGTCCAACGCCAGGCGCAGGTGTCGCTCCAAGTCCTCCGCCTCTTCAGGCGCCGGCAACGCGCGGCGCGCTTCGAGGTCGTGGCGGCGGAAACGAACCAGGCCGTCCCCGCGGGCAAGCAACGCTTCGATCAGCGAGCGCTGGCCTTCCCCCGGGGCGTCGGCCGGCACCTCGTCGGCCTCACCGACGTCCGCGGCGGCCTTACCGACGTACCCGTCGGCCTTACCGACGTACCCGTCGGCTTGGGCGGCGTACTCCGGCAGCCGCAGCGGCAGTTGGTCGACCAACCCCTTGGCCGCCTCGAGCCGGAGGTACACGCCGGCCAGGTCCGCCCCTTCGAAAGCCCTCAAGGACGCCGTCTCCTCGGCCAACAACCCGCGGACCTCGTGGAAAGCGAAGTCGTCGAGCCTCGCCAGGACGTCGTCGGCGGCCGCGAGCAGGTCCGCCGCGCCGTCGGCATCGCGCTCCAAGCGTACACGGTGGTTGGCGAGACGAAGCAGGTACTCGACCTCCGCGAGTTGCCAATCTCGCGGCGCCGCCGGCGCTGGCGCTGCCTCGTTCGCCGTCGACCGCGTCGCCAAGGCCGCCCGCGTGGTCGCCAACACCCGCACCTGCGCGGCCAAGTCGTCGGCAAGTTCCTCGCGCTCGGCACGCGCCCCTGCGTCGCTGGCGGCGCGCTCGTCCCGTTCGCGAGCGACCTCCGCCTGCAGTCCGGCGAAACGCGCGTCGACGGTGTTGCCGGCCCGCCAGACCAGTTGCCAATAGAGATAGCCGCTGCTCGCCAACGCCATCAAGGCCAGGACGCAAGCCGACAGCGCCAAGCCGCGGCCCGGCGCGCGCTGTGCGGACGCCGGCGCGTCGATGTCCTCGGACTGGACCACTCATGCCTCCCGCAGTCTCATAAGCGCCGCAACGACGGCGTCGTCCGCGGCACCATCGGTCACGATGGCGTTGTCGAATCCCGCCGCCTCGGCGAGGCCCGCCACCCGCAACGACGGCACCAGCAGGGGGACACTACCGCCGCGTCCCCTGGCAAACCAGAGCTCGGCGACTTCGCGCAAGCCGTCACCGCTCGCCGCGACGATGGCATCGATCGCTTCATCGCCGAGGTCCGGCCTCGTGGGGACGCGCCGGTAGACGTCCCACTCCGCAACGGATGCGCCATGCGAGCGCACCCAATTCTGCACGACATCCCGCCCCCCTTCGCCCTTGACCACCAAGGTGCGCGGCGGCGGCGTGGCCAGGGCGCGCGTCACGGCTGCGGCGTTGGCCAGGCCGCGGTGCCTCGTTCGGATTCCTTTGCTGTTCAATGCGGCGTCCGCCCCGGCGCCGATTCCGACGGCAATGCCGGGTCGGAGCCCGGCGCCCCAACCGCTCGCGAACGCTCGCGTCACGGCATGGCTGGACACGAAAAAAACGAGGTCGAAGCAGCCTTCTGGCGCAGTATCCAAGGTGCCCTCGATACGCAGCACCGGGGCGTTGAGAACGGCGTGTCCCGCACGCGTCAGGCGTCGCGACAAACGGCCGGCGCCCGGCTCGGTCCTGGTCACCCAAACGCGCATCAACCGGCTGTGGATTCCACGGCGTTCGCGCCGAGCAGGTCGTCGACGCCCAGTTTGCGCAACCGCTCCGCCGCGTCGTCGCCGAGCGCCACCGGGTCTTCTCCCGCAAGCTCCACGCGCAGCATGCGAGTGCCGTCCACGGCCACCGCGACGGCCGCCAGCCGGAGTGCGCCGTCGCGCACCGTGCAATGGGCGCCGAACGGCATGGCGCAGTCCGCACCCAGCCGGCGCGTCACCTGCCGCTCCGCCGCAACCGCGCGTTCCACCTCGCTGTCTACGCCCATGCGGACCAAGGTGTCGATCTCCTTGCGCTCCGCCAGGAACTCGACGCCCAAGGCACCTTGCCCGGGGGCAGGAACCAGGATGTCGGCGTCGACCCGTTGGCCGATCCGTGCGCCGAGGCCAAGCCGATCCAGGCCGGCGCAGGCGAGCAGCAAGGCATCGTAGCCACCCTCGTCGAGGTGCTTGAGGCGCGTATCCACGTTACCCCGGACGGGCACGACCTCAAGGTCGCGACGCAATGTCAGCAACAGCGCCCGGCGCCGTATGCTCGCCGTGCCCACGCGAGCGCCGCCCGGCAACCCGGTCAGCGTCGCCGCGGATGCGGGAACCGCTCGCTTCAGCACCAACGCATCGCGAGCGTCGGCGCGGGGGCCGAATGCATGCAGCGCGAACCGGTCCGGTACCCGAACAGCGACATCCTTCATGCTGTGCACGGCCAGGTCGGCCCGGCCGTCCTGCACCGCTTCCTCGAGGGCGCCCACGAACGAACTCTTGCCGCCCGCTTCAGCGAGCGACGGCGACTGGTCGCGGTCGCCCTGGGAGGTGAGCCCCACGAGTTCCACGGCCAACCCCGGCGCATACGCCTTCAGGCGAGATGCTACGAACCCGGCCTGTGTCATGGCCAGTCGGCTGCGACGGGTGGCGATCCGGATCCTGCGCATGGCGTGGAAGCCGCATCCAAAGGTTTCCCAAGCGCCGCTATACTAACGAGACACGCCCGTCCAGGACACGCCCGTCCAGGACACGCCGAGAACGCGCCGCACCCCCTCCGACCTCAAGGCGCCTCCACGATGCAGCACGAACAGAACCGTAGCAATGCCGAATCTGCCGAACCCGGTGGCGGCCCGGGCAACGCCGCCGCGCCCGACGAGCCTCATGCCGCGAACCGAATGTGGGGCGGTCGGTTCGCGGAACCGACGGACGCGTTCGTGACCCGTTTCACCTCGTCCGTGGACGTCGACAGGCGCCTCTACCGCCAAGACATCGCCGGATCGCAGGCCCACGCCCGCATGCTCCATGCCATCGGCGTCCTCGACACCGACGAGCGCGATGCCATCGTGGCCGGTCTGGACGACATTCGCACCGAGATCGAACAAGGCGCGTTCGCGTGGGATCCTGCGCTCGAGGACGTGCACATGAATATCGAGTCGCGTCTCGTCGAGCGCATCGGCGAGGCCGGCAAGAAGCTGCACACGGGACGCTCGCGCAACGATCAGGTCGCGACGGACATCCGCCTGTGGTTGCGCGAAACCATCGACGCGGTCGATGCGCAGCTGTCCGAGGTGCTCACCCGGCTGACCGACTTGGCCGACGCGCACACCGAAACGGTGATGCCGGGCTATACGCATCTGCAGTCCGCGCAGCCGGTGACGTTCGCCCACCACCTGATGGCGTGGTTCGAGATGGCGCATCGCGACCGCGACCGCTTTCGCGACTGCCGCAGACGGGTCAACGTCTCGCCGTTGGGCTGCGCCGCACTCGCCGGAACGGGCTTCCCGGTCGACCGCACGATGACCGCCGAGGAGCTTGGTTTCGACGCGCCGGCGGCCAACTCGCTTGACGCCGTCAGCGACCGCGACTTCGCCCTCGAGTTCTGCGCGGCGGCGAGCATCGCCGCGGTGCACCTGTCGCGCTGGTGCGAGGAACTCGTTGCGTGGGCGTCGCCGCAGTGGGGATTCGTGACGCTTCCGGACCGCTACTGCACCGGCTCGAGCATCATGCCGCAGAAGAAGAACCCCGATGTGCCCGAACTGGTGCGCGGCAAGAGCGGACGGGTCATCGGCCACCTCAACGCGCTCCTGGTGTTGATGAAGAGCCAACCGCTCGCGTACAACCGCGACAACCAGGAGGACAAGCCACCGATTTTCGACACCGCGGACACCCTGCTCGATTGCCTGCAGGCCGTGTCGGGAATCATCGATGCCCTTGAGCCCAATCCTTCCGCCATGCGGGCGGCCGCCGAGCAGGGCTATGCGACGGCGACCGACCTCGCCGACTACCTGGTGCGCAAGAACGTGCCGTTCCGCGACGCCCACGCCATCGTCGGCGGGGCCGTTGCAGCCGCCATCGAACGCGGCACGGCGCTGGCGGACCTCGACCTGGCGGCGCTCGAGGAACTCTGTCCGGAGATCGATGCAAGCGTCTACGAGGTGTTGAGCCTGGAGGGGTCCGTCGCGGCACGTCGGCACTTCGGCGGAACGGCACCCGAGGCCGTGCGCCGGGCGATCATGGACGGGCGGCGACGCATTTGACAGAATCCGCCGGTGCTTGCGACGCAAGCCCCGTTGCGCCGGCCCCACGAGCGCCGCCACAACCGCGAAGGGGGAAGGAAGCGGGAAGGAAGGAATGCGCTGGCTAGACGCCTTGAGAGCGCCGAACGTCGACACTCAGGTTGCATCCCCGACGCCGCCGGGAGAAACGCGAAGCGTTTCTCGATTGCGTCGCCGCCAGGCGACGCACCTAGTCGCTTTCCTCATGTGCACGACAATCGCCACCTGTGGTCAGAAGGGGCCGTTGCGGCTTCCCGACGAACAACAGGCCGCCGCGGACATGGCACGCCATGCCGTTTGAGCGCCGACGGGGTGGTGAACTCCACGCCGACGGGGTGCCGCTGAGGCGCATCGCCGATGCTGTCGGCACGCCGGCCTACGTCTATTCATGGACCGACGTGCACGACCGCTACCAGGCCCTGGAGGCCACGCTCGAAGGGATCGATCACCGCATCTGCTACGCGGTCAAGGCGAACAGCAACCTGAGCATTCTCGCGCGCCTGGCAAGCCTCGGCGCCGGTTTCGACATCGTGTCGTCCGGGGAGCTCGAGCGCGTGCTACGCGCCGGCGGCGATCCGGAACGGGTCGTGTTCTCCGGTGTCGGCAAATGCGACGCGGAAATCGACTTCGGCATCAAGTGCGGCATCGGCACGTTCAACGTCGAGAGCGCAGCCGAACTCCTGCGGATCGAGGCGAGGAGCGGGATCGTCGGCCGTGCCGCCAGGGTCTCGGTGCGCGTGAACCCGGACGTGGATGCCAACACCCATCCGTACATCTCGACGGGACTCAAGGAGAACAAGTTCGGCGTGCCGGCACCAGTCGCACGCGAGATGTACCGCAGAGCCCATGCGTCGCCCGCGCTCGACGTCGTGGGCATCGACTGCCACATCGGTTCGCAGGTCGCCGACGTGGAGCCGTTCCAGGATGCACTGGCCACGTTGATCGACCTCATCGACACGTTGGCCACCGAAGGCATCACGCTGAAGCACGTCGACATCGGCGGCGGCTTCGGCGTGACCTATCGCGACGAGAAGTGCCTCGATGTCGCGCAGTTCGGTCGGGTGGCGAAGGCGGGGCTCGGCGACCGGGCACTCGAACTGCTCGTCGAGCCGGGCCGCTACCTCGTGGCCGAGGCCGGCGTCCTGCTGACCCGCGTCGAGTACCTGAAGCCGGCCACGGCCCCCGGCATGCACAACTTCGCCGTGGTCGACGCCGCCATGAACGACCTGATCCGGCCACCGCTGTACGGGGCTTGGCACGACGTCCAACCGGTCGCGCCGGCCGACGTCACGCCGAAGCGCTGGGACATCGTCGGCCCGGTCTGCGAGACCGCCGACTTCATCGCCCGCGACCGCGAACTGGCCCTCGAACCCGGCCTTCTCCTCGCCGTGCGCACCGCCGGAGCATACGGCTTCGTTCAGAGCTCGAACTACAATACGCGCCTGCGACCGCCCGAGGTGCTTGTCGACGGCGAAGCGTTCGCCACCGCCCGCCAACGCGAGAGCATCAACGACCTTCTGCGCCTGGAGACCATCGTATGATCGCATCGGGCGTGCATGGGAGCCGGGTCGAGCGATGAAACTTCGATTCGCGAAAATGCACGGCCTCGGCAACGACTTCATGATCGTGGACCTGGTCACCCAGCGCGCAGAGCCGGCTCCCGAGCACATCCGCACATGGGCCGATCGGCGCACCGGCATTGGCTTCGACCAGTTCCTCGAAGTCCTGCCCCCGGACGATCCCGGCGCGGATTTCCGCTACCGCATCTTCAACGCCGACGGCGGCGAAGCGGAGCAATGCGGCAACGGCGCACGCTGCTTCGCGCGTTTCGTCGTCGCCGAAGGCTTGACGGTGAAGCGGCACCTCGACATCCAGACGGTCACCGGCCGAATCCGGACCCGCCTGCTGGACAGCGGGGATGTCGAGGTCGACATGGGGGTGCCCAGCATCGACCCCGGCGACGTCCCATTCGTCACCGAACGCCCGGCCGCGTCCTACGCGGTCGACGTGGCAGGCTCGAACATCGATCTGACCCCGGTGTCGATCGGCAATCCCCACGCGGTGCTGTTCGTCGACGACGTGCGCGCCGCGGACGTCGACGGCATAGGCGGCGCCCTGCAGAGCCACCAAGCCTTTCCCGAAGCCGTCAACGTCGGCTTCATGGAGGTCGTGGGCCGTCGGCTGGCACGCTTGCGGGTCTACGAACGCGGCGTCGGCGAGACCCTTGCCTGCGGCAGCGGCGCTTGCGCCGCCATGGTCGCCGCAAGGCTCCACCAGCGCCTCGACCGCCGCGCCAAGATCTCGCTCCCCGGCGGCAAACTGAGGCTGACGTGGCAGGGGGCCGGAGCGAACGTTAAACTCGCCGGACCCGCGAGTCTTGTGTTCACCGGCCGAGTCCAGCTATGACGCAGCCCGAAAATCCGCAAGGCGCTGGTCCACTTTCGCCAGACACCATCGACGAAGAAGCGATCGCCGATTTCCTCGCCCGGAACCCCGACTTCTTCGCCCGTCATCCACGGCTTCTCACCGAACTGGACCTACCCCACGCCTCCGACGGCACGGTGTCGCTCGTGGACCGGCAGGTGCAGCTCCTGCGCACCCGGAACGAGGATCTGCGCCGCCACTTGAACGAGATTCTGACCAACGCAACCGACAACGACGGCACGTTCGCCCGGACGCGGACCTTCACATTGGCCCTGATGGACGCCGACGGCCTTTCCGCCCTGGACCACACGCTCGCCAAACACCTGGTGGACGGCTTCGAAGCGGACCACGCCGTCTGCTTCGTCCGCGGCTGGACGCCGGGGCCGGAAGACGACCAAGGCGGCTCTCCGTTCGCGCACCTCGCAGGGATCCGGGAGGACGGGGAACCGCCCCTGCCGCGCCTTTTCGACCTCGACGATCCGTCCTGCAAGGCGTGTCGGCCGGAGGACTATACGCGGCTGTTCCCCGATGCCGGAGTCACCGCACCGGGTTCGATCGCCCTGGTGCCCATGCACGTCGGAAACACGGGCACGACCCGCGACCTCACCGCCGCCCTCGTGATCGGCGCCACGGACCCGCACCGGTTCGCGCCGGACATGGGCAAGGTCTTCCTGTTCTACATCGGCGACGTCCTTGCCCGGACGCTGATCCGGCTCGGCCTGGGGTAGGCCAGCGATGTCGCACAGCCCACCCGCACATCGCCAACGAACACCCTCCTCGACCGTTCTCGTCGACGTCGAGCGCTACCTCGAGGACTTGCGCGTGGAGCGAAGGTCGTCGCCGCACACCATCGCCGCCTACGGCCGCGACCTGAAGAGATTCGCGGAGGAGGTCGGCGGAACCCCGAGCGCGACGATCGGCACGGCCGACATCCGACGGTTTGCCGCGCGTCTGCACGCAGGAGGTCTGTCGCCTCGGTCCATCGCACGACACCTGTCGAGCGTCCGCGGTCTATTCGCGTACCTGGTCCGGCGCGGCGACGTCGGCGCCAATCCCGCAAGCGGCGTTCGCGCCCCGAAAATCCGGGAACGATTGCCCCAGACCCTGGACGTCGACCAGACGGCGACGCTGTTCACGAACACCCCCGACACCCCCATCGAGCTCCGCGACCGGGCGATCGCGGAACTGTTCTACAGCTCAGGACTCCGCCTGGCCGAACTGGTCGGCATGGACGTCCGCGACCTGGACCTGGCCAACGGCTTCGCCACGGTCACCGGCAAGGGCCAAAAGGTCCGAATCGTCCCGGTGGGGCGCGCCGCACGCCTCGCGATCGAGGCTTGGCTCGCGACCCGAGAGCCGTTGCGCGGCGACGAGCCGTTGTTCACCAGTCGGCAGGGCACGCGCCTGTCCGCGCGCAACGTGCAGTTGCGCCTGAAGCGGCTCGGTCAAACCACCTCCGGCAACGACGCCCTGCATCCGCACATGCTGCGCCACAGTTTCGCGAGCCACCTCCTGGAGTCCAGCGGCGACTTGAGGGCCGTCCAGGAACTGCTCGGCCACGCGAACATCTCGACGACGCAGATCTACACCCACCTGGACTTCCAGCATCTGGCCAAGGTCTACGACGACGCGCACCCCCGCGCCCGTACCGATGGCAAGGCGGCGGAAGGGGGCGGGGATCCTGCGGCGTGATTCGCCTCGTAACCTTCGATCTCGACAACACCCTATGGGCGGTCGACGCCGTGATACGCCGCGCCGAGGCGGCCCTGAACGACTGGCTCGATCAGCGTGTACCCGAGTACAACCGGCTCGCGACGGACTCGCGCAAGGCGATCGTCCAAGCCGTCACCGCCGCGGATCCGGGCATCGTGCACGACATCTCGCGACTTCGCGAGACGGTGTTGCGTGAGACGGTCGTGCACTGCGGGTATCGCCCGGAGCGTGCAGCCCGCTTGGCCGCCGACGCGTTCGCCGAGTTCATGGACTGGCGCCACAGGGTGCAGTTCTTCCCCGCCGCCGTCGACGTCCTCGCCGAGTTGGCCGAAAGCTACACGCTGGCCGCGCTGACCAACGGCAATGCGAACTTCGAGCGGCTCGGCCTCGACCGGTATTTCACGTTCGGCTACTGCGCCGCCGAGGTCGGTGCCAAGAAACCCGCGCCTGCCATGTTCGAGCGTGCCATGGCCCACGCGAGCGTTGAACCCGACGAAGCGGTGCATGTCGGCGACCACGCCGTGGACGACATCCAGGGCGCAGCCGCGGTCGGCATGGCCACCATCTGGGTCAACCTCTTCGAGGCCGACGAGAAGCCGCCGGCGACGGCCACCGTCACCCGCCTGGCGGACCTGCCGCCCACCGTGGCCCGGCTGTCGGAGAACCGCTAGCGGCGCTCCGCCCCAGCAAGGAGCACCGACGTCATACGGCTAGAGAAACGCAACCTGACTGGGAAGCCAAACCACGGTCACTCAAACTGGCCGCGGCCTGCGCGCACGCGGACGGCCGATCCCCGCCAAAAGAAGCGTGTGCAGCCTCTCGAACTGCGGAAGCCGGGCCCCCGCCGATGCGACCGACGGCCCATGGTTCGGCGAGTCAACGTCATCGGCCCGGCACCTCCGCCGGATCCACGAGCCCGATCCGACGCCACCCCTTGGACAGGAGCCACGTCCGCGGCGCGGCCACCTCGGGCGGACGATCCGCGTCCGCGTAGCGCCCCGGCGGCGGACCGCGGCCCTTCCAGCCGTCGAACCACAGACCCGAACTCGCGCCGTCAAGCACCACCGGCGGTATCCGGCGGCGACGCTGACGGTAGTGCTTGCGCGCGTTCAGCAGCACGTACGCCAACGCCCGTCGCACCTCCGTCGGCGTGCGCTTCAGCACGTGGTGGAACCGGTCCGCCAGGACGCGCCCCCTGCGGCTGAACACCCGGTTCACGCAGCGTGCGAAACGCGCCGCCAGGCTCTTCATGCCGTTCGCCAGACGCCGTGCTCCCGAGGCCTCCACCAGGAAGTGCGCGTGGTCGTCCTGGATCGAGTAGTGCACCACCCGG
>LXNI01001287.1_pt1 | contig 22721 bp, 23 predicted proteins | sample 809091 | NCBI WGS metagenome assembly LXNI01 (sample SAMN04870527, study PRJNA318959) | sponge metagenome | biome: 01000161; feature: marine sponge reef; material: water | host: Sarcotragus foetidus | place: Greece: Milos, Mediterranean Sea | collected 2013-05-29 | depth 5-7 m | reverse complement strand
AAGCGGAAGTATGTTCTCCCCGTCAGTGAAAGCGAAGAAGGAAGCTTCCTCGCCCGTAAGAAATTCCTCTATAACGACCTTTGCCCCAGCCTCGCCGAACGCTCCGCGTTCCATCATGGAGCGAACCGCGTCTTCTCCCTCCTTATGTGAGTGGCATATAATGACTCCCTTGCCGGCGGCAAGACCATCGGCTTTAACCACGAAAGGAGGTTCGGTCTCCCCTGCCTTGGCAATCGCCTGCTCCATGTCGGTAAAAACGAAATATTCCCCCGTCGGAATACCGTATTTTTTCATAAGATCTTTTGAGAAAATTTTGCTTCCCTCAAGCTCCGCAGCGGCTTTTGAGGGACCGAAGATCAAAAGACCCTCTTTTTCAAAAAAATCGGTTATCCCTTCGCAAAGAGGCTGCTCGGGGCCGACAACCGTGAGATCCACGGATTCTTTTTTCACAAATTGCGCAAGCGAATCAAAATCTCCTACACCGATATCAAGACAGTCCGCGTGGCGGCTTATCCCGGCGTTTCCGGGAGCACAGTAGGTTCTCTCCACAATAGGACTCTGGCTTATCTTCCAGCACAAAGCATGTTCCCTTCCCCCACCTCCAACAACAAGTACCTTCATTTAAAACCCCTCACAAAGTTTATATAGTTTCGCCCCGCGACGGCGAGAAGTTATTCAACCGTGACGACCTTGGCCAGATTTCTCGGCTGATCCACATCCGTTCCAAGAATATTGGCTACGTGGTAAGCCAGAAACTGCGCTGGGATAACGGACACCATCGGGCTTACGAGGTAGGGGCTTTTGGGAATCACTATTTTTCTGTCCCTCTCGTCGGGAAGCCGAAGATCCTCGTCCGACGTTATGAAAATGATCCGCCCTCCCCTGGCCTTCACCTCCTGGAAATTCCCAAGAAGCTTCTTGTAATACACATCTTCTTCGGGCGCGATAAACACGACGGGCATGTTTCTGTCTACAAGAGCTATCGGCCCGTGCTTCATCTCTCCGGCGGCATATCCCTCGGCGTGGATGTAGGAAACCTCTTTTAGTTTCAACGCGCCTTCAAGCGCCACGGGGTAGTTAATCCCTCTGCCCAAGAAGATAAAATCCCTGTAACCGTAAAAATCTCTTGAAAGATTTTTCAGCTCTCCGTCAAGCTCAAGAGTCCTCTGCTGAAGCTTGGAAACCGATACGGCATTTGCTATCAGCCGCCTGGCACTTTTTGAATCAATCGCTTTCCTTGAAACCGCAAGGTATATGGAAAAAAGATAGAATGCCATAACCTGCGCCGTAAAGGATTTTGTGGATGCAACACCGATCTCAGGGCCCGCCTTTGTGGTTATGACGCAGTCAGACTCTCTTGAGATCTTGCTCAGCACAGCGTTCGTTATTCCCACGGAGTTCATGCCCAGGTCCTTGGCCTTTAGAAGGGCTTCTGAGGTGTCCGCGGTTTCGCCTGACTGAGAAACAGCGATAAAAAGCGTGTCGGGACCAATAACGGGATTTCTGTACCGAAACTCAGAGGCAAGCTCCACCTGGGTGTTCACTCCGGCTACTTCCTCTATCATGTACTTTCCTATGAGGGATGCATGGTAGGAAGTACCGCAGGCAGCGATAATTATCCTTTGCGCTTTTTGCAGAAGGGAGGGGTCCACGTCCTCAAAAATTACCTTTTCCATGTCCGCCGTGAATTTTCCCCGAAGCGTATCGAAAATTGCCCTGGGCTGTTCGAAGATTTCCTTCAGCATGTAATGGCGGTAGCCCGATTTCTCAGTTGCCGAATGGTCCCAGTCCACAACCGTCGGTGCTCTTTTAACCACTTCACCGGACGCGTTGGTTATCGAAATGCCGTTTTCGTCCAGAACCACGAAATCGTTATCCTCAAGAAAAACAAACTCTCTTGTATAGGGCAGAATCGCCGGGATATCGGAAGCCAGAAAACATTCGTTTCCGTTGCGCGCTATTATGAGAGGAGAAAAACGCCTTGTGGCAATTATCTTCCCGGGCTCCGTATCCGACATTACGGCCACGGCGTAAGAGCCCTCTATTTTTTCAAACGCTTTCCTCGTTGATTCGAGAAGAGAGTTTCCTTTTTCCGTAAAATCACGGATCAGGTGAGAGATGACCTCGGTATCGGTATCGGAGCGGAATTCGTAACCGGCCGCGGCAAGTTCCTCCTTGAGTTCGGGGTAGTTCTCCACTATGCCGTTATGCACCACGCTTATCGGACCAGATATCTGGGGGTGGGCGTTTCGCTCCGAAGGGTCGCCGTGAGTGGCCCACCTGGTGTGGGCGATTCCGAGGGAAGAAGTCACCTCGCAGTCTTTTAGCTTCAAAAGAAGGTTTTCAAGCTTTCCTTCGCTCCTTATGACGCGGGAGCGGCCGTTTTCAACAAAGCATATCCCGGAAGAATCGTATCCCCTGTACTCAAGTCTTCCCAGACTTTCGCAGAGAACACTTTTTGTTCTCTCAGAAATTCCCACGTATCCGACTATTCCGCACATCTCAGGATTTCCCCTTCTTGACCCTCTTTCTCTCCGCCCAGCCGGTTATTTCCTTCTGTCCCGCACGTTCTATGGCAAGAGCACCCGGAGAAACGTCTTTAGTTACCGTGGAGCCCGCCGCGGTAGTAGCGCCCTTTCCGACCTTTATAGGCGCAACCAGCATTGTGTCGCTTCCTATGAAAGCACCATCTTCCACCACGGTTCTGTGCTTGTTTACCCCATCGTAGTTGCAGGTAATGGTTCCGGCACCGATATTAACTCCGGCACCGATATCAGCATCTCCCACATAGGAAAGATGAGGAACCTTGGAACCGACTCCTATATTCGATTTCTTTATCTCGACGAAGTTTCCGATCTTGGCTCCGCTTTTTATCCTGGCCTCGGGGCGGAGATGACAGAAAGGCCCCATTACAACTCCGTCTTCCACCTCGCACTCAGCAAGATAGGAAGAGAACCTTATCTCAACATTATCTCCTATTTGTGAATCCTCGACGTATACGGAGGGTCCTACCCGACAGCCTTTCCCGATACGGGTTTCACCGTAAATATAGGTATTCGGATACACCGTCGTATCCTTGCCTATGCTGACGGAATCCGATATGTAAGCGGTTTCGGGGTCCACTATTGTAACCCCGTTTTCCATGTGTCGGCGGTTTATCGCAAGCCTTATGGTTTTTTCCGCTTCGCCGAGCTGTTCTCTGCTGTTCACTCCGGACACCTCCTTTGGATTGGCCAATGCAAAAGCCTGAAGACCGCGCTTACGGGAAACGCAGAGATTTACGATTCCCGGCAGATAATACTCTCCCTGACTGTTCTCCGTATCAAGTCCGCCCAGGCTTTCCCAGAGAAAAGAAGAATTCACACAGTAAATTCCGGCATTTATTTCTTTTTCCTTTTTCTCGTCAGCGGTGGCGTCTTTATCTTCAACTATGCGAAGCACTTCCTCTTCGGCATTCCTCAACACCCTGCCATATCCCCCGGGGTCCTCGACCAGCGTGGATATGAACGAGACGTCCGCACTGTTTTTCACGTGAGAATCCACAAACTCACCCAGAGTGAAAACACCCGTCGCGGGGACATCTCCGCTAAGTATTAGGATATCTCCTGAAAAATCCCGAAGAACATCCTCGCAGCACAAAACAGCGTGTCCCGTTCCAAGCTGCGGTTCCTGAATGACCATCTCCACCGGGCAATCCGAAACCGCCTCTTTCACTAGCTCCGAGTCATGCCCCAGAACAAGTACGATTCTATCAGGTTCCATCTCTTGAGCCGCATCCAGAACATAGCGCAACATGGGTTTTTTGAGGATGGGGTGCAACACCTTGGGAAGTTCCGAATTCATGCGGACTCCCTTGCCCGCCGCCAGGATTATAACGGCCAGAGACATAAGCTTATTGTGTGTCAGTAAAAGCCAAAAGAATCAGAATGGAACGTCGTCATCCGTGAGGCCGGCACCTTCTTCGTAGGCAAAATCATCTCCTGCAGAGGACGCCCCGCCGCTTTGCCTTGCGCTCTCCCCTCTAGGGGAGAGAAACTGCACGGCTCTTCCCACAATTTCGGTCGTATATCTTTTGTTGCCTTCCCTGTCATCCCATGAACGGGTTCTTAGATAACCCTCCACGTAAACGGAACTTCCCTTGGAAAGATACTCGCCGCAGACCTCTCCGAGCCTGTCAAAAACAACTATTCTGTGCCACTCGGTGCGCTCCTGGGAATTTCCGTCCCTGTCTCTCCATTTTTCCGTTGTAGCGACAGAAAAATTGGTAACCGCCTTTCCATCCGACGTATACCTTACTTCGGGGTCTCTTCCCAGATTGCCCAGTATTATAGCCTTGTTAACCGCTGCCATGAGTTTTAATCACCGCCGTTTTCAGATTCTGCGAAATTCTACATGAATATCCACCATATTTAAACACCACTTCGGGAAAAGACCCCACATGGGCAACAAGCTAAGAAATCGGTTCGATACCCCGGTTGAGAATATCAAGATATTCTTCGTAAACAAAGATTTTATGGCGGTCCTTGCCCGTAACCTCTTTTACAATTCCCAAGAATTCAAGGCTGCGTAGGCAGCGAAGCACAGTAGGCAGCGAAACTCCGCAAAACTCTTTGATTCCGGTCGTATTACTGACAGGAAAGCGCTTGAGGCAGTCATATATTCTTAAGACCCCGGAAGTCGATTTGCCGGATCTCTCAATACGAGTCTTATCCCTTTCGAACAGATCCATAACTGCTTTCGCCGTTTCAGTTGCCTGCCCGGCCGTCTCTACCACGCCTTCCAGAAAAAACCCGACCCATGCCTCCCAGTCTCCCGTTTCTCTTACGGATTGCAGGTGATCGTAGTAGACCTGACGATTGACTTTGAAATAGAGGCTTAGATAAAGAAGAGGTTCCCTAAGAATTCCATAGGCGCAGAGAATGAAAGTTATGAGCAGTCGACCAACACGCCCGTTTCCGTCAAGAAACGGATGAATAGTCTCAAACTGCGCGTGGACCAATGCCGCCTTAACAAGCACGGGCAGTCTCACTGTGTCGTCATGAATGAAATTTTCAAGGCTTCCAAGGCACTCCGTCAGCTTCTCGGCAGGAGGTGGAACAAACCGCGCGTTTCCAGGCCTTGAACCTCCTATCCAGTTCTGGGAAGTACGAAACTCGCCGGGACGCGCGTGGTTACCCCGTGCGTTATCCATGAGTTTGGCATGAATTTCACGAATAAGGCGCAAGGAAAGCGGAAGTTTATCCAAGCGACTAAGACCGTATTTCATGGCGGAAACATAACGTGAGACCGCAGCGACATCTTGACCCATGGGAACACCAGGAGCTTTTACAGTCTCAGACAACAGTAAATCGGACAGAGAAGACTGCGTCCCCTCAATCTGCGAAGAAAGCACGGCCTCCTTACGAATATACATATAGAGAAAGAGTGACGTGTCGGGCAAAACCGCGCTCATCCCGTCAAGCCGTCCCAGCGCCGCATTTGCCTGGTCAAGCAAGAGGTAAAGTTCTCTCATGTCAAGAGGCGGTTCAGGCGGCAGAGGCTTGGGGAGATAGGAATCATAATATTCTCCCGCTACAACTGAACTTCTGAGGTATTTGCCAATGCGCTTTTTTTTCTCCATGGAAAACTCTCAACTAACGTAGGCTAGGTTTTATGTTAGTTAAATCAAAATAACTAACATAAATGAAATTCACAAGAGGGTAACTAATATAAATGGAGTTTTATGTTAGTTAGGTTCGAATAACTAACGCAAATGAAAGCTCAAGAAAGGAAACAAGACGCACAAAAAATTCCTGATATTCCCTCATCTCGTGAAACATACCGAAGTTTTCCTGAAGAATTCGTCGAGTATTCTCCCCGTAAGTCCCCATATTATGTGATTGCGGTAAGCAAACACGTAATCATCTATCACCTTCCCATTCCTCTTTCTTTCCCTCACATCGCGGTTTTCGGGGTTAACAAGGTGTGAAACGGGGACCCAGAAAAACTCCGATACCTCGTAATTGGGCGTAAACTTCGCTTCGCCGCCTATCGTGGCCACAAAAGGCTTTACAGCATACCGCCTGACAGAAGGGGTGTAAGGACGCACGAAATTCATTTCCCCGAGAATTTCCACTTCTTTCGTAGCGTCAAAACCAAGTTCCTCCCCGGCCTCCCTCAAAGCCGTATCAACAAGAGTAGCATCGGTTTGTTTTTTCTTTCCCCCCGGAAAGGCGACGTGGCCCGAGAAAGCATCATCCCTGTATTCGGTTCTTTTTATAAACCATATTCCATAATCTTCTCCCCGCTCGCAGAGCATGACCAGCACGGCGGATGCAAGAAGCCCTTCGCCAGGATCAAGGAGCGTTCCTGGAGGATCCAGGGTTTTTCTTATTTCTTCCTGTACGTTAATTGCGCGCATTTAAAAAAACTCTCAAGAACCGATGTTCACTACAACGCTCCCGTAATCGTCCACTTCGCATTCGGTATCGGGAGGAATAAAAGTAGTTGCGGTTCTCTCGTAAAGAACACAGGGGCCCGTAAAGTGAAAACCCGGTCGGAGCTTTTCTCTTTCACAGCACCCCACCCTTATTTTTCTGCCCTCGAAAATCACCTCTTTAGAGGAGAACCGAGGTTCCGAGCCTCCACCGGGAGCAGGAAGAACGTTTATCTTTCGACCGGGGATATAAGCCCTTAACCTCAGAGTCACGATCTCAACGACGGAAGATTCCTTCATGTACCCGTACACCCTCTCGTGTTCGCGGTGAAAGTCTCGAGACATGGATTCACTGTAGGGAATCATAAGTTCATGGGACTGTCTTCGGTACCTGGCGTCGACTTGTTTTTCAAACCTGAGATCATCTCTTCTGAGGTCCGTGTACGCAAATTCTTCGAGACCCGCGAACTTTCGGCCTGTCTCCTCGAGATGATCTTCATCCGCAAAAGAAAAAAACGTAACTCCGTAATCCTTGAAGGAATCGGCAAGGAGCATGCCGTATGCGGAAAGCGCCCCGGGATTCCTTGGAAAAACGACTTCCCGGATACCAAGGGAACGGGCGAGGTCGCAGGCGTGAAGACCTCCCGCGCCACCGAACGAAACAAGGGAGAACTCCCTCGGGTCGTAGCCCCTCCCGACCGATATCACGCGAAGCGCTTTTTCCATGTTCGAGTTGGAAATTCTGATTACCGATTCCGCTATATCCTCCGTTGGGTGATCCGGTGCAAGAGAACGAAGCGCCTCAAATGACCTCTCCGGGTATATCCTCATCTCTCCTCCCAGAAACCATCCGGGATCCATTCTCCCGAGAACTATATTGGCGTCCGTCACGGTCGGCAGAACGCCTTTTCCGTAACATGCGGGGCCGGGGTCGGCACCAGCACTTCGCGGCCCGACCTTTAGGATGCCCCCCTCGGCCATGTAGGCAATCGAACCTCCACCGGCCCCTATAGTGGAAATGTTTATCATCGGCACCTTGAGCGCGGCACCACCCAAGGTGTTTTCGGTCGTAAAGCTTATTTTGCCGTCGCAAAGCGATATGTCGGTCGAAGTCCCTCCCATGTCGTAGGTAATGATCTTCTTTCTGCCGGAGAGCGCACATATCTCAAAAGCCCCGACCACTCCTCCCGCGGGACCGGAGAGAACTATCTTTGCGGGCCCCTCGGCCGCCTGTTCGGCAGATATGACCCCCCCGTTTGACTGCATGATGGAGAGAGATTTTCCTTCAAGGCGGCGGGAAAGAGAACGCATGTATTCGCTCACTTTAGGAATCAGGTAGGAATTCAAAACAGTCGTCGAGGTTCTTTCATACTCCCTGAACTCCGCAACCAGCTCCGAGGAGAGGGTAATAGGAATACCAAGATCAGCGAGTGCTGCCGCTACCCTGCGTTCGTTCTCGGGGTTAGCATATGAATGGAGAAAACAAAGGGCTATTGCCTCAACCCCAAGGAAAGATATTTTCTCCCCTATCTTCCTTATTTCAGCTTCATCGGGGCTAGCGAGCACACATCCCCGATAATCCGTTCTCTCGGAAACAGCAAATCTTAGTTCCGAAGGAACCAGTGGGACGACAGGGCTCCACAACAGATCGTAAAGTTTTTCCCTGTTCTGACGCCTGATTTCTATTACGTCCTCAAAACCCTTTGTGGTGACAAGGCAGGTCTTGGCTCCCTCACGCTCCAAAAGAGCGTTTGTGGCCACGGTGGTTCCGTGGATAATTTCTGATATGTTGGAGAGCTCAAGGGGATAGCTGTTAAGCCCCTTGAGCACTGCTATCGAAGGGTCGCGGGGAGTAGAAAGAACCTTGTTTACGGATATTTCTTTTCCGTCGAAAAAAACAAAATCAGTAAAAGTTCCTCCCGCGTCTATGCCTACCGATAGCATAAAAGGGTTCTTACCTCACCGCGTGCGGGCTGAAACCGCTCGGGGCTATGCGTTGTGTAATCAGTAATTGTCCCTGTCTTTGGGATATATAACGTTTACTTTTCCTTCAGCTATCTCTCTTAACGCTGAGACAACATGCTTGTTGTCGTCATTCTCAGACGCTACGATGGTAGCTCCCTTGGATATCTGGCTTGCCCTTTTCATCGCCGCAATGGAAAGAGCGAACCTGTTTTCAACTTTCTCTAAACAGTCTTCAATTGTGATTCTAGCCATAGTTTCTTACCTTCCTCTTAATACCAGATTCAAACCCCGGGTTCATTAAAAACGGTTTAAAAACGCAACACACAGTATCATCCGACTTTTTGCAAGTCTGTCAATGAATTCCGGCTCGCCACTACGCCTCAAAATGGTTTCGCCAAATTCAACAGAGGCCCATGCAACAACCCAGAATCCGCCTCCGCATACAAAGAAACACTAGTGAAAATTCGTTCTCCCCTTTTGACCGGTCTTTCCACCCAAAAACAAGGCAGAGGGAAATTACTATCAAAAGGAAATTAAGAACCGTATTTCCTAGGTTACTGTTCGTCCCCGCAATAGCACATCCGTCGTCGCCGTCACTATCCATTTCGCCACCGCTATCCGGCTCGAACGGTTCATAAGTTCCAGAACCGAAAATGAAAACCGTTCCCGGCCGGTGGTCAAATGTCACCGCTTCAACATAACTGGTCTTGGGAGATCTTCCAGGTGATCTCCCCTCCAAACCACTTTATCCCAGATTGTACTACTATTACAGAATCGATTTCAAGTCAAAGACTCTTTCCGTGAGAAATGAAGAATTAATTGTCAACAGGAACCAGCTTACGCTCGCCTGCCCCAGGAAACACCTTTAGCATCTTCGAAGCGGAAGTTTTTTCGCTGAATTCCGGGCGTTTAACTGTATCCACATATATCCACCGGGACTGCGCTCTTTTAGGAGTAAAGCTCACGATCATATAGCCACGGTCCTTTGTGTTAGAGTAGGTAAGATCATCTACCAGTACTTCCAGATCCCGGGCAAACTCCTCGGTCTGTTCCGGTTTAAGTTTTAAGTAAGTCTCAAGACCCCCAGAGGACACAGAAGCTGTAGCAAACTCAACACCTACCTGATTTCCATTCATATCCTTAAGGTTGTTAGCCCATCCGTTATGCGTATCCCCGGCAAACACCACCAGGTTTTTATCCGCCCCGTAAGCCGCACCCAGCACAGCTTCCCGTTCTGCAGGATAGCCGTCCCAAGCGTCGAGATTATAGGGAAGCACCGAATTTACACGATCCCGCTCATCCTGGGTCACGGAAGGGTCATCACGCAGCACCCGCTCCTTAATCCCGGTTAGCCGATCAACAATATCCGCGACCGCGGGCGTCCGCTCACCCAGACCTGGAATTATCTCGGCGGGAATGTTCATTCTTCCCATAAGCACCTGCTGACCCAGAACCTGCCAGGTGGCGGTAGAACCGGAAAGTTTTTCCTTAAGCCACGCAAGCTGGTCCCGGCCGAGCAGCCTCCGGTCGGGAGAACCGATGTCCTCGCGGAAACGCAGACTGTCAAAACCGGTGTCCTGGTCGAAATAATCTTTGTAACTAAGCTGTTTATCCCGCCCGACAAGGCGGGTATCGAGCATGAAAAGTTCAACGAGGTTTCCGAAGGAAAAACTGCGGTATATCCGGCCAGAATCATTCCGGTCTGCGGGACGAACAGGCATCCACTCGTAATAGGCCCGAAGCGCGGCAGTCTTGCGGGCATCAAAACTGCCTTCGCTTTCATCATGATTCTGTGCGCCCTCAACGTAAGCGTCGTTTGCGACCTCATGATCATCCCAGACGGTTATGAACGGATGTGTGGCGTGAAGAGCCTGGAGCTGCGGGTCGGTCCTGTAAAGAGCGTAGCGCCTTCTGTAATTATCAAGCGTCAGGATCTCCTTATCGCTGTATTCCGGAAGATCCCGGCCGCTTTCTTTCGAATTACTAGCACCGGAATCCGGCGCCTTGCCATATTCATATATATAATCGCCAAGGTGAACGACGGCATCCACCCGAGCCGTCGCCGCCGCGTGGCCGTAAACGTTAAAGTAGCCGCCATGAGAAGTGGGATAGTTGGCACACGAGAAAACCGCCAGTTTAACTGAGTCCACATCGCCTTGCGGCAGAGTCTTAGTACGACCGACAACGGACGTAGTCCCTCCCGAGCGGAAACGGTAGTAGTAAACCATCCCGGCAGAAAGACCCTCAACATCTACTTTGACCGTGTAATCACTCTCGGCAGTGGCGGTCTCAGATGAACTGTGAACAAGACTTTTGAACTCCTTATCCGAAGCGACTTCAACTCTGACCCTGACCCTTCTCCGGGATGTTTGTGGAGTAACCCTCGTCCAGACGATAACCCTGTCGGCCAATGGGTCGCCGCTTGCTACGCCGTGATCGAAACTGACACGTCCCGAATCGCCGTATATGGCAAAACCTATAACCGCAAGCAAAACGGCAAGTGATAAAACCGCTAGAGCATAAAAGAGGTGTTTTTTAGAAAACATGTATGCAAGCACTCCCCGCGCAGAGCAGTCTTACAGTTATACACCCAAAATCAACAACACCCAAGAGAAAAGCTCCCAGACGGAAAAAACGGCCGGACCCAACCCTTGATTTAACAGTCTCCCTCCGTCGCTGACTCTTTGACAACACAGGCTTTGCAATTATTATCTTGACGTATTTCAGCGCAACGAGACTCCCCATGGACATGGACCTGGAAAAACTCAAGTTCAACGACGAAGGACTTCTGCCCGTCATAGTGCAGGACAGCTCAAACGGGCGGGTGCTCATGCTCGCATACGCGAACAAGCAGACCCTTGAGATGACCGTCAAGACCGGAAGGACCCACTTCTGGAGCAGATCAAGAAAAAAGATCTGGAACAAGGGCGAAGAATCCGGACATTTCCAGGACGTAGAAGAAATCTTCGTCGACTGCGACTGCGATACCGTGCTCATAACAGTGAAGCAGACCGGAGTAGCTTGTCACACCGGAGAACCGACATGTTTTTACAGATCAGGAGACATGGAAAGAAAGGCGGCTCCCGTGTTCGAAAAAGCATCCCTTAAGAAAGTGTTTTCCGTAATAGAGGACAGGAAGCAGAATCCCAAGGAAGGGTCCTATGTAAGCGGCCTCATGAAGGGCGGGCTTGACAGAATACTCAAGAAAATCGGAGAGGAAGCCGGCGAAGTCGTAATAGCCGCGAAAAACCGGGACAAAGACGAACTCGTATACGAGCTTGCCGATCTGTGGTTCCACTCCATGGTGCTTCTCTGCGAAGCGGGCCTCGACCCCCAGGACATATCGGACGAACTCGAGAGAAGGTTCGGCAAGCGCAAAGAACAGTACTCGGGGGGAAATCAGAAGTAGCCAAGCGCAAAGCCCCGGAGGGAAGTGGAAATTGCGTGCCGTCGGCTGGAGTCTTTTCTTAGGAGAGTCTTTTCGGAGTAGGCCTGTTCTTTTTAGGTCTGTCCTTTTCTTCTATGTACTCGCTGAGATGGGTTCTTTTTCTCACAGAAGGCGGCAGATTCGAGAGATTGGGCTTCGGCATATCGGTTGAGAGGTCCTTTGTAAAAGCAAAAGTCGAGATCACTTTCTCCACTTTCTTTTTCTCCCCGCAACAATAGCACTTTACGTTCTTCTCGTCCCCCTCTTCGTATATAAGCTCAGAGAACCTGTAGTTGCTCATGTTGAAAAGCGCAAGCAGGGTTCCGTTCTCAAGGTAGTAGTCGTTGAATATGGAATCTTTTCCCTTTCTCCCGTGTTTTGCGACTATTTCTTCGCGCTCGAGGTCAATAACCTCTATAGCGTAGATGTTGTCATATTTCTCGACAAGGCTCTTGACGGTCTTCTTGTCCCGTTTTCTCTCAAGAGTCTTTAGTGATTTCTCAACGTTGCCTCTGCACTTAGTGCATTCAAATTCATAAAGGGGCATTTGCGTCTCCTATCTGTTGAAATACTGGCTAAGGTGATCCTGCCCTACCCAGTCGCTTGCTATTTCTTCATCCTTTTGCTGCTTGTACTCAAGATGCCACTTGAGCTCGTCCCCAGGACCCGGAGCTCTTTTGCTCTTGTCGTCGAATATGGCCTTGAAAGTGGAAAAAACCCTCCTCACCGATTCGGGATCGTCGCAGAGAGGACATTTAACTTCACCCTGATCGTCATCTCCGTACACAAGGTGGTCGAAACGGAAATTCTTAAGCTCAAGATAAAGCATCTTCCCGTTATCAAGCTTGTAACGAAATCTTCTCGCACCACTCATACCCTTTTCCCCAAGTTCGAAAAACAGTTTTCTGGTCTTGTCATCTGTGACTTCAATATAACAGAAATTGCTGTTCTGCTTGAAAATCTTCCTTGCGTTCGTCTTGGTAAGCTTTGCGACTAGGTTGTCTATGTCCGTGTTGTAACCCTCCATGCAACTGTCGCATTCATATTCGTATAACGGCACGTTATGCCTCCAGATAAACTTTTAATCCAGATAAATATAAACAATATAACCTGAGTTTAAAGCCCCGAAATACCAAAATATCTGAAAAGGTACTGAAATAAGACGTTTTGCGGTTGATAATAGAGGGAATGAGAAAAACAGGGAAACCAGAAACGCCTCGCGCGCAAAATGAAAAACAGAACCCTTCTGCAGGCAAAGTTTTGAATTTTGTCGCAGTTGACGTGGAGACAGCGAATTCGAATGTCTCAAGCATCTGTCAGGTGGGCATCGCCGTGGTCAGATCTGCGAAAATCACAGATGTATGGACGCAGCTCATAGATCCAGGTGACTTTTTCGACCCTTACAACACAGCCATACACTCCATAGACCATAACATGGTAAGAGGCTGTCCGCGGTTTGAAGAGATATGCAATAAAGTCGCGGGATATCTGGGAGAAATCGTGGTAAGCCATACATTTTTTGACCGCAGGGCAATTTCAAAAGCGTTTGCGGAGTGCGGAAAATCTCTCGGCTACGAGATCTGGATTGACAGCGCACAAGTAGCACGACGTGCCTGGCCGGATAAATACGCCATTAGAGGCTACAATCTCGGAAACGTTGCCCGTGATCTCGGGATCCGCTTTCGCCATCACGATGCGGGAGAAGACGCAAGAGTCGCAGCGGAAATCGTTCTGAGAGCATACAGGGATACCGCTTTTGGGATAAGCAGGCTGCTGGACCTAGGAGTTGCGCCTGAGCTCAAAAAGCCCCGCACAGAAACCAAATAGGACTTAACCAGCCAACCCCTTGAAGATGAAAAGCGCGGACCTATTTGACAACATTATAAGAAGCCAGAACTCGCTATTATCAGCCAAGAGTTGATTTAAAATTCTGACTCCACAGGCTTTTTATAGAGGAGGTTTTGTTTGCTTTTTAACTAGACTGTTTAGTGTATACCTTAAGTCTCTGTAATTGTTTTGTTTAAGCACAAAAGGTAAGATAAGATAAAGTCTGTGCTAAGAAGAAATTTCATGAAAATCTTTGCATTAACGGGGATTTTTCTGTGCGTGCTGGCAGTTGTATGCGTTTTTTCCGACGTGCGCACGGCCCTAGCCCACGGAAAACATGCCAACGCCAGTAAGGAAGCCGTAACGGCTGACGGTGCAGCGAAGAGCCCAGATGCTCTGCGAGAATTCGTACTGCACGCCAAAGCACACTGGGAAGTTCCGGTTCCGGACGAAAAAAGCCTTGATCTATGGCAGCAGATACTGTACGAGGTACAACACAAAGGAGATTGGAAGTCCGGTTCCAAGTACCTCATCCTGGTTGACAAACAAGGCAGATGTATAGCTCACGGATACTATAAATCAGCCCACGGCAGGGACCTGACCGTTCTGCGGGACGCAAAAGGAACCGATATAGTGCATAAGCTCATCAAAGCAGCTCAAAACAACAAGGAGGGGGGTTTTGTTGACTACTACTGGAACGACGCCAAAGATCCCTCGTCCCTACCCAAATCAAGCTATGCCGTTAATTACACGGTTGATGCACTGGGGATTGAACTTGTCCTGATCGGAGGCTTTCATCATAAAGAGTTAATCCCTTCCATGGGCGAAGTCCTAAGAAAATACGTACCCCAAATAAAGGCCGCTTCCGTAAAAGACAAGAGTACTCTTAAGAACTTCGTGGAAAAAACGGCTGAATTTGTTGATCACGCGTATAAGACTACGCAGGGCAACATGGACATAGCGGAACTGCTAAGAGTCAGCAGCGCTAAAGAGGCCTGGAAACATAATGAAATCTACCTCTTCGCAATTACAGACCAAGGCCTCGTGGTATTTAACGGCAACAATCCAAAGATGAGGCAGGCATCCACTATGAACTCCGTAGACGAAAACGGAGTCAATATCGGAGAAAGAATCATCAAAGTGGCCAAAAGCGGAGGGGGTTTTGTCCATTACCTCTGGGACAATCCGCTGGTGGAAGGAGACGAGACAACAGGGGTCGGCAAAGCAAAGGGAACTTCTCTCAAGGTAAGCTATGTAAAGCAGATAAGGCTCGGGGATAACATCTATATTCTCGGGTCGGGCATTTATCCGGGGGAGAACGCCGAGTACGCAACCGACATGAGAACTGAAAGTAAATTCCTACGCGCAATTATTATCGGGTGTCTAATTGTATTGGTCTTGCTCTGGGCGATCCGGTGGGGAATAGGTTCAGGCAGAAAGAAAAGATAGCATTTCTGACAGGAAAATCCGCTTGAGCCGCACAAGCAACGATGAAGCATCCGACCTTGCACCGAAATCATATCACATAAATTGATTCAATAGCCTGCCGTATCAGCGTGTTATACTTGATAACGCGATGAAGGCAATGGTTCTAAGAGGTACGCACGACCTGTTTGAGAACGATTCTCCTCTTGAGTTGCTGGAAACCCCTTCCCCAAAACCAGCTCAAGGAGAAGTTCTTATACGCGTTTTGGCCTGTGGAGTCTGTCACACCGACATGGATGAGGTTGAAGGGAGAGTGTCGCCTCCGTCTTTTCCTATTGTCCCGGGACACCAGGTGGTGGGGGTGGTTAAAGAACCCGGTTTGGAGGCAGGAAATTTCAAAGCAGGCGACATGGTGGGAGTTGCGTGGATAGGAGGAGCCTGCGGAAAATGCAATTATTGCAGGAGCAGAAGGGAAAATCTCTGCCGTGACTTCATTGCGACCGGCAGGGACAAAGACGGGGGATTCGCTGAGCTCATGGTCGCAGATGCAAAGTTTGTTTACCCCATACCGCAGGAAATGGATCCAGTGACGACAGCTCCTCTTCTATGCGCCGGAGCGATAGCCTACCGTTGCGTTAGACTTTCCGGAATAACTGACGGAGACGCGGTAGGACTCATGGGGTTCGGGGCTTCAGCGCATCTTGCGATAAAGCTCCTTCGCCACAATTACCCCCTAAGCGAGGTATTCGTATTCGCGAGAGGAGAAAGGGAGAGGCAATTCGCCGCGGATCTTGGAGCATTCTGGTCGGGTGGGATTGAAGAGCGCTCCCCAAGACAACTTTCCGCCATTATTGACACTACACCCGTATGGAAACCGGTTTTGCGCTCGCTTGAGAACCTTGTTCCAGGGGGGAGACTGGTCGTAAACGCCATAAGCAAGGAGAGTTCCGATATCAACTCTCTGCTTAGCCTTGACTATCAGTCCCATCTTTGGCTTGAAAAAGAGATGAAAAGCGTAGCGAACGTGACAAGGGAAGACGTAACTGGTTTTCTTTCAGTCGCGTCCACTCTGGGAATAGAAGCCGAAGTCACCGAATACAGACTTGAAGAGGCCAATAAGGCGCTTTTGGAAATCAGAAGGGGTGGAGGGAAAGGGGCCAAGGTTCTGAAAATAGCCGATCAGTAGATTCTTTCATGACTCGGCCTTAAAAAGAGAAATCGAATCAGTCCGCATCTTTAAGCCATCTCGCCAGCACCTTGTCCGGGTCGGTTATCTCTTCCAAGGAACCATACAAGTAAGCTTCCCAGCCCTTTTCAGGCATGCCGGCAAACAGCATTAGGTTGAGAGGATAGACCTCGCTGTCGGTGCATCTGCGGAAGTCATCCCGGAACAGAAATACCGGTTTGTCCCAAGCAATCGCCATTCCCAGCTCCACCATAACTCCTTCGTCCGGCGGACATCCATTGACAACCGCGAATAATCCATCGGCCTCACGCACATCCCGAAGGTCCGACTGTCCAACCCGGTAGGCCCAGCCGGCAGTCGCCTTATCAATCTGATTGTTGCGGGAAAACGGCTCCCATACCTCGGCTCCCATTGATTCCAGAACCTCGATAAGAGCTACCAGAGGCCCTTCACGCTGCTGTACGGAAAAGCCGTAGGGATTAGCCAGATACAGGGTTTTTTGTTTCGTCATAGTGCTTTCGCCTGAGAGTCAAAACGTCCAGGTCTTATGCCGTGGTCGGACAGAAACGCTTCAAGAGTCAGTCACTACTTTCCGTCCGTTCCAGGCCCACGGCGCCCGATCTTTCCAAGTCTCTCACGAAGTTCCACGCTGTCAAGCGAGTCAACCGGAAGGGCTTGAAACGTAGCGATACGTTCTTTTAGTAACTTGTAGGTTTTTTCAAAAGCTTCGCGCCGCTCGGTTTCAGTCCCCGCAACGCCCGCGGGATCCGCAAGACCCCAGTGAGCCGTCACCGGCCTGCCCGGCCACACGGGACAAGATTCATTCGCCGCGTTGTCACACACCGTGAAGACAAAATCCATCGAAGGAGCATCTACCACCTCAAACTCATCCCAAGATTTAGAACGCAGATTTTTAATGTCGTGCCCATTAATGATCAAGAGTTCAAGAGCCAGGGGGTGAACTTCTCCCCGGGGATGACTGCCCGCACTGTAGCCGACAAATCTTCCGTTGCTATTGTGATTCAAAAGAGATTCGGCAATGATCGAGCGGGCCGAATTGCCCGTGCAGAGAAACAGCACCCTGTAGGTTCGTCCACGCAGCGGCTTGTTTTCTTTCATAATCCTCTCCCCTTGGCAAATTCAACTCTGTAAGTAGGCCTGATAGTCTAGAATGGGATTATTCTTGACAGGTAGAATACCAAAAAACAATCTTTATAACAAACATCTTTATAACAAAGATTGACAAAACTTGTTATCAAAGTATCTTTTATAGCGTAGGCAGAGATCGATGAATGTTTCACTCACACCCAAATTGGAAGAGTTCATTCGGGAGAAGGTTTCATCCGGGCTTTACAACAATGCCAGTGAAGTAGTTCGCGAGGCGTTGCGGTTGTTAGTCAAACGAGACAAGATCTCAATTGATACATCCTTGACAACGCCGTTAGTCAAAGAAGAAATCCATAAGCAGATTTCTTCTTTGGAAAAACCGTTGCGTGACAGAGGAGTCAAATCCATTTTTCTGTTCGGTTCAGCCGTTCGAGATGAAAACACATTGGCAAGCGACATAGATGTCTTTATTGACACAGAACCGGAAGTTTCCTTCAGCCTACTCGATTTGGTTGATGTAAAACATTTCCTTGAAGACAACCTAGGATGTGAAGTGGATATAGTGAGGAGACAAGGACTTCATCCACGCATTAAAGAAAATGTAATCAATGAATCTGAACAGGTGTTCTAAATGCACTGAACTTCCATTTAGACACCAAGCCTCGGTAATATATAATTTCTGCATGGCCAAAAACAAAGAAATCCTCGTAAAGACCGAGGGTTCAATCTGCGCCCTTACGATCAATCGCCCTGAGAAAAGAAACTCCCTTACCCTAAAAATTCTAGGGCTTTTAACAGAGGAATTCTTAGAACTAAGAAAGAACGCTGAAATCAGATGTGTTGTTATAAGAGGAAGCGGCGACAGGGCCTTCTGTTCTGGATACGATATAACCTCAATATCCGATGAAGAGATTGCGATAGAAAACGGTCATCCTCTCACCGAAGCCATGCGGGCTGTAAAGTCCTACCCTCTTCCCGTTATAGCAATGATAAACGGCCATGCTTTCGGGGCGGGGCTTGAGCTTGCGGTTGCTTGCGATATAAGAGTGTGTGTCACCGACGCCAAGCTCTCAATCCCGCCTGCAAAGCTCGGAGTCACCTATCATTACGCCGGAATAAAGCAGTTCCTGAACTTGGTGGGTCCCGGGTTTACAAGGGAGCTTTTTCTCACTGGAAACCCCGTTAATGCCGAAAGAGCCCTAGAAAAAGGGCTTGTCGACCACGTTGTAGAAAGAGACAAGCTTGAAAAATTCACCTATGAGCTTGCCGAAGGAATAAGTGAAAACGCTCCCCTTTCCATGATATCGATGAAAAAAATAATAAGCATCTGGGAAGAAGGGAAACCGCTATCAGAAGAAAATGAAGAGCTCATAAGGTCCCTTTTTGCCAAGGTGAGGAAAAGCAGTGACTCAAAGGAAGGGAAAAAGGCTTTCCTTGAAAAAAGAAAACCCGTCTTCAAGGGAAAATAACGGCTTCTGCTGTTCAGTCTCCGTAACCGAATTCCTTTATCAGCACATCTCTCTGGGTCCAGTTCTCCTTAACTTTAACCCAGAGTTCAAGAAACAGTTTCACTCCCAGTATCCTTTCAATTTCAACCCTGGCCTCAGAACCGATCTGCTTGAGCATGCCCCCGCCCTTCCCTATCAAAATTCCCTTGTGACTTTTTCTCTCAACATAAATTTCCGCGTTTATCCTTAACAGATTTCGCTCCGTATCCTCGCTGAACCCTGAAACCACTACGGCAACTTTATAGGGAATTTCCTTTCGCGTGAGATTGAACACCTTCTCCCTTATTAGTTCGCTTACGTAAAAAACCTCGGGTTGATCCGTGAAAATATCATCGGGGAAATATTTCGGGCCCTCCGGCAGGTGTTTTTTCAGAAGCTCTGTGAGCTGCTCTACGCCGTCGTTGTTAAGAGCCGAGATGGGGACTATTTCGAGGAACTTCTCAGAGAACCTCTCGGCAGCCGAAAGTATCGACAGGAGCTTTGATTTTTTTATCTTGTCGATCTTGTTTACGACAAACAAGGAAGGTTTCCTTAGCATCTTCAGGATAGATTCATCAGCCGCTCCGAAAGGCTTTTCCACATCCGTAACGAACGCCACAAGATCGGCATCCGACAGAGCACCGCTTACCGCTCTGGCCATGGATTTTCCGAGCCTGCTTTTTTCCCTGTACACGCCCGGGGTATCGAGAAAAACCAGTTGAGAATCATCAAAAGTCTTTACGCCGAGGATTCTGTTCCTGGTGGTGCTCGGCTTGTCCGAAACGGCCGAAACTTTTTCTCCGACGATAGAATTCACAAGCGTGGATTTGCCCACGTTGGGCCGTCCAATTACGGAAATAAATCCCGATCTGAAGTCTTCTCTTAAGCGCTCGCCTGTCATGGAAAGTTATCCCTTCTCCGCAAACAATAAACAATCTTGTTCTTCCCAGTATAGTTTAATGTGAACCTTAACACAAAAGCCCATTCGCCGGTAAAAACGGCGACAGATACAGGTAGGCAGCAACATTATCCATCCCTGCAAGAGCGGAGAGGTCGCGTTGCGCCGCTGTCAGCAGAACTTGAGCCTGCTCAAGATCTTTCATAAAGCAGATGTCCCTCCCGTAACGCGCGCGCCAGAACATGATTTAAGGAATCGCGCCAATATTCCACTTCATCTCTGCTGTAAACCAGCAAGTCGGTTGGAGTGTCGAAAAAATCCAAGGCGCGATAAAGACGCGCGGTTTCGGCACGACGGTCCCTGCCCTCTCCAAATGGTGCAGCTTCCACAATCACCAGATCTATATCTGAACCCACACTCACATCACCTCTGGCGCGGGAACCAAAAAGAATGATCTGCTCAGGATCAGCCTCATCCACAATGACCTTTACAATCCTGTCAAGAAGCGTATCAATCGTCTCTGCCATCATATACACCCAGAAATCGCTATTACATACAAACACACATGGCAAAATAGCATCATCTTTTATCCATCTGAATTTCCAGTTGTGGCCAACATACTGAGTTAAAGATCTACTTTCGGTGCCATCAACCCCAGACCGAGATATCGTCCATTCCCAATTACTAAGGGGCCGTGCAGAGGTTGTCTGAAAACAATTTCCACATGATGCAATCCACGCCCAGTAAATCGCTCAGCCATGGAAAACTCCTCCGCACGGGCACCCTTGCGGTCAAACGGTTCGCGTTGTATACGAATAGACTCTACAGGGATTGTCACTCCAGCATGACGCAATGCCTGCATAACAGCTCGAACTGTTTTTGTCTCATATTTTAAACGCTTAGTTCCAGCAATTCTATGCGCCGTGTATATGAATGGTAGTACAACCGGTGTGATTGTACGCCAAATGCGGAAGTCATTTTGTTCGTTATCTTCTATACCGTAATGATTAAGCATTCCTCTGTCCTTGGCATGAACGAGATTCCATATGACCTCCCCGGTCGCAGGACTTACATCTTCAACTCCAGAAAACGCCCAATCTATATCATCGGCCTTTAACGGACAGTTTGGCGGAACTTCAACCAGCACACGACGAATTGCACGGTCCGCATGACTGTGGCCAATTGAGGGAATAGGAATAATTCTTACTCTAGCAGATTTGTCTGCCTCTGTTGCCTCTCGACCTATGAGTACGCGGTTAATAGTGTCTGCCTTCCCATGCAAAGCCTTCTGTAACCGACCAACAGCCTTATCCCTCAAATTCACAACTAATTTCCCCGCTCGTGTATATGGCAATGCTAAAAAAGATTCTTCGTTCGGAACACTGCGTATTTCGAACAGGAAATGTCGAGGCAAAGCGTTATAAGCAACTTTGGCAAAACGAGGAGGTGGCGCTAAAGAAAAACACACCTCGTTCTTTTTCTTCCTCTTAATCAAAGTGAAGCGAGATTGATTCATTTTGAATCGCCTTTCAAGACTTTCAAGAGATCCTTTCTGCGGAATGAGAAGGCCTTTGTGAGAACTATTTTCGCTCGGATGATGTACAGCACACCCATTACGGGCAAGAGAAAGATCAATGTCGTTTGCTTCAAAAAGATCTGCATAAGCCCAAGCCATATCAACGCCTCGTCCCAACTGATACAGTCGTTGGGAGATATTGCAAATACCTAGCGCTTTGTCTTCAGTGCTCCCGCCACCGTTGAATCTCCAAGCAAAGAGCAACGGAATACGCGAATCAAAAATATGTGGGCGGATACTCTTACCAGTTCGAATCTCAGCGACTCGTTTCGGATTATTTCCGACTGAGTCAAGATCATTATTGGGTACATAGTTTTTAAAAGCCTGACCCTGACGAGCTATTGGTGCCACAATCACTGGAGCTTCGAGCGTCTCCAGCCATTCAAGCGCTATTTTATCCTCATCAGCCAGCTTGCCTCCTATAGCCACACCCGAAACAAGTGCTTGAAACAAGCGTGCCGGTGTTGGCGGCCAATCACCAGCCCCATAATACCAGTCATCGTAAAAGCAGACTGAAATAAGGAGTACACGGTTTATAGTCGATTTGTTTGGGTCACTTGACATTGACATCCTTTTTAGCAAGACCCTTGTCAAAACTGACAGATTTACCCTCCCCAACACCGAAAATTTTGGCTGCTTCTAAAGCATAAGTCATAGCCAAGCTCTCTGTAAGTTCAACTTCCTGACGCATACCATTACGCTTGATCAATTTCCATTGCGGTATAGCCCCAGTATCGGGAACGAGAAGACATCCTTGGCGCAGAAAAGGGTCTAAGGGGGCGGTAGCCACAACAAGAGAAAGACCGAGAATGTATTGACGCAAGACTTGTGAGTTGTTTTCATCCCCTTTAAGTCGACGCAAAGCTACTAAATTCACTGTAACATCGCGCTCAATATCGCCTCGGGCAACTACACCACCATGTGACTTACTAGCGGGAACATGAACATATCCACGTTTCGCTAGAGGGTTTTTATTATCGCCCTCTGCTTTCTGCTTTTCTTCCTCCGAAAAAACTTCAAGTTCGGCGTAATTGAGTGGCGGACTGTAAACCGCTGAACGTTCCAGCTTATCTACATCCCAAGCACGAATTACTGACTGCACAATCCTCGGGAATTTAGCATGAGTATCTCGAGAATCCCAGACCCCAAAGACAAGCGAAGTCGGCGCAAGTTTCGCCAAAGCCAAAGCATTTCCCGAAGCAAGAAAAGACTCAAACGCCTTTCTTGCTTCGTCACCGAGTCCAGAAGAGCGAATAAGCGCATCGCCCAGACGGTGACCAATTTCAAAAATCGAGATGCTTTCCTCTACGTCTTGGTTTCCATATCTGATTTCAATCTGCGGAACGAGATTTACGTAAGACTCGTCCCCGAAAATCGGTTCCATACGATTGGCTTGGGAACCAACACT
>LXNI01001286.1_pt1 | contig 22724 bp, 17 predicted proteins | sample 809091 | NCBI WGS metagenome assembly LXNI01 (sample SAMN04870527, study PRJNA318959) | sponge metagenome | biome: 01000161; feature: marine sponge reef; material: water | host: Sarcotragus foetidus | place: Greece: Milos, Mediterranean Sea | collected 2013-05-29 | depth 5-7 m | reverse complement strand
GGCGGGCTCGGGGCCGCGGCGGTGTCGTCGTCGCCGCAGGCAGTCAGACCGACTGCCAGCAGCACGAGCGCGCACGCCGCGGCCGCCAGGACGCGGACCGTCGATGATCTCATTTCTTCCCCCCTCAGGGTCGGAGCACGATGCCCGTCGTTTTAGCACTCCGATGCGCGAGACGCCCCGGGAGGCGTGTGCGATGGGCCGGCCGGAGCGAGGGGCCTGCCTGGGTCCGAGCGTGGCGTGGAGCCGGGTGGCCCTAGGCGCGCAGGCTCTCGGAGAGGGTGTTCCAGCAGAGGGTTGCGCACTTGATGCGCACCGGGAACTTCACGACGCCGCGCAGTGCCTCGAGGTCGCCGAGGTCTGCGGGCGGCGCCGCCTCGTCGCCGTCGGTGACGATCGACATCATGGCCTTGAAGGATCGCTCCAGCTTCTCCACCTCGGCGAGGCTGCGGCCCTTCACCGCCACCGACATCATCGAGGCGGTGGACTGGCTGATGGAGCAGCCCTGGCCGCCGACGCGCAGGTCACGCACCACGCCGCCGGCCACATCGGCGTAGACCACCACCTCATCGCCGCACAGCGGGTTGAAGCCCTCGGCCCGGGTGGCCGGGGGGCAGGGCAACTCGCCCCGGTTGCGGGGGTTGCGGTAGTGGTCCAGGACGATCTCCCGGTAGAGGTCCTCGAGGCCGGCCATAGTGGTTTCTGAGGCTATTGGGGCCCGAACAGATCGCCCACGCGATCCAGGGCCTCCGAGAGCTGGTCGATGTCGGAAGTGTCGTTGTAGATGTAGACCGACGCCCGGGCCGTGGCCACGACCCCCAGGCAGCGCATCAGCGGCTTGGCGCAGTGGTGGCCGGCTCGCACGCACACCGCCTGGGTGTCCAGCACCTGTGAGATGTCGTGGGCGTGCACGTCGCCGTACTCGAACGACAGCACGCCGCCGCGGGCGGCCGGCTCGGGCGGGCCGTGAATGGTGAGGACGTCGCCATGGCGCTCGGTGAGCGTGCGCAGGGCGTAGGCGGTGAGCGACGTGTCGTGCCGGCGCACCGCCTCCATGCCGATGCCGCGGAGGTAGTCCACCGCGGCGCCCAGCCCGACCACCTCGGCGATGGCCGGCGTGCCCGCCTCGAACTTCCAGGGCAGCTCGTTGGCCAGGAACCCCTCGGTGGTGACGTTCAGGATCATCTCGCCGCCGCCCATGAACGGGGGCATCGCCTCCAGCAACTCCTCCCGGCCCCACAGCACGCCGATACCGGTGGGCCCGCACATCTTGTGGCCCGAGAAGGCCAGGAAGTCGCAGCCCAACTCGGCCACGTCGGTGGGCATGTGCGGCACGTACTGGGCGCCGTCGAGCAGGACCACCGCGCCCCGCTCGTGGGCCGCGTCGGCGATGCGGCGGATCGGCGGGATCGTGCCCAGCACGTTGGACATGGCGCTGAAGGACACCAGCCGCACGCCGTCCAGCAGACGGTCCAGGTGCCGCAGGTCCAGCCGGCCGTCGCCGTCGATGGGCAGCCAGCGCAGTTCGATGCCGCGCTCGGCGGCCAGCATGTGCCAGGGGACGATGTTGGCGTGGTGCTCCATGTGGGTGAGCAGCACGGCGTCGCCCTCGCGGAGGTTGCTGCGGCCCCAGCTGTGTGCCACGAGGTTCACGGCCTCGGTGGCGTTGCGGCAGAAGATGATCTCCCGCGGGGAGGCGGCGCCGATGAAGCGCTGCAGCTTCGCCCGCGCCTCCTCCATCGCCTGGGTGGCGATGTCGGCGATGTGGTAGGCGCCGCGGTGCACGTTGGCATTGACGGTGCGGTAGTAGGCGTCCATGGCGTCCAGCACCGCCTGGGGCTTCTGGGAGGTGGCCGCCGAGTCCAGGTAGACGATCGGCTTGTCGTAGACCTCCCTGCCGAGCAGCGGGAAGTCCGCCTTGGTGGCGCTGGCCAGGTCGCTCATCGGGGCGGGACTCTCAGCGCCAGGCGTTGTAGCCGTCGGCCTCGAGCCGCTCGGCGAGGGCCATGTCGCCGGACTCCACGATGCGCCCGTCCATGAGGATGTGTACGTGGTCGGGCGCCAGGTACTCCAGCAGGCGCTGGTAGTGGGTGATGGCGAGGGTGCCCATCTGCGGGTTCTCCTCGCGCACCGCGTGCACGCCCGAGGCCACGATCTTCAGCGCGTCGATGTCCAGTCCCGAGTCGGTCTCGTCCAGGATGGCCACCTCGGGGCGCAGGATCGCCATCTGCAGGATCTCGTTGCGCTTCTTCTCGCCGCCCGAGAAGCCCTCGTTCAGGAAGCGGTCGGCGAAGGCCGGGTCGATGCCGAGGCGGTCCATCCAGTCCATGATCTGCATGCGCAGCCGCAGGATGCTGATCTCGGTGCCGCTGCGGGCGCCGGCTGCTTGGCGCAGGAAGTTCAGCACCGACACCCCCACGATGGACTGCGGGTACTGGAAGGCCAGGAACAGCCCGGCCTTGGCCCGGTCGTCGGGGCTCCAGTCCGTGACGTCGTCGCCTTTGAAGAGCACCCGGCCGCTGCTGACGGTGTACTCGGGGCTGCCCATCAGCGTGTTGGCCAGCGTCGACTTGCCCGAGCCGTTGGGGCCCATCAGGGCGTGGATCTCCCCGGAGCCGATCCGCAGATCCACGCCCCGGAGGATCTCGGCGTCCTCGCTGCCGGCATGCAGGTCCTCGATGGCGAACAGCGCCGACCCGGCGGAGGAACTCACGCAGCGGAGTCTACGGGCGCACCCTCCGCGTCATTCCGGCGCAGGCGCGAATCCAGTTGACCGGGTCCCGGCCGCCGCCGGGCCCGAGTCCGCCAGCCTCGACGGCTGCGGCCGGCCGGATGCCCGATCGATGGGGCAACTCCCCGTATAGTGGATCAACCCGTCTACCCTGTGAACAGGAGTTTCGGCGCAGTTCATTGGTATTCGCGGGGCTGACGGGCGAACAGAAGGAGGACCGATGCCAGAGCATCGTGCGATATTCGGACAAGTCATTGAGAACCAAGCCATCTTTCGGGCCGGCCTTGAGGCCGATCTGCTGCCCGAACATCGCGGGAGCTACGCGCTCATGAGCGACGGTGAACTCGTTGAAGTGTTCGACGAGCGTGCTCGCGCCAAGGAGGTCGGCTTTGGGCGCTTCCCGCTAGGCGGCTTCTCGATCCACCCAATCGGCCATCCCTTACTCCAATCAGGGTACGTCCAGTCGGGCGCGCCAATCCCTCCCCGCGGCGGTGAGTAGGGGTACGCCCGCGGGCACCCCTCCCCCCGAGATCCGGCCAACCACAACAGCGACGGCTTCACTCGCGGGCACAATCCACTCGGCCGAAATCAGGGCAATCATCGACACGGGCGGCCAAGTCACCCTCGTCTCGCCGAGCGTCGTCGCTGAGCTGAACGCCGTCCTGCATGACGCCAGCCCACCCATTGTCGGAGTCGATGGCCAGGCCATCGAAATCGCCGGCCTCATAGAATTCCAGCTGGAGATACCCCCACTGCCGCGGCGCACAATCTGCGCGAGCGTGGCGAGCCGCGCGCTCAGAGGCACCGATCTGCTCGTTGGGATGGATTATCTCGTCGAGTTCGACTTCGCTATTCGACGCGGCGTGTTCGAGGCCATCTGATCCGCTCGCTTGACAGACTTGCGTGGGGTGCCAACGCCCGGTCCTGTCGACGTCTCAGGTGCAATTGAATGCGTCGGCGTGGCGAGCCAGTGATTCGGCGCCGGGGCCGCCGCCGATGCGATTGGACTGTCACACCCCCGTAGAATCCTGTCCTTGTGAGTTTGTGCGGCATGACCGGAGGCGCCGGTCCGCCCCGACGCCTTCGCTGCTGTCTCCGGCACGGTCCCGACGTCGGACTGCGGCCGGGATGTGTCGCCCCTCGGGGAGTCGCCGGGCTGTGAGCACTCCCCCTCCTCCACCCCGCCGGCCGCCGCCCCCTCCGCCGCGCCGCACGCCGCCGGTCCGCCGGCCGCCGCCCTCGCGTCGGCCCCGCCCCGAACTGGCCCCGCCCCGAACTGAGGGTCCTGGGCGATCGCCGCCGCCCGGAGCCGCTGATCGACCGCCTCATGGCATCGGTCTGATCGGCGCGGCGGCAGCCGCCTGCGCGCTGGTCCTGCTGAGGCAATCGGGTCCCGCCGCCAACATCAGCGGTTTCCTCGTCGGGGCGCTGGCTGGCCCGGTGCTGCTGGTCTGGTTCCTAGTGGTCGACTCCCGCCGGCGTGCCGGAGGGCGATTCGGCGACTGGCGGTGGCTGCCGAGCCGGCCCACCGTGTCCGTTGTGGCGCTGGCGGGGTGGGTGGCCGGCGCCGCGCACGCCTGGTTCCTCGCCGAGGAGATGACCCGATGGCTGGCTGGCTGAGCCGGCGTTGCCGCCGCACTGTCGCCGTCGTGGCGGCGGGAGGAGGTAGGCGCCTTCCCCGACCAGCGCCTCGCCGTCTCTCCGTCGCGGTCCTCGCGGCGATACTTGTGCCGGCGGCGGGGTTGACGCTGGCTGTCGCCGTTGGGCCGGTGCAGGCTCAGGCCCAGGCCGATGCCTGGAAACCGTGCAGCTCGGCTGCTGCAAACGGCCGCATCGAGCGGGTCGAGATCTTGCTCGCACTCGACCGCTCCGGCTCGCTGCAGACCGTGGATCCCAGCGGAACGAAGCGGCGCCGCGCCACTCACGGCACCCGCGAGAGGCTGGCGCTCCTGGCCGACTCGGTCTCGCAGTTGCTCCGCGAGTCCGGCGCCGGGCTCGACTTCGGCATCGACGCGGCACTCGTGGCCTTCGACACCGAGGGCGAGACCCTCGCCGGGTTCGCTCCTGTCGCGGCGGACCATCCGTCCGACTCGGCTATCGACGCGGCGCTCGGCGCGGGGGGGAACACCGACTACGGCCCGGCCGTCGAGCAGGCGTTGGTTCGGTTCGAGAACTCGCCCAACGCCGACTCCGATACCACATGCCGCATCTTGGTCCTGTTCACCGACGGGATCCTGGATCCCTACGACACGGCCGCCGGCGGCAGGCCCGCTTTGGAGAGCCAGGCGACGGCACATGTCTCCAACCTGCTGGCCGATCTGTGCGGCACCGATCCGGGAATGCGCCGCTACCGGCAACGGATGGAGGGGCTCGGGGTCTCCACCTACGTCGCCGTGTTGAAGGGACTGGCCTTCGACCGGGGCGCCGGCGGCTCGCACCTCGACGAACTGGCGAAGGCCTCCAAACAGACGATCCTGGCGGTGACCGGTCACGGCGACTCGCCGCTGCTGGGAGGCGTGACCGCCGCTGCCGGCTGCGAGTCGTGGTCCGGAGTGCGGGCCGGCAAGGTCCTCGAGATCGAGGACATCGGCGACCTCACCGACGAACTGGCGAATGCCGTCGGCGAGGTCGGGTTGGCTGTGCGCCAACCCCGCATCCGTTGCTCGCGGCAGCCGACGATCAAGGACCCGTTCGAGGACGAGTGGCCGCATCGGCTGATCGTCGGGGACCGCGCCGCGGAGTCGCTGTGCACGATCACCGCGCCGCTCGACGGCGAGGTGAACCTGAGCGTCAGCGGCGAGGGATTGCCGGCCGGGGTGGAGTGGCTGATCGACGATGGGGGCGATGAGGTCCAGCCTGCGGCGAGCCGTACGCTCGCCGCCCGTGACGCCGGCCTGTCCTTCACTGTCGTTTCGAGTCCGTTGCCGGAGGACGAGCCGGTCGGCGCCCTTGCCGACGCGGCGGTCCGGATCGCGGCCACCTGGTACCCCGACCCCGAGCAACTCCTGGCCTGGCCGGATCAACCGCCCGAAGTGCCCTTGACGACGACGCTGCGGTTCGACGTGGGTGACCGCGAGGCGTACTGGGTTGAGAGGCTCATCGATTGCCGGGAGCATCAGCGGTCCAGTTGGGCCGACGTACCCGCCGGCGCCCAGGCTGAGGCCGTCGGTTTGTGCGACGTGGAGGATCCGCCCGCCGGCGAGTTCGAGATGGTTCTGGTGGATTCCGAGAGCAACCGGCTGACATGGTCGGCGACCGAAGCTGTCGCCGGCGGCGATCCCCAGCGGGTGCAACGCGGCGAGCCCGTCCTCATCATGCACGACGGCGCGCCGGTTGTGCTCGGCAGCGTGTCGTCGGTCCTCGCCGCGGCCGAAGTCCCGTTGGAGGGGTTCGAGGACGATGTCGGTTTCCGATTGACCTGGCGTTCACCGCGTGGGGCGGTCCTGGTGGAGCGCACGGTGGCGGAGGTCGAGATCGACGTTCGGCCGGCTGGGCTGGTTCTGATCGAGTGCGGAGCCGAGGCTCAGGTGACCGACGCTCGCCAGAGCCCGTCCGGCGAGTGGGCGTTGGTCGTCGACAGCGGTTGCAGGTTGCTGTCCCCGCCGCAGGGCACCGTCCGGGCGACGGTGGGCGGCGACGTCCGCGGCGAGGCCTGGAAGCTAGTGGACCCCCCTGCGGCCGGCGAAGAGAGTTGGCGCACCCGCGACGATGTGGCTCTGACCTCCTCGGAGCCGGATCGCACCCTGTTCGTCGGCGTCGGACCCCCCGAACTGGCCGACCGCATCGGCGATGATGTCGAGTTCACGCTGGCGGCTACTTGGTCCGGCGGAGGGTCCGCGGCGCTGGACGAGCAGCGGGTGCCGCGAACCGCGACCGTGTACCTGCCCGTTCCCCGATGCGAATCACGGGTTGAGGCCGTTCGAGTGGACGTGGATCCGTCCGGCGGCGGTCGGCCCGAGCAGTGGGCGCGGGCGGCGAACCTCTGCGAGGTCGATCCGCCGCCCAACGGCCGCCTGGAGGTCCGTACTGCCGGCGCGCCGCCGGGCCCGGACCTCTCGTGGCGTCCGGTGCGCGACGGCGATGCCACCGATGTCCTGATCGTCGAACCGGGGGACAGTCCGGTTTCCGTCGGAGCCACCACGGGGCCGCTGGCGCCGGGGCTGATTGGCTCCTTCGAGACCGGCATCGACGTCTATCTGGACTGGCGCTCGGCGCGGGGCCACTCTTCGGGGAGCGACCGGCGCGTGACGGTGGCCGTCCCCGAGGAGCCGCCCGAACTGTTGGACTGCTCCGGCGAGCCGGGGGCGCGCCGGTCCGCCGGCGAGGTGCCCGAGGTTCCGCTCACCGTCGACACCGGCTGCGTTCTGCCTGCCCCTGAGGCCGGTGTGGTGACGCTCGGGGTGGAAGGCTCCATTTCCGGCGTGCGCTGGCGGTTGCCCGGGCCGGTGAGCCTGGCGCCGGGTGACGCCGACCATCCGATCCTCATCGAGTCCGACGGCCCGCTGCCGAACGAACCTCTCGCCGCCGCCCCGAGCTTCGAGTTGGCGGCGACCCTGACCCTCGACGGCTACGAACCCCCGGCCGACCGCCGCCGGCGCGACGTGACAGTGCGACTGGAACGGCGCATCCGGATCCGTTGCTCAGGCACTCCGCAGATCGTCGGCGCCCCGATCGAGGTGCCCGAGGCGCCGCTCACCGTCGACACCGGCTGCACCCTGCTGGCGCCGGGCGTCGGCACGGTGACCGTCAGGGTCGACGGCGACGTGGCCGGCGTGCCGTGGGGATTTCCCGCGGAGGTCCGGCTCAGCCCCGGCGACGACGACCTGCCGATCCTCATCGAGACGGCCGCTCCTCTGCCGAACCGCCGCTACGAGACTGTCGCCGAGTTCGCCCTTGCGGCCACGTGGCGCTCCCCCGACGGCCTCGAACAGAGCGTCGGCGAGCAGCCCCCGCCCAGCCAGGCGCCACCGGAGGTCGCGGTGGCGCTGCGGGCACGGCCCAGCACCGGCGCCGCGGCACTGATCGCCGCGGCCCTGCTGCTCGCTGGTGTCTTGGTGGGTTGGCTGGTGCTCTGGATCCTCGGGCGCCGAGCCAGCCGTCGTCCCTCCTCGGGGGAGTACCGCGTCGTCTGGAGCGATGCGCAGGCGTTGGTCACGCCCGGCGGGGGCGTGGACTTGCCCGGCTTCGATGTGGCGTCGGTGCTCGGGAGCGGATCGGCGCCCCTCGTGCGCCGCCGGGCAGGGCTACGCGCCGACGGCCTGACGATCCGCGCCCGGGTGCAGTGGTGGAACCCTCGGGACCTCCTCGGCGGTGGCCGGGCCGAGGTTGTCCTGCCGGGCCGGCGGGAGCTGCATGTGGCCGCGTCCCCGTCCTCGGGTGAACCAGGCTGCCTCAGCCCGAGCCTCGCTCCCGGCGCGGCCATCGTGGCGCTGGCGCGCGATCCGGCGGTCTCGCGGCCCGACGAAGATCGACACAGCGCCCGGGTATGGCTCCTGATTCCGAGCGCGGGACCGAGGACCTCGATCGAGCAGGAAGCCGCCGGCAACCTGCGCGGGGCGCTGGCCGAACTCGCTAGGCGCCTCGCCGGCCAACCCCCCGACGGCGCCTCGTCCCGACCAACCCCCGGACCGGCCTCCGGCGCCTACCCGCGTCAGCCGAGACCGCCGGAACCTCGACCGAAAGGCTGACAGCGCATGTACAACCGCTTCCTCTTCATAGGGCTCGGCGGCTCAGGCGGCAAGACCCTCCGCTTCCTGAAGGACCAGATCCACCGCTGGATGAAGGCCCACGGCATCGACGGCGACATCCCCGCCGGCTGGCAGTTCCTCCACATCGACGCGCCGCCGCAGCCCGACGGCGATGAGATCAACGACCGCGTCCCCCACCTAGGAGGCGACGAGTACGTCGGTCTGGTCCCCGTCGGTATCACGTTCGACGCCGCGCAAGCACAACTCGACGCTTCGCCCGGCCGGCGCTCCGAGCTTCGAACTTGGAGAGTCGAGCCGGCCGGATTGAGGATTCCCATCGAAGCCGGCGCCGGCCAGTACCGCGCGGTCGGCCAGACCATCGGGACGCTCTACGTCAACGACATTCGGACTCGCATCGAAGCCAAGCTCAAAAGTCTCAACGCCAATGCGGCGGCCCGCGAGTTGAACTACGCCTACGCGAAGGCACAAGAATCCGACGCCGCTCCTGCGGGCGGGATGCCCACCTACGTTTTCGTCATCTCCTCCTTGGCGGGGGGCACGGGGGCGGGACTCCTCAACACGGTCTGCGACCTCGTCCGGACAATGGACGCTGCCGCCGGGAGCAATCTCTTCGGGATCGTGTACACGTCGGAGGTGTTCAACGTCTTGCCGGCTGCGACGAAGGCGGGAGTGCATGGCAACGGACTCGCAGCCGTTTGCGAATTGCTCAACGGCTACTGGTGGGGCGGCAATCCGAGTTCGGGCGACGACATCGTCGTGGAGCCGATCGCCGATCCGTTCCTGCAGGCTGCCGGCGCGGTCGGGACGCTCACGTTCAGTGGACCCTCGTATCCGTTCCTCGTCGGCTTGCAGAACGCGGCGGGTGTCAACTTCGGCACATTCGACTCGCTGTTCGAAGGGGTCGGCCGTGCGCTGCTTTCCTGGGTCACCGACGAGGAGGTCGCCGGATCGTTCGTCGCCTACACAATCGCCAACTTCAAGAACGCTGCCTCGTCGAACGTGAGGGGCGAGGCCCTCGTGGACACGGGCGAGACCGGCGCGATCGGCCTGCCGCCCTTCTCGGCGCTCGGATTCGCCAGGGTTTCTCTGGGCACCGACCACTTCGAGCGGTACGCCGTGGATCGGGTGGTCCGCGACTCCTACGAGCACCTCGTCAACTACCACTTCAAGTCCGACGACGCCAAGCGGGTGGGCCGAGCGCTCAACCGCAACGACCCGGACGCCATCACAGCGAACCTCGCCGCGAACCACGGCCCCTGGTTCCGTGGCGAGGTGGGCATCGACGAGACCGATCACGAGGCCGGTCCGATGCGGCGCGCGCTGTGGCCGCCGAGCGGCCGCATCGAACGGACAGAAGGGCTCTGCCTGGAGTACCAGCAGCAGATTGAGCGGGGAGCGTCTCTCGACACGGGCAGCAGCCGGGTGGCGGGCGAATGGCGCGGTTTGATCGACCCTGCCGTCGAGGACTACTTCGACGACTACGCGCAGCAAGTTCGCACCCACCTCGACGAGCAGTCCCTCGAATGGGTGGCGACCATCGAGAAGCGGGTGCTCGACACGGTAGCAACGGCACTCGTACGGTACGGGCTCCGGGTCACCGCCTGCCTCTGCCGTGACGCGGCGAGCCATCTGCGAACCTCGGTCGCCAACAACCTGCGCGAGAGCGTCGTGCCGGATCTGAGGGGCTGGGCCGAACTCTGGCAGGAGGAGGCGTCGCGGGAAGTCGAGGGTGCCGGCGGGAAGCTGAAGTCCAACGATGCGAGATTGCGGAGGTATCTAGAAACCGCTGTTCACCATCGATCCTTCGAGGTGGACGCGCTCGTGGCCGAGCGGGCCGCCGACTTGGCGACCGAAGCGGCCGACCGCCTGTTCGACCCCGTGGCTCAGGCGGTTGAGGACGCCTTCAGCCGGCTCCGGAGCGACGAAGCGCCGGGGACGATCGAGTTCGGGCCGCCCGAGAACGAGTTCAGCCTTATCGAGGTGCGGGAGTACCAGGCAATCTTCGACCGGCTGCTGCGGCAGACCTTCGGCGGCGCCGACTACGCCAGGCTGCGGGAGGCCGTCATCGGCTGTACCGCCTGCGATCCGCATTCCGGCTACAAGTTCGTGGATCTCACGCGCAACTGGGCCCCCGGAGCGCGCTGGAGCGGCGCCGCTGCGAGCATCGACGTCGCCGTTTGCCGGACCAGGGAGGGTTCGACGAGAGAACTTCTAGTTCGCAGTGCGACCGACTGGCTGAACGCCGAAGGCGGACCCTTCGGCGAACTTCTCGGGCTCAGCCTCCGCGACGCGCTCGACACGGGCGCCGGTGCAGGGGCTGCCATCACGGCCGCCGACAGGCAGGAATATCAGCGACGATTCCAGGCCTGCCTGCCCGCTGCCATCGACGCCGCCGCCCCGCTGGTGGAACCCGACCCCACCCTGGCCGGCCTGGCCGGCACCGAGGCCGGCAAGGGACTCGTGTGGCACTTCAGCAAGCTGCCCTTCGGGCTGGGCCGCGACGGGCCCCATCCCATGCAGGCGCCGGTGGAGAACATTCTCTCCCCGCGGATCGGTGCGGATCAAGTGGCAGACCTCATGGCGCCCGACGAGCGCCGGCGCCATATCGATATCGCCTCGCAGCTGGCCGCACCGCAATCCGTGCTGGCACTGAAGTCGCTGCTGGGACCGATTGCTGAGGATTGGGGCAGGCAGAAGGGGATCGGGTCGGTGGCGCTGCAGCAGTTCTGGGAGCACCGTCGTGCCCGGCCGCTGCAGCGGTTCGTGCCCTGCCCACAGGCTCATCTACGCGGCCTGGTGCGCGGTTGGTTCACGGCACGCATACTGGGCCTGCTGGACCCGTCGCCGGCCGATGGAACGATCCTGATCGCCCGCGACGACCGGAGCCCGGTGGCGTTCCCGAACCCGCCCCTGACGCCGACGCATCGCCAGGACCGTCTCGGCCCCGTGCTCGAGGCTCTGGGTCTGGCCTACGTGGAGGTGGCCGAGCGAGGCAACCTCGCTCCGTTGGAGGCGTACGTCCGGCTGCTGGACCTAGGCAAGTCGGGCGACGGAGGCATCCTCCACTACGACAGCCTCAACGCCCGGCTGGCGCAGTGGATCGAGTCCGGTCGGCCCGATCCGTTCGCTCTCACCGATATGAGCCCCAGCCCGTTGGCCGACCTGTCGACGTCGGACACCTGGCAGGAACGCGCCGCGGCAGTCGCCGGCGTGCTCGATGACGTCTGCTCGGGTTATGAAACCGAGTACGCCTCACTCGAGCGAGACTGGGACCGCAATCCCGGCAAGCTGTCGAGGGCGCCACTGTGGACCGGGCTGTGGCCGCTGCTCGGCGAGGAACTCCGGCGGCTTCGTCGAGTCGTCGACAGCTACGCCCCCGATGACGGGATGCGCTAGGTGATCCCCCTGCACGGCCCGAGACAGCGGCGACCGGGGGCGCGAGGCAGCGCATGATCACCGTTGTCCACCACCACGCCGACCGGGTCATCGTCGACGCGGTACGCGTGCTGCGCGACTTCTCCGCCGCCGGCCTGCTCGCCGACATCGCGGTCGTGGTGGTCGGCGATGCCGCATGGTCGGGTCAGCCGCAGGCTGTCTGCGTGCGCGCAGGTGAGGACACCGAGACGGGGCTGTTCGACGCGCTGGCGACCGATCCGGCGACCGACGGTCACGTCTTGACCGCCGTCGCCTCGGCCTGCCTGGCGCCGCAGGCCCAACGCGAGCTGGCCGGAGCGGCGCGACGCATCGCCGATCAGGGCATGCGCCTCGCCGCTGTGCCGGTGGTTGCAAGTTGCTTGTTCGTTCCGGAGTCGCGCGAGGGCGACAGCATCCTGCCCGAATCGGGGTTCTTCTCGGAATCGACTGCCAACTTCGTGGCCTTGCCGACGGATTGGCGGTTCGTGGACGGCGGCGCCGTACCCATCGAGTTTGCCGATGCGGAGCGGGCCGCTTGGCACGCCGCGCTCGAGATCGCCGCCTTGACCTCGGGGTGGGGTGCCATGGCAAACAGCCGCTGGCACCCGGAGTTCCTGGCCCCCGGGGTACAGGGACACGCGCTGAGGTTCGTGCGATCCTCGGCCAGGCTCGTGACCGTGAGCCGCAGCGGCCCGGCAGCACCGGTCGAGAACGTCCTGCCCGCCCCGGAGGGATTCGCGCCGGCGCCGGTCCCAGAGCTGGTCGGGCACACCGTGGCGGTCCTCCATCCCGAGGTCTTCCGGCTCGACAGCCGGCTGGGCGCGGCGGGCGGCGCCGGAAAGCGCGGCGGGGTGCTGCGGTTGATCGTCGGCGCTCTCGGCGGCCTCTTCCCGCCGCTCGCAGCGGGTCTGCGCGGCTTCTGGCGGCTGCTGTGCACCGAGGTCGCCAAGGCCCTCAGCGGCGATGCCGGCCCCGGTGAGAGCGATCAGCCACCGGGCTTGCAGGCGGATCGGCAGGCACCCGACGCAGCGATCGTCATACTCGAGGGATTTGAGCCGAAAGTGTGGACCGATCTGGTGCGCAATGTCCTCGGGGTGGCCGACGGCGGCGGCGCCTTCGACGCGGCCGAAGCTCGCCGAGTGGCCGGTCACAAGCAGTTCGTCTTCGTGACGAAGGACAGCCTGGTCGACGACGTTCTCGAACGGCGCACCCGCACGGGGTTCCCGGACGACGCTCCTGTTGTCTCCGGTGGCGCCGACTCGACCGATGGCGGCGACGACGCCACCGAGGGCGAGGAGGAACTGCTTGCGCGCGACTCCGATTCCCCGGATCGTGCAGGCGGCCCCGTCGCAACGACGGGACGCTCCCTCGGCCTGCTCACGCTCATGGACGACGCGTTCCGGCGCGAGATCGCCAAGGCCAGGGACCGCCGCAAGGCCCAGCAGGGCGAACTCGAACACTTGCTGGAGCAGGTGGAGCGGACGGAGAAGTTCGAGCCGCCCGCAGCATTGCGCACAACCATCGTGGCGTTCTTCGTCACCGCCTTCGTCGTGCTGGCGAGCTACGTGCTGTTGCTCGACGCCTTCGACCTCGGCGGCATGGACAAGCCGTTCAGGGCGCTCCTCGCGATCGCGGCCACGGCTCTCACCTGGCTCGTGCTGCTGTACCCGCTCGCCCCGAGAGGCGACGACAATCCTCGCTCGACGCAGTCGTACCTGCTGCGATCGGCCGCTCTCGTTGCCGTCCTAGCGGCGCTGGCCGCGGTGTTCTCGGTACCGATCAGCGACTTCGCGAGCAGCGGTGGCCCCTGGCTGGAACTCGTCTCGCTCGCACCCGCGGCCGTGACCCTGTGGTTGGCGTGGCGAGTGGGCTCATCGGTGAGCGCCCGGCAACGACCGGCGGGCCGAGCCGTGGCGCTGGCGTGGACGGTCTGCTACCTGGTGGTGGGTCTGCTGCTCTACGCCAACATGGGTAGTGACCCGGCCCAGGTGGGCGACGACGTGGATCGCTCGGTCTTCAACCGTTGGGGCTGGCTCCATCGGTTCTTCGAGACTTACGGCGACAAGTTCAGGTACGCGGCGATCGCGGTGGCGGGCTTCCTCTTCCTGCTGGCCCTGGCCATGCTCGCCATCAGCGGCGCCGGCGCGGATCGCCGCCACAGGCGCGCTCGGGCGCGCATACGGGAACTCCGCTGGGAACTCGACAGAGAGGAACTGCTGCCGATGCTCAAGGGCCTGCGGGTCAACTGGCTGGGCACGGCCGCGGCGCTCGACCACATCCTGCGCCGGGCCTTCCCGGCGCCGGTGGCGCCCGGCGGCGCCGGCGGCGGCCTGCGCTCGCCGCTGCTGCGGCTGGCCGGGCGTTCCCGCGAGGCGCGCCACCCGCCCCCGATGCCCGGTTGGCTCTTCGCCCAGTACGAGACGGCGGTCGACGCCTACTCGGCCCGGCGCGACGGCCGAGCCGGCGGCGCTCGTTGGGTTCGACCCGAGACCGCCACGATGGTCAGCCGCCTCGACGGGGACCTGCTGGCGGCGCCTGGCAGCGACCCGCGCTGGGACTTCGCGCACCGCCTCGGTGCGGGCGAGTTCGACGACGAGCTTGCGGCTTCGTCACCGGGCGCTGGCGACGGCTCGCTTCTCGACGAGGACGTAAAGTTCTTGGGCGAGATCGCCCCGGTCGCCCCGGCGACGCTGCCCCTCGGTCTGGTCGGGCACGGCGCCGCGAGCCTCGGCCACGTCGCCATGAACGGCACATGGTGGTGGCCGGACGGGTTCGCGCCGCCCGAGTCACTGACTCCGCCGAGACCCGCCGAGACCACCCGCTCACCTGCTGCGCAGGCCTACCTGGCAGTGCGGCTCGACATCTCCGATCCGGTCCTCGAGAGGCAGATCATCGAGGGGCCGCCAGCGCCTCCGGCGCCCGACGACGAGCCGCCGCTTGCCGACCCCGGCGACGAGTTGCGCTGAGCCCCGACGGCTCGTGGCCGGAAGTCCGCTCCATCGCCGGCGCCCGCCGGGCCGCGAGCCGTTGCCCGGTGATGGCGGCTCGGACTCGCCGCGGGCCGGCGACGGGGATGGCGCGCCGTCCCCACCGCCCCCGCCGCCCGCCGGCAGGGAGACCCGAAGGCCTCCGAGGCGCCCCGGACGCACGAGGCGGCCGCCGCCTCCTCCCCGATCAGCCGGAACCGGTCCGCGCGCCGGCGCTCGCCGCTCCACAGGTGACGCCGGCCGCGGACCCACCGGTCGTCTGGGCCGCGCCGCGCCGGCGTCGCTCGACCCGCGGGCCCGTGTGCCGCTGCTCGTCGCTGCCGTCGTGGCACTGTCGATCGCCCTCCCGCTGGCGCTGACCTCAGGAGGCAACGGGGAGTTCGATGGCGAAGCCGATCCGACCACCGCGGCTGCGGCGACCCCGACCGGACCGGCCCCGGAGGCGCCGGATGAATCCGCCGGCGAGGCGCCGATCCCCGAGCCGCCGCAACTAGGCAGCGGTACTGAAGCGAGCGAACCGGAGTCCCCGGCACTCCCGAACCCACTGCTGCCTCCGCCCGAGCCCCCTGCGCCACCCGAGCCCCCGGTGCCCTCGCCCGAACCACCGCCCCTGCTCGGCCCGCCACCCCCGCCGGAGCCGCTTCCGCCCGAGCCGCCGCCCCCACCCGAGCCTCCGTCACCGGAACTGCCACCCCCGCCCGAGCCCCCGCCGGAGCCGCTTCCGCCCGAGTCGGTGCCTCCGGTGCCTCCGACCACCGACGCTCCGGCCCCCGCGCCTCCCACAACAGTCGCACCTCCGCCGCCGCCGGTCGTTTCGCTGCCTGCCGAGCCCGACTGGGGCGAGATCGCGCGCTCGGTCGTGATGGTCGTGGCCGCGGACTGCGAATCAGGCGGTTCGGGGACCGTGGTGGTTGACGGACAGCACGTCCTCACGAATGCGCATGTCGCCCTATCCGACTCGGGTCTGGTGTGCGACGAGGTGTACGTGTGGCTGAGTGAGCGATTCGAGGACGAACCGACAGAGCGGATCCGGGCAGCAGTGGTTGCCTACGAGGGGGGTGGCCTCGACTCGGACGGACATTCCTCGCTCCCTGATCTAGCGGTGCTGAAGTTGGAGCGATCCTCAGGGCGCGCCGCGATTCCCGTCGCCGCGCAGGACCTCGATCCTGGCGAGGAGATCGTGACACTGGGCTTTCCAGGAACCGGTGGCGCAACGATGACGCTGACCCGCGGGGCGTACTCGGGGATGCTCGAGTCCGGCGACCATGACTTCATCAAGACCGACGCCGACATAAGTCCCGGCAACAGTGGCGGGGCGGCCTTTGACGGTCAGGGAAACTTCGTCGGCGTGCCGACGGCCGGCGCCCTGCCCGAACGGGGATTCACCGAGGTGGGACTGCTGATCCCCGCGGCCGAGGCAGCCAATTTCCTCGCCCGCCACGTCGGCTGAGGCACTGCGGTGTCGTCACGGTGACAGCTATACTATATAATTTCAAGTAGTTTCAAATATCTACCTCTCGACGTCTCGAAGATGTCACATGTCAGGCATTGCCACCTGGTCGTGACACGGGTCCAGTAGGGCCACCGGTGGCTCACCAGCCGCGGTCTATCCACTCCTGCAGGTGGGGGCTCTCGCGGCCGATGGTGGTGTCGTCGCCGTGGCCGGGCATGACGATGGTGTCGGGGGCGAACTGGGAGAAGATCAGCTCGTCGATCGAACCGATGATCGTGGCGAAGTCGCCGCAGGGGAACTCTGCCGGCGGCGGCTTGCCCTCGCGGAACTCGAAGCCGTCACGGGTGAGGCCGGGTCCGCCGGGGAAGAGGGTGTCGCCGGTGAACGCCACCGGCGAGCCGTCCACCTTGAAGCAGATCGACCCGGCGGTGTGGCCCGGCGTGATCGTCGTGAGCAGCCGCAGCCGCCCCACTTCCACCGCCGAGTCGCCCTCCAGGATCTGGTCGTAGGCCGGCAGCATGTGGGCGTCGCCGGCGGTGACTAGCACGTCGTAGCCGGCCTCCCGTACCTGCGGCACCGCCCCGATGTGGTCTTGGTGGCCGTGGGTCTCCAGCACGGTGCGCACCCCGAGCTGCCGGCAGAGGTCCAGCAGCAGTTCGTGCTCGTTGGCGGCGTCGATCAGGACGGCCTCGCCGCTGGCGCGGCAGCGCACGACGAAGACGTTGTTGTCGAACGGGCCGACGACGACGCGGTGGATCTCCATCTGCGTGTCGCGGTAGTGCAGCGTGGGCTGGGCATCGGCGGCCCGCCGCTCGATCCCGTGCTGCGGCCAGCAGTAGTGGTCGATGCCGGCCCTGTCGGCGTGTGCGGCTACCTCGCTCATGTCCATGCCTCCCCGGTGGCGGCGATTCCGGTGGCGGCGGTTCCCCGCCTCGATTCCCCGCCTCCTCGACTCTGTCGATGTTGTATAACCGCTCCCGCCACCGACCGCACGGCGAGGCGATGCGGGATCATGCCGCCCGCCGGCCTCGAGCAGCCGCAGCCGTCCGGCCCCCCGGCAGGTCCTGCTGCGCCGGTTCTCCTGCGGGTCCTCCATGGGCCACTCGGGCGGGACGGCTAGGTTCTGCGGTGAGCGTCGTGGTGAGGGGTCCGGCTTTGCGGTTGGGGTTCAGCGAAGATCAGGAGGAACTGCGGCGGCTCGTCCGGCAGTTCCTGGAGGAGAAGTCCCCCGAGTCGGCCGTGCGGGAACTCATGCAGACCGAGCGGGGCTACGACGAGGCGGTCTGGCGCCAGATGGCGGAGCAACTGGGGCTGCAGGGCATCGCCATCGACGAGCGCCACGGCGGCGGCGGTTTCACGTTCCGCGAGCTGGCGGTGGTGCTGGAGGAGATGGGCCGGGCGCTGCTCTGCGCCCCCTACTTCTCCTCGGTGGTGCTGGCGGCGGGCGCCCTGGACCGCAGCGGCGACGAGGCGGCGTGCGAGGAACTGCTGCCCGCCATCGCATCGGGCGACTGCATCGCCGTGCTGGCCTTCGAGGAGGAGAACGAGGCGCACGGCACCGTGGCGGTCGCCGACGGAGCGGGCTGGCGGCTCAGGGGCGAGAAGAGCTACGTGCTCGACGGGCACGTAGCCGACGCCGTGCTGGTGGTTGCCCGCAGTCCGAAGGGGCTGGGCCTGTTTCGCTGCGCCGGTGACGCCGCGGGTCTGGAACGCGCCCTGCTCCCGACGCTCGATCTGACGCGCAAGCAGGCGCGGCTCACGTTCGCGGGCACCCCGGCCGTTGCCGTCGGCAGAGTCGGCGACGGCGCCAGAATCCTGGGGGAGGTGCTGCATCTGGCCGCGGCGGCCCTGGCCGCCGAGCAGGTGGGGGGCACGCAGCGCTGTCTGGACATGGCGGTCGGCTACGCGAAGGAGCGGATGCAGTTCGGCCGGCCCATCGGCAGCTTCCAAGCGATCAAGCACCGCTGTGCCGACCTGCTCCTGGAGTGCGAGACGGCCCGCTCGGCCGCCTACTACGCCGGCTGGTGTGCTGCGGCCGGCGGCGACGACCTGCCGGTCGCCGCCGCCATGGCCAAGGCGCACTGCTCCGACGCCTACTACCGGACTGCTGCGGAGAACATCCAGATCCACGGCGGGGTCGGCTTCACCTGGGAGCACCCGGCGCATCTCTACTTCAAGCGCGCCAAGACCGGCCAGCTGATGTTCGGCGATCCCGCCCACCACCGGGCGCGGCTGGCGGACCTCGTGGGGCTCTGAGCGCCGGCGTGCACACCGAGCGGTCGCGCCCGGCGGGGTCGCACCACCGCAGGCACGGCTCGACGTGATCTGGGTGTTCGTCGCCGTCGCCGCGGTGATCGTCATGGCGGTCGCCTACTACACGGTGGTCAGGGTCAGCGCCCGGCTGGCCAACACCGAGGCCGTGGCCACCTACGACCTGAGCGCGGCGACGGAGTCCGTGCACCGCGGCCTGCCCGGCGAGATCGCCCAGCGGGTCGGGGCCGACGCGGTTGCGCTGCTGCTGGCCTGGAACCTCGATCACCTGCGCCGCAAGGGCGTGGCGGCCTTCGGGGAGGCGGACGCCATGGCCGGCGGCTTCGCCCGAACCCCCCGCGAGAGCGAACCTGACGAAGCGCTCGACGAGTTGCTGCGGCGCGCCGCGGCCGAGGGCGTCGCGCTCGACGCGCTCGATGTCGTCGTCGTGCTGGAGCTGAACGCGCGGTACCTGGCGTCCATCGGAGCCCTCGGCGAGCAGGTGGACGGCACGTAACCCTCCCGCCCGAACAGCGGCGTCGTCCGGGGCCGCGAATCCGGCCGATCCGCCTTAGCATCGTCGGCGTGTATCGCCCCAAGGGAGTTGCTGGCCACCGGTACATCGGCGACAAGCGCAGCGGTGCCGTCTACGACCTCGACATGGTGCCCACCGACGGTTCCGCGGCGGCCGGCCAGCCGACCTGTGCTGTCATCGACGAGTTGGTGGCCTCGGGTCGCTATCTGTGCTTCGCGCCCGACACGCTGGTCGAGGCGCGCAACCGCGGCTACCGCCTGCGGGGCGGGTGAGTGGAGGAGATCCCCTCAGGGCCGCTGACGCTCTCGGGCTACCTGGCCCGGCCGCTTCGCTCCGACGGTGAGGTCCTGCGGGACCCGCGGCCGGCCGTCGTCATCTGTCACGGCCTGCCCGCGGCGCCCGGCGGGGCGGCGGTGGCGGGGCGCTCCTACCACGTCCTAGCGGACCGCATCGCCGTCGAGATGGGTTGGTCGGCCCTGGTGCTCAACTATCGGGGCTGCGGGCTCTCCGAGGGCGACTTCTCGCTGCTGGGCTGGGTGGAGGACGTGCGTGCCGCCGTCGAGCACGTGTCGGCCAGAACCCGCACGAGGGGTGTCTGGGTCGCCGGGTTCGGCACCGGCGGCGCCGTGGCGGTCCGGGCCGCCGCCGACACCCCCGCGGTGGCGGGCGCGGTGTCGGTCGGCGCGCCGGCGGACTTCAACGAGTGGGCGGCGAACGTCGAGCGCCTGCTGCGCCACTCCCACGAGACGGGCATCGTGCGCAGCGACTCGTTCCCGGCCGACCTCGAGACGTGGCGCGGCCAGTTCGCCTCGTTCAGCACGGCCGACGCCTCCGATCGGCTGGCGCCGCGCCCACTCATGGTCGTGCACGGCTCGGACGACGAGTTGGTGCCGTCGCTGGACGCCCGCGCCATCGCCGACGCCCATGGCGCCGCCGATCTGCGCATCATCTCCGCCGGCGGCCACCGGCTGCGCTACGACCCGCGCTGCATCTCCCTGGTGCTGGGCTGGCTCGACCGCCACGGCCACGACGCGGCCCCGGAGGCGTCGCCGGCGGTCAACGAACCGTCGGCGGGAGTCCCCGCTGCCGGTTGAGCGGGCTCGCTGGTCAACTACCCGAGGATGTCAATTGCTCGAGGATACGGTCACCCCGACGAGGAAGACGACAAAGAAGATCACGATCACCACGCCGAGCAGGCTGAGGCACAGGCCGGCGGTGGCGAGTCCCTTGTGCGGCGCGCCGAGTCGCCGCGAACGACTCAGGCCGATCGACGAGAAAGTCAACGCCAAGATCCATAGAACGAAGCTCAAGGGGGGGAAGAAGATGAGCACAGTCCACATCACGAGCGAACAGACGAACCCGGTAATGGCCAGAGGGTTTCCCTGCTCGCCGCTCGCTGCGGCGACCGCCGACGGACCGGCGCTCGTGGAGTGATCGGCGGGCGGTTCCTCCCAGACCGTCGAAGGTTGATCGGTGCCGGCCGGGTCCTGCCAGGGGAAATCCCCCGGAGCGCCCGACGGCTCCGATTCGGGGCGGTCCGGTTCGCCGCGGTCGTAGCGGCGCTCGTCCTCGCTGTTGTAGCGATCCATCGCTGCTCCGGTCCGCCGCGCTCGCCGCCGGGTCAGTCCTGCTTGGAGCGGCCGGCGGTCTTCTGCTCCTTCTTCCAGGCACGCACCCGGGCGAGGGCCTCGGGGCCGTCGATGTCGGCCACCGAGCGGGGGGTGTCGTCGGCGAAGGGACCGGCGCAGCCGTCCCACCCCGCGGGGCGGACGGCGAACCGCTTGGCCAGGATGGCCAGGAAGATCATGGACTTCTCGTCGCCGTAGCCCGGCAGGGCCCGCAGGCGGTCGTACAGCTCCCCGCCGCTGGCTGCGGTGGCCCAGACCGCCTCGGCGTCGCCGTCGTAGCGGTCGGCGATGTGGCGGCACATCTCGTGGGCGCGGCGGGCCATCGCCGCGGGGAAGCGGTGCAGTGCCGGCTTGGTGACGAAGGCGGTCTCCAGGTCGGCCGGGTCCATGGCTGCGATGGCGGTGGCGTCCAGCTCGCCGCCTAGCCGCTCGGCCAGCCGGTACGGCGACTTGAAGGCCCATTCCATGGGGATCTGCTGATCTAACAGCATGGCCAGCAGCAGCGCCAAGGGTTCGTTGTTGACGAGCGCGTCAGCGGCGTCATCACCGGTGACGGCAAGTGTTCCCGCGGTCATACCCCGAGCGTACCGGCCCTGCTCAGCCCACGCGGCGGGCTGCCGGTGATCGAGTTGAGGTGTTCGGGACGCCGGTAGCGTTCCGGGGGTCACGCCCCATCGTGGCGCCCCTGGCCCGGTGGTGTGTCGGGCAGGGTTGGAGGCAATGGTGAGACGGCCACGAGATGGCGCGCCGGAGGTGTCCCGGCGGGCGTGGGTGGTGCTGGGGGTGGTGTGCGTCAGCATCTTCCTGGTGGTGATCGACGCCTCCATCGTGAACGTGGCGTTCCCCACCATCGGCGCCGACTTGGACACCACCGACGCCACCCTCTCGTGGATCCTCACGGCCTACAACGTGACCGTGGCCTCACTGCTGCTGCTGGCGGGACGGACCGCCGACAGGCTGGGGCGCAAACGGGTGTTCCTGATCTCGGTGGGGGTCTTCACGCTGGGGTCGCTGCTGTGCAGTGTCGCCCCGGACGCAACGTCGCTGATCGCCTTCCGGGTGGTGCAGGCCCTCGGCGGCTCGGCCATCTTCCCGTCCTCCCTGGCGCTGGTGCTGCCGGAGTTCCCCGTGGAGCGGCGCTCGGCGGCCGTGGGCATCTGGTCGGCGGTGGCCGGCTTCGGCGGGGCGGTCGGCCCGTCCGCCGGCGCATTGCTGATCGAACTGTTCGGCTGGCGCGGGATCTTCTGGGCGAGCGTCCCCCTCGGCGTGGCCGTAGTGGTCCTGGGCCGCCGCTTCCTGACCGAGACGCGGGTGGCAACCGACACCGGGCGACTCGACGTCATCGGCGTCCCCGTCAGCGTGGGTGGCGTGGCGCTCGTGCTGCTGGCGGTGGTGCAGGCCGAGCACTGGGGTTACACCAGCGCCCGCACGCTCAGCTTGGCGTGCGTGGGGCTGGTCCTGCTACCGGTCCTGGTGTGGCGGTCGCGCCGCCACCCGTCGCCGGTGCTGGACCTGTCGCTGTTCGCCATCCGGTCGTTCCGGGTGGCCACCTTCGCCACGATCTTCTTCGGGTTCGCCTTCCTGGGCGGGTTCTTCTTGAACTCCCTGCTGCTGCAGCGCCTCTGGTCCTGGCCGGTCTGGAAGACCGGGCTGGGCCTCAGTCCCAGCCCGCTGATCTCGGTCCTGGCCTCATGGTGGGTCGGCCGCGCTGCCGACCGGCTCGGCCACCGCTGGCTCACCGCGGCGGGCAGCGGGCTGTGCGTCGCCGCCTTCGCCTGGCAGTTCTGGCGCGTCGGCGCCGTCGGGGACTACTGGTCGGACTTCCTGCCGGCCATGTTGCTGCTGGGGGCCGGAGTGGGGATGGCGATCACCTGCATCACGGCCGCACCCCTAGCGGACCTGAGCAGCGACCAGTTCGCCATGGGCAACGCCACGGCTCGGACTGTTCAGCAACTCTGCTACGGCGTTGGGGTGGCCGCCATCGTGGCGCTGCTGGGCGCCGGCGGCGCCGAGGATCTCGC
>LXNI01001285.1_pt1 | contig 22732 bp, 14 predicted proteins | sample 809091 | NCBI WGS metagenome assembly LXNI01 (sample SAMN04870527, study PRJNA318959) | sponge metagenome | biome: 01000161; feature: marine sponge reef; material: water | host: Sarcotragus foetidus | place: Greece: Milos, Mediterranean Sea | collected 2013-05-29 | depth 5-7 m | reverse complement strand
GGCCGTGCTGGCACAGACGATGGGTGGTCGTGAACGGCCGAAATGTGCAGAGTTCCTTCGTCTTGGAGTACCGAACCGAGCGGCGGGCTGGTCGGTTCCACGGCCCGCCCGAAGGCTTACCCGTATAGGACGGTCCCGCCCATCACACTCTGGTCGACCACGGGGTGAAACCCCGGTCAGTCAGCGCGCGGGAACGTCTCTGACCACAGCTCGCTGTCTACTCCGGGGCTCGGATCGCGCGCGATCTACGGGCGGTGGATCGGCTTCGATCGAGTCGGGGCGATAGGGGCGGGCAACTGTTCGGATGCGCTCGACCTCGGTCGCCAGCCCTGCACGCCAGGCGCAGGCGCGCGCCTCCGCCGGCACCGCGCGACCGCCCCGTTCCGTCCGCCAAGCGCCCGCTCCATCATCTCACGACTGGAACTAGCGGCGCGCCCTGTCGGCCTCGACCGCCTGCCAGCGCCTCGACCAGCTCGCACCCTGACCGCCCGCAGGCCTCGATGCCACCCAACCGTCAGCGCCTCGATCCCGACGACCGAACGCCAGCGCCTCGACGGCGCCCACCGCGCGGCCTCGATCACCCGCGCCTCGACGGGCTGCCGCACCCTCGACCGGCACGCCCTGGCGGATGCCGGCCGCCGATCCTGCCGGCGCATCCGCGCGACCGGCCAGCGCCTCGATCAGCTCGCCAGCCGGGCGCCCTCGACCCCGCACCCGCGATCCGTCCCGCCCCTCGACGCACCCGCCCCGCCTGCGAGCCCTGGCCGGGTGCCAGCACCCCGCACCGCACCGCCTCGACGGCACGGCCTCGCCCGGCCACGGCCTCGACCAAGGGCAGCCCACCGCCTCGACGGCACAGCCTCGACCGCCCGACGCCCTGGCCGGCGCCCCGACCGGCCGCCCGGCCCGGCCCGCCGCTCCGCCGCGCGCACCCGCACCCGACCGCCGGGGAGGGGGGGGGAGGGGGGCGCCGACCGGCGCCCCCCATTGTGTCAGGTCGGCACACACGACAGCTCAAAATTTCGAGCTCCCGGAGGGACACAATAGCCCGGCCCGTGCCGAGCGCGGGGTAACTGCCAACCGGCCGAAACCCGACCGAGCGCAGCCCCCACCCCACCCCGTGCGCGCGATCACCCTCATTTCGGCCCTTTGACCCCCGCGGGTGCCCTGCATTCCCCCCCGCCCCGCACGCGCCTCGCGAGCCAGAGGCCCCCGAAAGTGGCGGAGAGGGGCGGTTTCAGGCGGGGAAGGCGGGTGCACACACGCGGCAGCGCAGCGATTCCCCGGCCGATCCCCGCATAATTCCTGCACGGCGGCCGGAATTCCTGTATTATCAAGGGTTTGGCGCGCCGCACGGCCGAAAAGGGATCGCTGCACGTGAACTGCACGCTTCGCGGCGCGAGGCTATAATGAGGCCGTCGAAAACAGCGTCCAGGGGGGGCCATCCCATGGACCGGCGAGATTACTGGTCCCCGCCCCGCGTGGGGTCACGCGAGCATCACGCGCTGAGCTGGCTCGGCACGGTCGAGCCGCCGGCTGGCATCGTGGTCCCGGCCTCCGCGTGGCTGCCGGCGTCGCGTGCCTCGGGGCTGAAGGTCGCCGCGGTCAAGCGGCTGGCGCGACGTGCGGCAGAAGGCGGCGATCCGCGCCTCGCGTGGTACTCGATGCACTTGGAGCGGCTGCGCCGGCGGGCGCCTCGGGGGCCGGCCAATTCCAGCCGCGCCCGGCAAGCGGACTGGCTGCGGCGCCGGGGCCTGACGTGGCGGCAGGTCGCGCGCGCCTGCGGCTACTCGGAGGCCGACAACGGGCACAGCGCCCGCAAGGCGGCGCGGCGCTATCGGCAGCATCTGGCGAACGGCAGCACGATCCCGAGGGCGCGCGCGGCGTACCAGCTCCGGCAGCGCGGCGAAGGGTGGACGGCGATCGCGCGCCGGACCGGCTATGCGTCCGACCGCGCGGCACGGGAAATGGCGAAGCGCTACGCGGAGCGCGCGGGGTTGGCGTGGCCGGTGCCGCTCGGCGAGGTGCCTAGCGAGTATTAGGTGCGCGGCGCGCTGCGACGCGGACATCAGCGGTCCGTGCGTTAGACCATTTTCCAATCGTTCGTGGACTTGTGGTGCACCGGCGACGCAGACTTCGTACGCGTCTGGGCTGAACATGCCGTGGCTGAAGCGATGACCTTCGGGCGCTCTGTGACAGTGTGGGCGGCTGTGTGGCATCCTCCTGCTGGTGCGACAAACATGCACGGAGATCCGAGTTCAGTTGAGAATGGCGCACGCGGCACGGTAGGGCACGGCGCACTCCCTCCGAGCAGGCCGTGCCGTCATGACTGACTCACGTTTAATTTTGCAGGGAAGCACATGAAGGCTTTCGAGCTTGATCACCATATCGTCGAGAGTTACGGCGGTTTCTCTCGATCATTCAGTACGATTAGGGCGTACGACCTGTCCGAAGCCATCACTCAGAAGTATGAGGAGGGGCACTTTTGGCCGGACGCTCTCCTATCCCTAAACCCCTACTATGAAGCAGGACCAACCGCTGACAGTCTTGTCAATTCCGGTGATCTCTGTCCGGAAACGGCGCAGGTTTTCCGTTCTGAAGCTGGATCAATAGAGTTCTATCGGCACCAGAGTCAGGCTATCGCTAAGGCCTGTGCCGGACAAAGCTTTGTTGTGACTACGGGAACGGGATCGGGAAAGTCTCTCTGCTTCTTCGTCCCCATCGTTGATGCCATAATTCGAGCACGAAAAGCCGGTCAAGAGCCAAGGACGCGGGCGATCATTGTTTATCCGATGAACGCACTCGCCAACAGCCAGATAAAGGAAATTGATAGATTCGTCGGTCAGTCGGGCTTGCCAGAGAGTCTCAAGCCGGTTGTTCGACGCTATACAGGTCAGGAAGATCGGGACACACGAAAGCTCATCGCCTCGAATCCGCCCGATATTCTGTTGACCAACTTCATGATGGCCGAACTTCTATTGACGCGGCAGGACGAAATCGATTCCCAGGTTATTGGAAATGCTTACGGCCTTGAATTCTTAGTCCTCGACGAGCTCCATACATATCGCGGCCGACAGGGTGCCGACGTTGCCATCCTCGTTCGACGGCTGCGCGAGCGTTGCACGCCTGACAAGGCTCCGATCTGCATTGGAACTTCCGCGACCATGGCTAGCAAGGGGGATGATGATGCTAGAACCTCGTCGGTCTCAGAAGCAGCCTCTCGCCTGTTCGGGGTTCCTATTGGTCCGGATTCAGTGATCGATGAATCCCTGCGCAGAGCCACGGACGATCGCTTAAGGCTCTCGGACGTTGAACCGATGCTGGGGGCTATCCTTCGGAATGATCTTCCTGATCGGTTGACTGATGCCGACCTCTACACTCATCCCTTAGCGGTTTGGGTAGAGCTCGCGCTTGGCTTGGAGGACAGCCAGGTTCTGAAGCGGCGGCAGCCAAGGCCTTTCAATGAAGCCGTCGGTTTGCTCTCCAAAGCCAGCGGAGTTGATCCGGCACGTTGTGAGATTGTTCTGGAGAGCTTTCTGACCCGCGTCAGCCTTTCCGAAGAGGACAGGGGCGGTAAGGGCGATCGCGCGTTCCTCGCCTTCAAGCTTCACCGCTTCGTTGCAGGAGCGGGGGAGGTATTCGCAACTCTTCGCGCGAAACCACGAACTGTACTGTTCGAAGGGCAACTTGAAGACCCCAATGACCCTGGAACAAGGCTGTACCCTGTTCGCTTCTGTCGTCAGTGCGGCCACGAATACTACGTCGTGGCCAAATTGGAGCAGGAAGACGGCACCGCCCTCCTCCCACGCAATATCGATGATACTCCGATCGAGAGCGATGACGGTGTAGAGACCGCCGGCTATCTGACACCAGTTGGTCACGACGATCAGGAATACCGCTTCGACGGTACTCTTGAGAGTTTTCCGGAAGAATGGTTGGAAGAGCGCAAGGGTATCATCAAGCTGCGGTCGAACCGCAAGAAGCGCGTCCCCGTGCCGATGAAAGTCGCGCGGGACGGCCGAGTATCGGGAAGCGGCGAGGAATGCTGGTTTATCCCCGGCAAATTTGCCTTCTGCACTAGTTGCCTCGATGAGCCCCAGAGCCGTATGCGCGAGCGCAGCAAGCTAGCTGGGCTTACCGCGGAGGGTCGGAGCTCGGCGACGACATTGCTCGTCTCAAGCGCACTTCAGTGGTTGAACCATCGTGACAGCAGCGTTCCAGAGGACAAACGCAAGTTGCTCGGCTTCACCGATAATCGCCAGGATGCTGCTCTTCAGGCCGGGCATTTCAACGACTTCCTATTCGTCAGTCTTCTTCGCGGCGCAATTCTGAGAGCTGTTCTTGATGCCGGAGAGGATGGCCTGCGTGATGATGAGTTCGGCTTCCGCGTACAGAGGTCACTGGGCTTCACGTCCTCGAACAAGGCCCTCCTGTTGCACTGGATGCTGAACCCCGAGGCTGGGGCTGTGGTTCGCAGCGACGCTGAGAGGGCGCTAGCCAAGGTGCTGGCACATCGGGTCTGGACCGATTTGCGTCGAGGTTGGCGATTCACCAATCCCAGTCTGTCAGTCTTGAAGCTAATAGAGGTCGATTTCGTGGGTCTCGACGACGTGGTGAAAGACGCAGATAGACTCGCGGCCATTCTGCCGGAACTGGGAGCCCTCGATCATGACGGTCGAAAGGGGGCTATCAGAATTCTGCTGGAGGCTATGCTCGAAGGCTTGGCTGTCGCGACCGAGGCGCTCGATCTTGCGATTCTTGACACCGTTTCCCAGAGGTCGCGCTCGTTCCTGCGCCCGCCCTGGTCGATCGACGACAAGGAAGCGCCCCGAGGGCGCACGACCCTTTTTCTGAAGGCCCCTGGCAAGAGGGCTACTGGCTTGCGCGAGGAGAGGATGATCCTCCGCGCTGGTCCGCGCTCACGAATTGCGCATCTGCTCAACCGGGAGAGAGTCATCGGCACCAAACTTGGAGGGAACGACTACCTCGACTTCCTTTCCAAGCTGCTCGATCTTCTGGCCGAAGAAGGGTTGGTGACGTCGGCTTCCAGCGACCGCGACCTCCAAGGCTGGTGGCTGTCGCCCTCCGCCGTTCGCATCGTCTCTGGTGAAGCTGCCCGCGATCAGGCTCCTCTCGGAAACCCATACTTTCATGACCTGTATTCGCGCATCGCAGCTGATCTGGAGGCGGACACCAGTTCGTTGTTTGGCATAGAGGGCCGCGAGCATACAGCCCAGGTTACCCCGAGGCAGCGGGAGTGGCGGGAGTGGCGCTTTCGTTTCGAGTCTGATGACCAGGCTCGGATCGCCGAAGCCGAAGCCGAAATCAAGGCGAGTGGAGAGTCGAAACAGCTTCTCCCCGCCCTGTTCTGCACACCAACCATGGAACTGGGAGTCGACATCTCGGCCCTGAATACGGTCTATTTGCGCAACGTACCGCCAACACCCGCAAACTACGTGCAGCGCGCGGGTCGTGCGGGACGATCCGGTCAGGCTGCTGTCATCTTCACGTACTGTGCGGCGCAATCACCGCATGACCAGTACTTCTTCGAACGTCGTATCGACATGGTGGCCGGGGCGGTTCGCCCGCCCGCACTCGACATCGGCAACAAGAATCTCGTCACGTCACACCTCCAGGCGATCTGGTTGGCCGAGACCGGTCTGGCCTTATCCCCGGACATTCCCGAAATCCTCGATCTCCAGAAACGCCGCTATCCCTTGAAGGAGGAGATCATCGGGGTCATCCACGATCCCGGTCTGGTCGAGAAAGCGAGGACTCCGTTGCATCGTGTGCTCGATCACATTCTCTCGTCCCTCGATGGTCGCAGACCAATCTGGATGGATGATCCCGAGGAGTACGTGACAGAGGTCACCACGCAAGCGCCGGTAGAATTCGACAGAGCTTTCGATCGCTGGCGTGAACTCTACCATTCCGCGCGTACGCAACTGATAGAAGCCAACAAGCAGTCACAGGTGCCGGGGCTATCCGGAGCCGACCGGCGCAAGATCAAGGCCGCGCAGATGCAAGCCACGGATCAAATCGGAATTCTTGAACAAGGCAAGGCAACCAACAGTTCAGATTTCTATTCCTACCGCTACTTGGCGACCGAAGGGTTTCTGCCCGGCTACAACTTCCCTCGACTGCCGCTCTACGCCTTCATTCCCGGAGAGGGGAAGTCCGGTTCATTCCTGCAGCGGGCCCGCTTTCTTGCCATCTCCGAGTTCGGACCACGCAGTCTCATCTATCACGAGGGCCGCGCATTTCGTGTCATCAAGGCGAAGCTGCCTCCCGAGACGCGCACCGACGACGGTCGGGAGCTCGCAACTCAGGACATCGCCATCTGCCCAGACTGCGGCGCTTCCCACGATGGCGAGGTCGAGCGCTGCCACGCTTGCACAGTGCCGATGGCCGGCGCGCTGCCCATCAAGCGTGCGCTCAGGATCGACAATGTTGAAGCGGCGCCGACGGAGCGCATCACCGCCAATGACGAAGAGCGAATCCGACAGGGCTTCGAAATACAGACCGTGTTCTCTTGGCCCAGGAAGCAGGGCCGCATTGAAATCTTGGAGGCCGAGTTTCGAACCGGTGGTGCTTCTCTCTTAACGCTTCAGTACGCCAACAGTGCCGAGATCAGCAGGATCAACAAGGGCCTGAAGCGCCGGCGCGACGAGACCGTACTTGGCTTCATGATCGATCCCCGAACCGGGTACTGGGCCAAGACCGAAGATGAGGATCCGGAAACAGAGCTTCCGCCCGACGCGGTGCGGCCGGTGCGGATCGTCCCCATTGTCCGCGATCGCAAGAACGCTCTTCTGCTCCGACTCGAAGAGCCCAACCGTTTTGAACCCGAGACGGTCACCACTGTCCAGCACGCATTGATGCGGGGCATCGCGGTGGAATTCCAGTTGGAGGAAGGCGAAATCCTGGGTGAACCGTTACCCGACAGGCACAATCGACGGGCCATCCTCGCCTATGAGGCGACCGAGGGCGGCGCGGGCGTACTGAGCCGTCTAATCGAAGACCCAGACGCGCTGAACCGAGTCGCGCGGCGGGCGCTCGAACTCATGCACTTCGACGACGTGGAGAGCGCCGTTGCCGCGGGTGATCCCGCCCTCCTCAAGGAACAGGAGAAGGAAGCCTGCGTGCGCGGCTGCTACCGCTGTCTCCTTTCCTACTTCAACCAGCCGGATCACGAGATGATCGACCGGGCGAACCACGATGTGCAGGAGCTGTTGATCGACATCGCGCGGGGAGACGTCGTGTTGAAGGCGGCCCCGACAGTCACAGGCTCTGCGGGCGGCTGGTCGGAGGCGTTCGCCCAGCATGGAATTCCTACGCCGGATGCGAGGCAGCTAAGCCTTGCCGATGTCTCGTTTCCTTACAGCTGGCGCAGCCATTACGTTGCTGCCATGACTGGCTCCATCCCAGAGGAAGCGAAGGTGGTGGCGAACGATCAGGGATGGAGCCTCTTCGAATTGCCGGCTGACCCGTCAGTCGGCTTGCCGGTCGGACTGATCTCCGTACTCAAGGGTTAAGTGCATGACACTCTCGTTCGCCCCCGGCGATCTCGTCCGGGCACGCGGCCGCGAATGGGTTGCCTTGCCGGCGGCCCGAGATGACCTTCTTGCGCTGCGGCCTCTCTCGGGGAATGAGAACGACACCGTTCTCCTCGACCCTCGGCTAGAGATTGAGCCCGTCAGGCACGCCCGCTTCGACCTCCCCGACGATGCGGCCTTCACCGTCCAGTCGAAAGCCACTCTTCTCGCCGATGCGCTCCGTTTGACGCTTCGCCGTGGCGCCGGACCTTTCCGCTCTGCGGCGCAGCTCGCATTCGAACCCCGGACATATCAGCTCGTGCCGCTGTTGATGGCCCTTCGCCTGCAGGAGCCCCGTCTCCTGATCGCGGATGACGTTGGTATCGGCAAGACAATCGAAGCAGGGCTCATTCTTCGGGAACTCATGGATCGCGGAGAGGTCGACGCCTTTTCGGTCCTGTGCCCACCGCACCTGGTCGAACAATGGATGATCGAACTAGAGACTCGCTTCGGAATCGACGTGGTGGCAGTGACCGCAGGCTCGGCCGCGCGGCTGGAGCGTGGCCTACCAGTCGCCCAGACGCTCTTCGATGCTTTTCCCCATACAGTGGTCAGCCTCGACTACATCAAGGCCGAAAAGCGTCGGGAAGGTTTTGCACGAGCGTGCCCCGACTTCGTGATCGTGGATGAGGCCCATGCGTGCGTCGGCACGCACAAGGGGAAGCAACAGCGTTTCGCACTTCTCCAGGGCCTCGCACACGACCCGACGCGGCGCATGGTCATGCTGACCGCCACGCCGCACTCAGGCGATGAGGAAGCGTTCTCGCGCCTCCTGTCGTTGATCGATCCGGAGTTCGCCTCCCTCAACTTCGAGGACACCCGATACCGCGAGCGACTGGTGCGGCATTTCGTGCAGCGACGCAGGATCGACTTGGTGTCGGGGGAATGGGGCGAGGATCGTGCTTTTCCCAAGCACGAAACCACGGAGACGCCTTACAGGCTGTCGAAGGCTCACCTCGACTTCCAGGAAGCCGTGCTCGACTACTGCGTCGGCATTGTCTCCAAGGCCGGGACCGGCCAGCGGGAGCGGCGGCTGGCGTTCTGGGGAACACTCGCCTTGATGCGGTGTGTTGGCTCGTCGCCCGCCGCAGCCCTGAGCGCGCTGAGCAACCGCATGAAGGGAGATGCGGACCGACTGGAGCCCCAAATCTACGACGAGGATGGTGACGACGAGGACGCGGTCGATATCGAACCGGGCGCGACGTTCGATGCGGATCCCGACCTGCTGAATCTTGTCCAACAGGCAGAGCGCTTGACGCAGCAAGATGATCCCAAGCTGGACGCCCTCGTCGGTGTCCTGACTCCTCTCCTGAAAACCGGCGCGAACCCTGTCGTCTTCTGCCGGTTTATCGCCACGGCGGACTATGTCCGGGATGGCCTCCGGAAGCGCTTCCGGAAACTCCGCGTTGAGGCCGTGACCGGGATGCTCACACCAGAAGAGCGCAGAAACCGCGTTGCCGATATGGCGCCCGAGGAGGACGGCAAGGATGTCCAGCGCATCCTGGTGGCCACCGATTGCCTCTCCGAGGGAATCAATCTCCAGCAGCTCTTCGATGCGGTTGTTCACTACGACCTCTCCTGGAACCCGACGCGTCACCAGCAGAGGGAAGGGCGCGTCGACCGCTTCGGCCAGCCCGCAGAGCTCGTCCGCTCGATCATGATGTACTCGCCGGACAGCGCGATCGACGGCGCAGTGCTCGACGTGATCCTGCGCAAGGCGGAGGACATCCGAGTGGCGACGGGCGTGACCGTGCCCTTGCCCGACGAACGCGGCCCGGTCACCGAAGCGTTGATGGCCTCGATGATGCTCCGTCGCGGCGACACCAAGCAGATGGCGCTGGACCTCCGTTTGGACGATGGCGCGCGCCTGATGGAAACCCGCTGGCGCGACGTTTCGGAAAAGGAGAAGCGCTCCCGGGCACGCTTCGCCCAGAACGCCATGAAGCCGCAGGAGGTAGCCCCGGAATGGGAGAAGGCCCGGCGCTTCCTCGGTTCGCCCGATGCCGCGCGCTCCTTCGTCGAGCGTGCCATGGCAGGCTTCGGCGTTCCCCTCGAACAGCGAAGGTCGGTCCTCGTGGCTCATGTCCACGCGTTGGAGAGCGACCTGCGCGAACGGCTCAAGCAACGCGGCATCGGTTCGTCGGTGCGGCTAGCCCCCTCCGAGCCCGCACCATCGGGCACTGCGCTCCTCACCCGTACGCATCCGTTGACTGCTTCGCTCGCGGAGGCACTCGTCGAGGCGTCCCTCGACCCGAAGACCCTCTCCAGTCTCGGCATCGGTCGGGTGGGGGCGTGGCCGAGCCCTGCCGTGGAGCGGGTGACGCGGATCATGCTCCTGCGGCTTCGCTTCAAGCTGACAGTCCACGCACGCAAGGAACGTCTGCTGCTGGCTGAGGAAGCTGCGCTGATCGCGTTGCATGGAGACCACATCGTCGCGGCAGGCGATGCGGCACGGCCCCTCCTGGACACGCCCGCCGCAGGCGATCTGGCCCTGGCGGCGCGGGAGCGCTTCATCGCCAATGCCCGCGAAGACCTGCCCGCGCTCGTCACCGGGCCGATCGCCACGTTCGTCCGAACACGCGCCGATGAGCTGGCGGAAGACCATGCCCGGCTGCGGAGGGCTGCGGGCGCATCGCCCCGCGTCAGCGTGGACGGCATCCAGCCCCCCGACGTCATCGGCCTCTTCGTCCTGCTGCCGAGCGAGGCGTGACCCGTGGCGCGCAGACACGTCGCGGACATGTCCGCCTGGCCCGCGCTCTCGCTGGAGGGCAACCTGATCGCGCCGGCGATGGTGGCGAAGATCGACCGCCGCGAGGCTGCGGAGCAGAGTGAAGAAAGTTACAACGTCCGCAAGGGCCTCACCATCAGGGAGGAGATTTCTCTCGCCTTCCGCGTCGGCCAGGCACACTTCGATAGCTTCGCCAAACTGGAGGCGCCCTCGCCAGAGGCGACCCGCCGCTTCGTCCGCGACTTCCTGAAGGAGACCTTCGGCTTTGCCGATCTCGCCGACGCATCCGGCGTGGTCGCCTGCATCGCCGGCGATCGCCGCGTACCCGTCGTCGTCGTGCCCCCAGCTGAGACGCTCGACCGACGCAGCCCCACTCTCTCGACTGACCTCTCGCGCTCCCCCACCTTCGCGCTTCAGGACTACCTGAACGAGCACGACGAAGCGCTCTGGGGCCTCGCCACCAACGGCACCAATCTGCGTCTGCTGCGCGACAACGCCTCGCTCACCCGCCCCGCCCATATCGAGGCGGACCTCTCCCAGATTTTCGTCAACGAGGATGCCGCGTCGTTCGCGGCGCTCTGGCTCATCGTCCACCGCTCTCGCTTTGGCGCGGCGGGGACGCCTGCGACCGACTGCGCCCTTGAGCGCTGGCGCGACACCGGCGCGCGCGAGGGCGAGGCCGCGCGGGACCGGCTGGCCGGGCAGGTAGAAATCGCGCTTCGCGTCCTCGGCTCGGGCTTTCTTGAGGCGAACCCCGACCTCGCCCAACAGCTGCGGTCCGGCGCGCTGCCGCTGACAGCCTGGTTCAACGAGCTCCTGCGCCTCGTCTATCGCCTCATCTTCCTGATGGTGGCGGAGGACCGGAACCTCCTCCATCCCCCGAACGCGAGGAAGGACGCGCGGGCACTCTATGCCGAGGGCTACAGCCTCGCGGCGCTCAGGGCGCAGTGCGTGCGCGGCGCTACCTGGGACCGCCATCACGATCGCTACGAGGGCATGAAGATCGTCTTCCGCGCGCTCGCGGCCGCAGAAGACGCGCTGGCGCTCCCCGCCCTCGGCGGCCTCTTCGGCGCCGATCAACTGCCCCATCTGCAGTCCTGCTGCCTCCGCAACCGCGCCTTCATGGAGGCGGTCTATCGCCTCTCTTGGCTCACGGACCGGAGCGGCATGGTGCCGGTCAACTGGCGCGCGATGGAGACCGAAGAGCTCGGCTCGGTCTACGAATCCCTCCTCGAACTCCAGCCGCAGCTTGCCGACGACGGCCGCGCGCTGGTCTTCGCCTCCGATGTCGCCGAGCAGAAGGGCAACCAGCGCAAGACCACCGGCTCCTACTACACACCGGACAGTCTCGTTCAGGCACTCCTCGATACCGCTCTCGACCCGGTGCTGGAGCGGACCGAAGCGGAGGCGGACGACCCTGCCGAGGCGCTGCTCCAACTCGCCGTGATCGACCCGGCTTGCGGCTCGGGCCATTTCCTGCTGGCGGCGGCGCGGCGCATAGCCACCCGCGTGGCCCGCATTCGCGCCGAGGGCACGCCGTCGCTGGCGGACTTCCGCCATGCGTTGCGCGACGTGGCCCGCCGCTGCATCCACGGAGTCGACCGCAACCCCATGGCCGTGGAGCTCACCAAGGTCGCACTCTGGATCGAGACCGTGGACCCCGGCCTCCCCCTCGGCTTCTTCGACGACCAGATACGTTGCGGCGACGCGTTGCTTGGCGTCTTCGACCTCGCAGTGCTGGAGCAGGGCATTCCTGACGCCGCCTACAAGCCGCTCACCGGGGACGACAAGGCGGTGGCCCGGCACTACGCGCGCAAGAACAAGCGCGAGAAGGCCGAGCGCTCTCACGTCGAGGAGGGCTTACGCTTCAGCCGCAAGAGCGACCTCATGCGGGAGTTCGCTGCGATGCGCGCGATGCCGGAGGACACGCTCGGCCAGATTGCCGCGAAGGCCGCTCGTCTGAAGGAGCTGACCGAACAGGGCGCCGTCCAATGGACCCTCGCACGCGCCTGCGATCTCTACGTAGCGGCCTTCCTGGCACCCAAGATCACCCTGGCCACCACCGCCGGGCCCGATGGCCTGCCCCGCCGGGGCGCCGAGACGGTGCCGACGGCAGGGACCGTATGGGAACTCCTGCGCGGGAGGGAACCCCATGGCCTGCTCGTGCAGAACGCCGCTGGCGCATTGGACGGCGCGCGGGCCTTTCACTGGCCCCTGGAGTTCCCCGACATCATGGCCCGCAGCGGCTTCGACGTGGTGCTGGGAAATCCGCCGTGGGAGGTGATGCAACTTTCCGAGAAGGAATACTTCGCCACTCGACTCCCGGAGATTGCCTCGCTCGCCGGCGTGGCTCGCAAGAGGGCCATCGACAGGCTTGAAGAAACCGATCCTGCTGCTTTTCAGGAGTTCGTAACTGCCAAGCGACTGTTCGATGCCGGCAATCAGTTCGCACGCGAGTCGGAGCGTTTTGACCTGACCGCACGCGGTAAGGTCAACACGTACTCACTCTTTGCCGATCTTTTCTCGAGCCTTACGCGCGCCCGTGCTGGCGTGATCGTGCCCACGGGCATCGCTACTGATGCCACAACTGCCGCGTTTTTCGCTGCGCTGATCGATGAGAAGCGCCTCGCGCAACTGGTCGATTTCGAGAACAGCGCGCCGCTCTTCAACAGCGTGCATCGCAGCTTCAAGTTCTGCCTGCTGACCTTTGGCCGGAATGAGGCTGCCGCCGGCTTCGCCTTCTTCCTGACCGACCCAGCGCAACTGGCGGAGCCTGAGCGGAACTTCACCATGAGCTCGGACCAGATCGCGGCGATCAACCCCAACACTCGCACCGTCCCTGTCTTTCGCTCTCGCGCCGATGCCGAACTCACGGCGAAGATCTATGCCAATGCCCCCGTGCTGATCGAGGAGGGCAAGGGATCGGCGGGCAACCCATGGAGCGTGGAGTTCCGACAAGGCCTCTTCAATATGACGTCCGACTCAGGCCTGTTCCGCACCGCGCGGCAGTTGGCAAACGCGGGGTACGTGCGCGAGCGCACGGACTGGGTACGCGCGGGCCTCCAGCCGCAGCAGGGTATCTTGGAGGTCGAGGGGACGGATGCCGACAGCCTGCCGCTTTCCGGCGGCGGCCCGCGCACTGATCGCTATGTGCCGCTCTACGAGGCGAAGCTCACATGGCATTTTGATCACCGTGCCTCCTCGTATCACTCTAGGCAAGGTGAGCGAGGAAACCGCGTTCTTCCGCCTACCAGCGAAAGCGAGCACGCAGACACTAGCTTTGAGGCCGAACCCTTCTATTGGGTATCAGTTAAAGACCTCAACATGGCGCTTGCAGATAGAGGACAGCGCAACAGTTTCTTGCTTGGATTTAGGGATGTGACAACGGCGATCGCTGAACGAACCATGGTTCCTTGCTTGATGCCAAAGTGCGGTGTGGGTCACACGATCTCTCTAGTTTTCACGGAACACTCACTACAACTCTCCTCTTGCTTGTACGCCAATTGGGCGTCGCTAACATTTGACTATGCAGTACGTCAGAAGATCGCATATGTTCATTTGAGCTATAATATTGTCAAACAATTGCCGACTATCAGACCAGAATTTTATTCCGAAATCCAAATTGCCTTCGTTGTACCAAGGGTTACTGAACTTTCTTACACCTCCCATACGTTAGCGCCCTTCGCCCGCGATCTCGGGTATGACGGCCCCCCGTTCACTTGGGACGAGGACCGCCGTGCTCACCTGCGCGCTGAGCTCGACGCCTTCTACGCCCGCGCCTATGGGCTCAGCCGCGACGAACTGCGCTACATCCTCGACCCCGCCGACGTGATGGGCCCCGACTACCCCTCGGAGACTTTCCGCGTGCTCAAGGAGAAGGAAATCCGCCAGCACGGCGAATACCGCACCCGCCGCCTCGTCCTCGCCGCCTGGGACCGCATGGAGGCGAGTGGTAAATTCCGCGAGCTTGGACTTTAGCGCAATGGCAACAACCGACTCACCGAACACGGGACCGGTCGATCCAACCGAACGGGCATTAATCGACCAGCTCATTGCGGCGACCCGGCTCTACAACACCAGCGAGGCAATTCAGGAACTCGTCGAATTCACGATCCGGTTTCGTGCATTCGCTCCTTTCAACGCAATGCTTCTCCACATTCAGAAACCGGGGCTGACTCACGCTGCTACCGCACGGGACTGGATGAAACGGTTCGGTCGGGCACCGAAGACGGGCGCGCGGCCAATGGTAGTTCTGCGCACGATGGGACCTGTCGACTTCGTCTTCGACATCCAGGACACGGAGGGGCGCGAGGTGCCGGTCGATGCCTTCGCCTTTCCTACCTTTGGAGATATGACTGAACAGCGATTTGCCGAGTTCATAACGGCGCTGGGGAAGGAGCGAATCGCCATCCTCACACTCGATGCTGGAGATGGAAGCGCGGGCTGGATTCGGCTGCTCGTGCCGTCGGAGGCGCGTACGGGCAAGAACCTGTATCAGCTTGCCTACAACTGCAATCACCCCCCACCCACGCGATTCGTCACGGTCGCTCACGAACTCGCGCACCTCTATCTGGGCCATCAGGGCGCCGATCGCGGACGGCGCGTGCCCGACCGCCGCCAGATACCCGACGCGTTGATGGAGGTGGAGGCGGAGATGACAGCCTATCTGGTTGCTCGTCGGAACGGGCTCAAGCCACGAAGCGAGAGTTATCTTGCAGAGTACCAAGGCGCGCTCAGCGACCTCAATCTTTACGCCGTTACCCGCGCGGCGAACGCTGTCGAGACGGCGTTGGGGATTTCCGCCACCAAACTATGGAACGAGAAAGCCTGGGGCCATGATTGAGGCTCCCCAGGGCTTCGTCGTCGCCGAGGAATGCCGCAAGGCCGCTTGGCAGCAGGGCTATCGCCGCAACATGGGCGAAGAGGCAGGCTGGGCGCGCTACGGCTCCACCACCGCCAAGGGCACGATCCGCCTTGCCGCCGCCGGCTCCACAGGTCCGTGGTTCCTGGCGCTCGACCATCCCGGCATCGTCGAGGAACTCCAGCATCCCCGCGCGAACATGCTGGGCCCCGGCCTCGCACGCTACACCTTCGCCACCCTCGGCGAGCTCTACACAGCGTTGCCCAAAGTCTACGCCCTCGGGCTCACGCTGCCCGAAGGCCCGCTCGACGAATTCCGCGCCCGAACCCGCGACCTCCCGAAGAGCACCGAGGCCGAGCGTCGCGTCGTCCAGCGCATCGGCCAGGACATTTTTCGCGAGCGTCTGATGACCTACTGGCAGGGCCACTGCCCCTTGACCGGGATCACGGATTCGGCCCTGCTCCGTGCCTCGCACATCGTTCCGTGGAAGGACTGCCCCGACGACGCCGAGCGGTTGAACATTCACAACGGCCTGCTTCTCTCCGCGCTCTGGGACGCCGCCTTCGACAGAGGCCTCGCGACCTTCAACGACGACGGCCAGCCTGCCTTCTCCCCCGCCTTGAGCGACCCCGCACGCGCCGCGCTACGCTGGCACCACCCCATTCCGCTCACTGACAAGCACCGCCAACGCCTCGCCTGGCACCGCGCCAATCTCTTCGTGAAGGATGCAGGGTGACGGCTCTCCGGTATCCAAATTTGCGAGCGACCACGATGTGAGACTGGGAACACCGGAACAATTGTTGAAATTCAATGCGGTAGGAGGAACCGCAACCGGAACATCTGTGGGTGTGTGTTCCAATTTGCAATGGCACTAAGCTCTTGATTCAGCGCCGTTGTTCCGGTGTTCCGGTTCCGAAACAGGCGTGTCCTAAAGCCACGACTCCCAAGCGGACTCGAACAATGATCTCCAATAGATGTTCGTGGGTTTTCCGTCGTGCCGGACCTTGTCCGTCTTGATTCCATATTGGCCGAGCAAATTGCCGCGCCTCTGCACTGTCATCGCATTGCCATTGCTCAAGGTCTTCCATGGCCGCTCCGCCATGGCGAACAGAGCGCGATCGAGATCGGATGTTGGAAGATAATCTGGATTGCCGTGTTCCTCGAATACCAGGCGGCAGTCCCGGAGAAGTTGAACACCAAGCGATTCGCCCGGCGCGACGACATTCGTCTGGCTCACCAAGGATTGTGCCGAGCGACGTGCCAGTGCAGGCCAGTCGCCCCCCGCAGTGTCGGCGACGGCGTACAATGGTCGCCACACATCGGCAATACGTCCGAACATTCCATCCATATCGGGTTCGGCATTTTGAAGAACCGCCAGGTGATCATCGCGCCAACGTGCACACATGCGGTGGACGTCTTCGCCGACCGGGTCGCGGTCTGCGCGCAGATTGGGGTAGCGCTTTCGCGCCCGCGTCATTGGGAGAACCACGGAGCGCGACGTCAACATGTCATCGATGGCGGCGAGGTTGCGACCGTTCATCGCCTTGGGCGCGAAGGTCGAGAAGAGGCGTGTCTCATGATCGTCGCCTACACACCGTTCAACATTAGCTCCCCGTTTAGCGAAGGACGCAAGGAGAATGCCTCGAACCGTATCCTCAGCTCGGCGCTTCAGGAAATGTTGTGCCTCGTCGATCAGCAGCGTTGGTTTGTCACGCGCAATGCCACGGATGATCGCCGCCGCAGATGCGTCGCTCACGAGCTTTGGTCGCCACACCATCCATGACAGGAGTTCAGTGACGCGCGTCTTGCCGCTCTCGCGTTCGGGCGCCGTCGCCATCAGGTTCGGACACACGCCGAAGGCCTCGAACACCCAAGTGTAGAGCGCCCACAAGGCCGCCGCTTCCGCGCCGCCGTCCGGCAGGCTCACGTAGTGGCGAAACAGGCGAGCCAGCTCCGCAAGCAACGCAGCGCCGTCCACCGCTTCGGGCCATGGCTCGACCTCGGGCCACACCACCGGTCGTCCTTGCAGGTTGTCGTCATCGCCGCGATCGCTACTGCCGAACGCCGCGTCGACAAGGCCAGCCCTCACCCTGGGAACATCGAGTAGCTTGGCACGAAGAAGCTGGGCGTTGAGTTCGCTGCTCCTCTTGAGATCACGCATTCTGTCGACGGTTTCTGGTTCTGCGATGGCATCCAAATCACCGTTGGCTATCCGCTCGATGAGATCCTCTTGCCAACTCTCGCTATCGCCCGCATCTGCCGTGACATCGGCTTTAGGCTCCCAGACTTTCGCGTTCGCCTCGATCCACGCTCGCGTCGCCTCGACGCTGTCCTCTTCAAGCCAGTCGGCGATGTCTCGCCCACCGTCGCCAGATGGCAGATGGACGCGCACGGTGCATCCTCTTGAGGCCAGATGTTCGGCTATCTGGCGCATCGCCTCGCGGCCCGGGTCGTCGGCATCCGCCAACAGCAGCACGTCACGCCCGGCTAGCGGTTCCCAATCGGCCAATCTCCACGCGCCCGAGCCGCCGGCCCAGGTCGTAACAGCGTGGTCGAGGAACACGTCCGCCGCCGCGTCAGCGCACTTCTCGCCTTCAGTCACGACCACGGGCTTGTCAGGAGACTGGATGATCGCGGGCAAGCTGTGGAGCGGCCTGGGCGCCGGCATCGCCTTGAGCGCCCAACGCTCGCGCCCATCAGGAAACCGGCACCAAGTGACAGGCCGAACTATCTTGGGCTCCTTTGGGTCCTTGGGTTCCCACCGGACCACGTAGAAGGCAAACTCGCCGTCTCCCATGTGGTAGAGCCAGATCTTGACCGGTTCGCCCGTCGCTTCCCTTGGACGCAACCGCGACCAATCCAGTTCGGGCGCGTCGGCCGGTGCCGGGACGATCGGTTGGGGGTCCTCGCTCTTATCGGCAGGTACTGACCGCTCGGCCTCTCGAAGCTCGTCATCGGTGAACGGGTCGAACATGCCGTCGCTGGGGCCGGTCATGACTCCACCCCGAGCATGCGAGCCAGCGACCGTGCTGCTTCCGATTGAGAACAACCGCTCAAGTACGCGGCGAGTGCCACCGGATCACCACCGCGAGCGTCAGGAACTGCGAAGTCCGCCCACTTGCCCGATTCGAGGTTTACCCGAAACGAGCCTGGCCGGCGGTCCACCCGTCGCGGATTGCGAGCTGACCACTCGCGCCCTACGCGCTTTCCGTCCGGAAGCCAGCGCTCGACCAGCGCTGGCAGGCAGGACATCGCCGCCTTGTTGATCGCGTCGAAGTCGACCGCAGCGTTGCGACGGCCGCCGCTGTGGGCTAGGGTTCTGGCGTGCTCTCGCCGATGTTGAGACACGCCGCGCCCGCCCCGGATGGCAGTTCCGGGCGGGCGCTTCCATTTGCCGGCCATGGTCTCATGACCCCGCCGAACGACCGGCCCGCGCTCTGCTGTCGAGCCAAGCTACAATTTCGGACTTCTTCCACCCCACACTGTTGGGGCCAAGCCTGAGCGGCCGCGGGAATGGATCGGTTGCTCGGCCCATGGCCACGTAAATTCGGCTCCGGCTGATTTTCGTCAAGCTAACGACGTCGCGCATGCGGAGAATCTGAGCGTCGGTCATTGAATTGGCTCCTCTCTGCCCGGGACGCGGCAATGTGTGCCGGTCCAACTTGGGACTGGAGGCTATCAAGCGAGACGATGAGAATGTCGGATTTGAGAAACGTTCTTTATTCGCCCTATGCGAGAATCAAGGCCTGTTGTACTTCTTCCACGCACCCTCTACATAAGCGTAGGAACGATGTATGCTAAACTCCGAAAGAACTTGCATCATGGCGTCACATAAACTCAACTCGTCCTCATTAACCTTTCCAATACTCCCGGTGCTCACCTTCCCATATACTTCTCGACGCGTGGGCTTCAGTCTCGCCTCTATCACGCGCTCGTTTAGCTGTGCACGTCTGATCGCTACGCCAATCACTTCTGCATATATCGCCGCCTTGTACATACGTTGGGGGCTTCTTCCTCGTCCTGTGAGGGGTGTATTCGCCCTTTTGGAATAGTCCTCTAGCCATTCCTTGAGCTTCTTCGGAAGCTTGTTCTGCTCCGACAATTCGATGCACATCTCAAATAACGCCTGCCGCTTGGTGGGATCCCTCTGTTCCCCGGCTATCAGATCATCGATTTCCCGATCGCTGAATCTTACTTCACTGTCCTCCATGTGGCTGTGCACGATCAACTCAGCCCATTCTCCAAGAGCCTCCTCATCCGAGAGCGAGGAGAACTCCTCTGGTTGGAATGGCACTCCGTCCGCGCGCAAAGAGACGCGCATTATCGCCTTTGCTTCCTCAAAAGCCGCAAGCTTCAGCTCCAATTTCTGCGACGCGGTCAACTTGTCATAGTCAACTGCCATGACGCACCAGCGGCACGACGGTGCCCGCAGTGCCGTCGAGGTAGGAAGCCCACTGGTCCATGAGCGTCCGGCGGCGCTCGAAGAGGTCGGTGCGGTTGTAGGCGGCTTCGACCTTGTCGCGCACGCTGTGGGCGAGAGCGGCCTCCATCACGTCGCGCGGGGCGTTGGTGCATTCCGACGCCCAGTCGCGGAAGCTTGAGCGGAAGCCGTGCGGCACGCCATCAAGGCCAAGGTCGCGCATGAGCTTCGACAGCGTCATGTCGCTCAGCGGCTTGCCCGTGCGCGTGCCGGGAAAGATGAGGCCACTTCCGTCAGCGATCGCCCGTGCCTCGTCCAGGATCGCCATGGCGCGGTCGCAGAGCGGCACGCGGTGCTCGATCCCGGCCTTCATTCGCGCCCCCGGAACGGTCCAGGTCGTCGCCTCCCTGTCGATCTCGTCCCAAGTGGCCAGCCTGACCTCGCCCGAGCGTGCGGCCGTCAGGATCAAGAACTCTAAGGCCAGCTTCACGGCGATCCCGGCGCCCGAGCTACGCACCGTCTCGATGGCAGCTGCGACTTCGCCATGTGGCAAGGCCCGGTGATGACGCTTGGTCTTGCCGTTGTGCTTGGGGAGTGCCGCGCCGATGGCGTCGCCGGCCGGGTTGTCGGCCCGGTAGCCTTGTGCCACGGCCCATCGCATCACCGTCGAGATACGCTGGCGCACGCGGCGCGAGGTCTCGGGCTTCGAGCTCCAGATCGGCATGAGAACGGTCATGACGTCGGCCGTGGTGATGTCCGCGACGGAGCGCTGCCCGAGGCGCGGAAACACATAGCTTCGAAGCGTGGCTCCCCACTGGGCGGCATGCTTCTCGTTTCGCCAGCCGTGCCGGTGAAGGTCGATGACGATTGCGGCGGCTGCCTCGAAGGTCGGGATAGCGGTCGTGCTGCGGCGCTGAGCGAGAGGGTCGCCACCGGCACGCGCGATCTTGCGGTTCGCCACCGCGGCCTCCCGCGCTTCGGCGAGAGAGATGAGCGCGCATCCACCCAGCCCGAGCGTGCGTTGCCGCCCGTGAATGACGAGCCGCTGCCCCCATCGCTTGGCGCCAGAGGGATCGACCTTCAGGAAGAGCCCGTTGCCGTCGTAGTAGCGGCCGGGCTTGGTGGTCTTGCGCACGAAGGCCGGAGACAGCCTCTTCTCGGGGTGCTTGCCCTTTGGTTTTCGACCGTCCGCCATACTGAACACCCTCTTTCCTACTCCCTATTACAGGTGGGATTATGCGGGATGGGACGGAACGGCGCAAGACAGGGAGTTCTCAATAAAGGCTTTGATTCACATAGTTATCGAAACATCTCGGAACGGGACGGAATACGAAAATGGCAGACACTCCCTCCGCCACCTCCCCGATCTATCTAGTTGATATATCGTATGAAGTGATTATCCCCTTGACACAACACGCGGCCATGCCTATATTCAGGACATAGGAGGTCGCGATGATGAGTTTCTACGAGTTCACCCGCCAGTTCCCGGACGACGAAGCGTGCCTGACGCGCATCATGATTGAGCGCTACGGCGGCACCGAGTTTGATTGCCCGAAGTGCGGCGAGCACAGCAAGTTCTACCGCATGACGCGGGAACGCGCCTATGTGTGCCAGCACTGCAAATACCAGTTGCACCCGACAGTCGGAACGCCGATGGAGCGTTCGCGGACCCCGTTGCACAAATGGTTCTACGCGATGTTCCTGTTCACCAACTCGCGTCATGGTGTGCCGGCAAAAGAGCTGCAGCGCCAGTTGGACGTTACCTACAAGACGGCATGGCGCATGGCGCACGAGATTCGCAAGTTCATGGCCGAAGTGGACGGCGAAACTCCATTGGGCGGCACTGTCGAAGCCGACGAAACCTATGTTGGCGGTCATCGGCCGGGGAAGCCCGGACGCGGCGCCGCGAACAAGACGGTCGTCTTCGGGATGTTGGAGCGCGGCGGCGACGTGATGACCCAGGTCGTTCCGAACGTCAGCAAGCGGACGCTGTGGCCGATCATTACTGAGAACATCGAGCCGGGCAGCACCGTCCACACGGATGAATTCGGCACCTACAGGGGGCTGGGGCGGGCCGGCTACCGGCACGAGACGGTCAGTCACAAGCTGGGCGAAAATGTGAACGGCGATAGCCACGTCAACGGCCTTGAGGGCTTTTGGGCGCGTCTGAAGCTAGCGATTCGCGGGACTCACGTTCATGTTTCGCGGCAGCACCTGCCGAAGTACGTGAAGGAGTTCGAGTATCGCTATAACCGTCGGAAGCGGCCCGAGCGGATGTTCGACGATCTGGTGGCGAGCCTCTAGTCACCATCGCACGAAGTAGAGCATCGAAGCGATCCACTAATCTCTCCCTGTGCCTTTCTTGATGTCTACCCCATACGTCAGTGCGGCGGAATGCACTCTCCCTACCTGCTCAATCCCAAGTTTCTTTATTTCCCTTACACGTTCGTCTCCGAGTTGCTTTATTTCGCGCTCTTTTTCCTTCCCAAATTCCTCCAACTCTTGTTTCGCTTGGCGGACGGCGCGATTTTTTGTACGTCGAATAATCGTATAGCCAACAACAAACGCAGCAAATATTAAAATGATGTGCACAACGATTATCTTGGCGAGGCCGAGGATGGCAGATTCGCCATTCTGCTCCCAAAGCGCTGTTCCCGATACATAAAGCGAAAAGATTGTCTCTGTTATCCAGGCGAACACGAGAAGCACCAGAGCAAGCAATAACGCACTAGTTACTAACCTGCCGAACCGCTCCTCAATCTTTTCGATAAGCCCAGCGAAGCCCAAATCCATGAGTGCAACTCTCATTAGGGCCACCGGACTAACGTGGCCGGACCGGATTGCGGATAGGAGAGCCACGACCTACACTCCCTCGGCTGTTGCGTCAAGGGGATAATCGCCTCGTACGAAACCAATGTAGGTTTAATTGAATACCTTCATACGTTCCCACACTCGGGTTGAGAGCAGGCGGGATGTTGAAGGCGACTCAGGTGTGATCCGAGTGCATGTTGTTAAGCCTCCACCGGCGTGGCGCTCCGGCTCGGTCGCGGGAGTAACGCGGGCTTGTGTCTGCGACGCCTCGGGCGTGAACTGGCGGCGGGTGGGGTGAAGAGGCCGTTCGCGCACTG
>LXNI01001284.1_pt1 | contig 22737 bp, 17 predicted proteins | sample 809091 | NCBI WGS metagenome assembly LXNI01 (sample SAMN04870527, study PRJNA318959) | sponge metagenome | biome: 01000161; feature: marine sponge reef; material: water | host: Sarcotragus foetidus | place: Greece: Milos, Mediterranean Sea | collected 2013-05-29 | depth 5-7 m | reverse complement strand
GAACGCCTCGGGCGCTCCGTAGCGGACAATGGCCTCGCCATTTCACGCATCATAAGACATTCACCGCCTCTCGTTCCACCGTTTCCGAGAACGCCGATCCGATACGTTTACGCTGTTCCCACTCTTCTTCGGTATACGCAAGGATTGAGGGTACGGTGTAAGAGGTTGCGGACAGGCGATACCCGATTCGCCGCAAAGTGCGCTTGAGATCGGCTGCCTCGTTCTTCACGATGAGCAGGATGTCGATGTCACTCTTTTCGTTTGCGTCTCCTCGCGCCTTGGATCCGTACAACAACATTTGTTTGACCGCATCGGGCTGTTGCTCCAAAAGCGCCTTCCGATACTCTTCAAGCCATATTCGTTCTTCGGGATGTAGCGTAAGCATGGGTTCACGCAATCGCCTGGAGCCCCTTTTCTGCAACAAGGGTCAACAGTTTCAGGGAAGCGCCTTGAGGATGTTTTTTTCCACGCTCCCACTGACTGACAAGCCCTGTAGATACATTCAGGTAGCAAGCGAAGACCGCCTGACTTGCCCGTTCTCGTTGGCGAATTGCACGGATATCTGTTGGCGTCAATTCCTTGACAGGGGTCAAGCACATCTCATCGAACGTCTTCATCGTCTCCTTGGCGATCACGTTCGCCTCGTGCATGCCCAGAGCCGTCTCGTGTATCGCCGCCATCGCAGCGCTTTTGTATTGCTTACTCATCGCAGATAACCTCGGTGATGTCGCGTATGCCAAAGCATAGCACTAAGAACTATAGCACTGGGAGTGGTATCAAACGTTAGTTTTACCGGTCGGTTCCATCCGTTCAGTCATTTTTGCTCGACGGAAGGCGACGGGCTGGTCATTGTCAATTCTGTCCAGCCTTTGGGGATACGGTACCCAAATCAGCAACCCCTACCCCTCAAACAATTCCCCCAGAGGTGGTCCGGTTCGACTGGACAAATTTCGGCGGAACCTAAGATGTAATGTCGCCCCCCTGCCCCGCCCCAATCAACCCGACGAAACCCATGTCAAAACGAACGCGCAGAATCCACAATCGTTCGTCCGGGGCGAAGGCCCCCCACCCCCACCATCCACAGCGACAGCACATTGGCAAACCTCACCGGGCCCCAACGATCCATTTTCCCCCTTTTGAGTAGTTTTTATACCTTTTCTGCACCTTTTCTATACCTTTTCGGTATAGTTTTTACTCAAAAGGGGGTAAAAGCCCTTGCCCCCGAAGACTCCGTAGAAGGGCGACGCGCAGTCGCAGAGCAACTCGAAATGATTATTGCGTTTCCACCAATATCGCTATGGCCTGGCTGCGCCGGTTAGCCTGTGTATCTAATAACACACTAGCGACCTTCGCTCCTGTTGACGGTTCTTCAATTTCGCCAACGATTAGAGCATTCGCCCCAAGTTTTCCCGCTTGTGCACGCAATTTGTCGAACATTTTCCCTTCTGTAGTGAGCACATGATCTCCCCGCGCTGAAAGAATAGCAACCCTGGTGTGTTCCGGAATTTCGTCATCGGCCAAATAAACGGTTACGTCTTCCATAGGCACAGGGGGTAGTCCCTGCATAAGAACCGATTGGCTGACGCTTATGCAACCGGTAAGGGTGAAAGCGAAAAAGACAAGGAGGGTAAGCGGCAATGCCGACCTAATGCGTTTCATTTTTTCAGGCTGGTGTTATGAATCAGGCTGGTGTTATGAAAAAGCCTCTCAAATCTGCTGAAGCGGCGGTGTCTCTGCAAGGAGTACACAGGAGTATACGGCAACCATATCCTGTTATCAAGAATTCCCTCCCCGGCGCCGCCATCGCAGCGGTTTTGTATTGTTTACTCATCGCAGATAACCTCGGTGATGTCGCGTATGCCAAAGCATAGCACTAAGAACTATAACACTGGGAGTGGTATTATATTTTGGGTTTATCGGTTAGTTCTAACCGCTCGAACAATAACAACTATCGACCCGCCTAATCAAACAAACGCCTGAACAGAGACGGGCGGCATTTGACCGATTGAGACATCCGCACCTTGACCGGTTCAACGTAGATATTACCCCCGGGTGACGGTTTCACCTCCACACCCGGCCTGAACCGGGCCTCGCTCATTACCCGCACGGCTTCCTCGTCGCACCCGCCGCCAAGCGGTTGGGCGACAACCACATCTTCCACCCCTCCTTCCTCATTGATCACGAACGATACCACTACCTCCCCCTCGATACCCTGTTCACGAGCCTCCGGGGGATACCGAAACGACCGACGGATAGATTTTTTTCCTCCGATCAGTTCGGGAACCAGAATGGTGACAAAAACCGTGTCTTCAGACGTTGGCTCCGATGAACGATCCTCCGGGGGCGCCTTTTCCAGGGGGACCGGTTTCAACGGTTGCACCTGGCCGATCGCCTCTGGGCAAATGCCGACCACAAGGATAATTCCGATCAGGATGGCGATCTGTTTCATGGCAGCAGGATTGGTTAACATGCGGTCGAAATCGCCAGCCTGGATAAACACCCCCCTACCCCAACACCTCCACCGCCTTCCGGATCCTCCGTACGCAGACCTCCCTTCCCAGCACGTCCATCATATCGAAAAGGCTCGGCCCGCCGGGCACGCCGCTCACCGCAAGGCGGACCGGATGAATGATGCGCCCCGCCCCCGCGCCCCGCTCCTCGGCAAGCGCCCGTAGCATCGCTTCCGCCTGGGCTGCATCGAAATCGGAGGCCGCCTCCAGCCGGTCCGCATACACGCGCAAAAGCTCCGCCGAATCTTCCTTCCATCTCTTCTTGACGGCCCCCTCGTCGTACGTGGCCGGATCGTCGAAGAAGTACCCTCCCGTTTCCGCAAGGTCCTTCGCAAACGTGATCCGGGGCTGCATGAGCGCCGCAATCCGGCGCCGGCTCGCTTCGTCCTCGAAAAAACGATCCATCGAAGCGCTGCGAACGGCCCGAAGCGAAGGCTCCGCCCGCTCCAGCAACCGATCCACGGAAAATCCCCGTACGTACTGCTGGTTGAACCAGTTGAGTTTGTTCACATCGAATTGCACGCCCCCGCCGCTGACCCGGTCGAGCGAAAAAAGCTCCGTCATCTCGTCGAGCGTAAACAACTCCCTGTCGTCGCCGGGATGCCACCCGAGAAGCGTCAGGAAGTTGACGACCGCCTCCGGTTCGTACCCCGCCTCCCGGCACTGCTCCACGGTGACCGGCAACCCCTGCGTTTCGGCATGCCGCTTGGACAATTTCCCCTTGCCGCCCGGATTCATAATGAGCGGCATATGCGCCATCTCGGGAGGTTCCCAGCCGAGGGCCCGGTACAGCAGGATGTGCTTGGGCGCCGAGGGGAGCCACTCCTCCCCGCGAATCACGTGCGTAATCCGCATCTCGCGGTCGTCCACGACATTGGCAAGGTGATACGTCGGCATGCCGTCGGACTTGATCAGCACCTGATCGTCGATCCCGCTCGTCGAAAAGGAAACCCTCCCCCGGATGCGGTCCTGGAACGTGATGCGCTCTCCGGGATCCGCCTTCAGCCGTATGACATACGCATCCCCCCGCTCGATGCGACGGCGCACTTCTTCGCCGGGCAACACGAGCGAATTGGCCATATCCCCTCTTGTGAGCGCATCGTATTGGGGCGAAGGATTCTCCTCCGAAACGAACCGCTCCCGCATGGCGTCGATTTCGTCCAGCGTATCGAAGGCGTAATAAGCATGCCCGTCGTCGATCAACTGCTGCGCATGCCAGGCGTACAGAATTTGCCGCTCCGACTGGCGGTAGGGACCGAAATCCCCTCCCTGCTGCGGCCCCTCGTCCGGCTCGATACCGGCCCACTTGAGACCCGACAGGATATTCCGTTCGGCGTCCTGCACGAAACGCGTCCGGTCGGTGTCCTCTATGCGCAAAACGAAGACGCCGCCTTGACTGCGCGCAAAGAAATAATTGAACAGGGCCGTACGGAGCCCCCCGATATGCAGGGACCCTGTAGGACTGGGCGCAAAACGGACCCGGACTTTCGGCGTGGAAGATGCGGTCATATCAGAATGTACGGGACATACGGGGAGACAACGTGCGGCAAGAAATAATTCGTGGAGAAGATCGTTTACACGGGGCTTCGATCGGGGAAGGATAAGGAACCGTATCCGACTGTGTGCGTCCACGTCGGTTGGAATCCGAACGCCCGCGAACCATTCGCGGAACGGACAAAACGCATCGGGCCCGCATGGCGCAAGGCCGCAAGGATAAAACCGGCGAAAAAAAGCGCATAGCCCCTGCCCGTATACGGAATTAAACAAGAAAAGATACGCACGCCAAAGCATGTTTAGCCGATCAAGACCGATGTCCTGGGCCGCTCCGGCCGCATTTTTCATTGGACTTTCTCTTGCCGCAGGATGCGGATCGCTGTCCCGCACGGCGGCCATCCCCGGCGCCGACAACCCCGAGGTCGTAGCCTCCTTCCATGGAGAATTGCTTACGATCGACGATTTCGAGGCCAACTACGCCCCGCATTTAAGCAGCGATGCCGACCCCGCTACCGATTCGCTGGACTCCTACCGGGATTTTCTCGAGCGGTATGTCGATTTCCGTCTGAAAGTGGCCGCCGCCAAGGAAGCGGGCATGGATCGGCGGTCTGACATTCTCGAAGAAATACAATCCTACCGGGTGCGGCTTGCCCGCCCTTTCCTGATGGAAAAGGAAGTCATCGACCCGATTATCCGCACCCTCTACGAACGACGGCAGGAACTGGTGGACGTAAGTCACATCCTGCTTACCGTACCGGAAGACGCCCCCCCGGAGGATACGCTCGCGGCATACCTCCAACTGCAGACTCTGCGCGATTCGGTCCTTCAGGGAGTGGATTTTGGAGACCTCGCGTTTCGGCATTCGCAGGATCCCTCTGCGCAAGGCCCGCCGGACGGTCGGGGTTCGCAGGGCAGGCTCGGATTCTTCACGGGAGGAGACCTTGTCGAGCCCTTCGAGTCGTTCACCTACAACACCCCTGTCGGGGAGCTTTCCCCGGTGTTCCGGACCCGCTTCGGGTACCATATGCTGCTGGTGCACGGCCGCAAGCCCGCCGTCCCGGATATCCAGGCGGCGCACATCATGATTCGCCATGCGGGACCGCCCGGAGATTCCACCAACGCCCTTGCGCGAGCGGAGGCGCTTAAGGCACAACTCGACGAAGGGGCGGATTTCGCGGAGCTCGCGAGAGAGCATTCCGAAGATCTGATCTCCGCCGGTCGGGGAGGAGATCTCGGGACGCTCGCCTATTCGGCGCCGCTCCCCGAAACCTTCAAGGAGGCCGCCTTCGGACTCCTGGAACCCGGCGATGTCGCCGGCCCGGTAGAAACCTCTTTCGGGATTCACCTCATTCTGTTGACGGGACGCGGGGAATTGCCTTCTTTCGAGGAAGCCTACGACGATCTGAAAAGCCTGGCGGGCCAGTTGCCGCGCACGAGTCTGGCCGAAGAAGCGCTTGCCCGCGACATTATCCGAACGAGACAGGGACGCGTCGACACCGCGCTCGTCCTGAACGCCTTCATCGGCATTCCCCCCGACTCGATTCTGATTCTGCCCAACAGCGGCCTCGACGAATCGGCGCTCGCCGATACGTTCTTCGTACTGGGCGACTCGACCTGGACGCTTGAGCAGCTTACCGAAACGATAGGCGACCTCGGAGATCGCTCCAGATACGACACCGAGAGCACCGCGCGCGCCCTCGTTGCGTCGTTCGTTACCGAGACGACGCTGGATACGGAAGCGGCCCGGCTCGAGGAACGCGACGCCGAATTCGGAAAGATCATGCAGGAATTTCGCGACGGCCTCGTTCTGTTTGCGCTGATGGAAGATTCCGTGTGGACCGCCGCCGACCAGGATTCGGCTGCCCTGCGCGCCCACTACGCCATGCAGCCGGAAGCATACCAGTGGCCGGACCGCATCCGGGCCATCTCCCTGCAAAGCGCTTCGGATTCCCTGCTGCAGGACGCCGCTGCGCGTTTCGACGCAGGCGCCTCGATAGCGGACATCCATGCCCTCTACGCCGCCGATACGCTGTACGCACTGCATGCGGATACGACGCTGATTGCCGATTCGTCCGGTTCCGTCTACGACCGCATACTGGATTTGAGCGAAGGCGAACGCACGGAAATTCTTGCCCTGCGGAGCAGGCGCATCCTCCTTGTGCATGACGGAATAGAACCGGCGCGCCCGAAAACCTTCGAGGAGGCCCGAACCGAGGTCGTAAGCGAGCACCAGAACGTACTGGAAGAACGCCTGCTTGCGCGCCTCAGGAAGCGCTACAATGCGCATACTTTCCCGGATCGGCTCGTGCAGGCCTTCGGGGAAGAAGCGCCGCCCATGGAGCATTCCGACACGCCCGCAACCCCTTAAAGCATGGCGAATCGTTCCCTATACGAACGCTGGCTGTTCCTGGCCGTGTTATGTACAGGAACGGGGATACCGTTTCTTGCCGGCTGCGCAGAAGAAACGGAGTCGCAGGACCATGTGGCCCGTGTCGAGGACCGGTATCTCTTCGAGGAAGATATCGAACGCACCATGGGAAACATCCCCATGACCGGGGACCTCTCGGAAACGCGGAGACACATCATTGACCAGTGGCTCGCCACGGAAGTGCTGTACCAGGAAGCGCTCCGACGGGGCCTTGCGGAAAACGCCGAAGTACAGCGCCGCCTTGACGAGAGTGAGCGATCCGTGCTCGTAAACGCGTTCATCGAATCTTTCTACAGGGAAAATTCCCCGTCTCCCTCCGCGGAAGAAACCCTGACATACTTCGAGCAGCACAAGGAACAGCTCCGGTTGCGCGAGCCCTTTGTGCGGCTCCGGTACCTTCGCGCCGGGACGTTCGAGGAGGCGACGCAAGCCCAACTCGCGCTCCGAAACGCCCCGGTAGCGGAACGGGACTCGGTATGGAGCCTTTGGGCAAACACGCTCGAAACAAGCCCGTCCGCCTCGGATACGTTGTTTACCCCTCCCATTTCCGCATACGATCACTATCCCGAAAGCCGTCTTTTCGGAACCCGGCCGCTGCTCCGGCAAGCGCTGGCCGGCCTGAGCGACGAACGAACCGCAGCCGTCGTCGAAAGCGATTCCGCGTACCATGTCCTCCAACTGGCGCAGCGCATACCGACAGGGACGATCCCCGAACAGGAGTGGATCCAGCCCGAACTGGAGCGCCAGCTCATCCTGCAGAACCGGAAACAGTTGTATGCCCGTCTGGTTCAACGTTTGAGAAATGAGGCCCTCGCACGCGAAGCGCTCGATAGTCCATAATATCTCGTACGGTGTGGCGTTTCTTCGTTGTATCCGATTCCTGCCTCACGCATTCATGTCCCTGCACCCGATGAAACCCGCCGCGTGCGCATGCACGGCTTTTTTTATTACAGGCGTTCTTTTATGCGCGGCGCTGACCCCCTTCGCGGTTCCGCCGGCCTGTGCGCAGGAAAGTGAGGTGATCGACGAGATCGTCGCTGTGGTCAGCGACCAGATTGTGCTCAAATCCGAGGTGGACGCCGTCGTGGCCAACTACCTCCAGCAGCAGCGCGTCCCGTACTCCGAAGCGCTCTGGATGGACGCCCTGAACGAACTGATCGGACAGGAAATCCTGAAAGTGGCCGCCCGCCGCGACACCAACATCACCGTACAGGAAGAGCAGGTCGATCAGGCGCTCAATCAGCGCATCGAATTCATGGCGTCCCAGGTAGGCGGCGAGGAGATGCTGGAAGAATTGTATGGCCGCAGCATCGTACGTATCCGGGCGGACCTGCGGGACGAATTGCGCGACCAGTTACTGGCGGATCAGCTTCGTCAGAGCAAAATCCAGAACGTGCGCATTACGCCCACGGAGGCGGAGGAATGGTTCAGGCAGTTTCCTGCCGATTCCCTGCCGGTCATCCCCCATGTGGTGCGGCTGAACCACATCGTGCGCTTTCCCGACCTCACGGAAGAAGCCCGCGCGGAGGCCCAGGAGATCATCACCGCCATTCGCGATTCCATCGTAACGGGCGGCGGATCGTTCGAGGAAATGGCGCAGCAGTTTTCGGAAGACCCCGGCTCGGCAGAACTGGGCGGACGCATAGAAAACACGAGCCTGGGCGATCTCGTGCCGGAGTTCGGAGCCGTCGCCTCCCGGATACCGATCGAAGAAGTATCGCAGGTATTCGAGTCCCCGTTCGGATACCATATCGTGCGCGTAAACGACCGAAGGGGTGAAATCGTCGATTTCAATCACATCCTGATCCGCATCGACGACAGCGAAATCGATCCTTCGGAAACCGTTGCGTTTCTGACAGCGGTGCGCGACTCGGCGCTGCACCTCGACGTGCCCTTCGAACGCCTCGCCAAACTGCATTCGCAGGAAGAATCGTCGGCGCAACTGGGAGGGCGCGTGGTCGATCCGCGCAGCGGGGAGCGCGACCTTGTTCTGGAAAATCTCGGGCCGCTCTGGCTGGCTACGCTGGACACGCTGGCAATCGGAGAAATCAGCCAACCCGCGCCCGTACAATTGGAAAATCCCCGGCAGGCCTACCATATTGTACAACTTGTCCTCTCCCAGGAAGAACATACTGTCAATCTTGAGACGGACTACGACCGCATCGAACAGTTTGCGCTTCAGGAAAAACGCGCGTTATGGATGCAGGACTACATCGACACCCTGCGCGAGGAGATCTATGTAGACCTGCGCGGCAAAGCCAGATCGGTCCAGATGGCCGAGCGGTAGCATTGCCGCCGGGGAAGCGATTTTCCGTATTATTTATTATCTACCCAATCCTGACCTTTTTTATGCCGCACGTTCAGCAGGATACGCAGGTTCCCAACGTCCTCGAAGCGCTTCACGCCTCCTACGATCGTCTCCGCGCGGAGATCGAAAAGGTCATTGTGGGGCAGAACGAGGTCATCCTCCACCTGTTCGTGGGCTTGCTGGCGCAGGGGCATGTCCTGCTGATCGGCGTTCCGGGTCTGGCGAAGACGCTGCTTATCCGGACGATCGCCCAGGCCACGAGCCTGAAATTCAGCCGCATCCAGTTTACGCCGGACCTGATGCCGGGCGACATCACGGGCACGGAAATCATCGAAGAGGATGTCTCCACGGGCCGGCGGTCGTTCAAGTTCGTGCGGGGACCCATCTTCGCCAATGTCGTGCTGGCGGACGAGATCAACAGAACGCCCCCGAAAACACAGGCGGCCTTGCTGGAGGCTATGCAGGAACACCATGTGACCGCCGCCGGGGAAACATACATACTCGACGAACCTTTCTTCGTGCTGGCCACGCAGAATCCGATCGAGCAGGAAGGCACCTATCCCCTGCCGGAAGCCCAACTGGACCGGTTCATGCTGAATCTGTGGCTCGACTACCCCACTTTCGACGAAGAGGTCGCCGTGGTCCGCAATACGACCAGCGCGCGCGTCGCCGACGTACAGCCGGTGATGCATGCCCGGGAAATCCAGGACTTTCAGCACTTCATCCGGCAGATCCCCGTGGCCGACAATGTGATCGAATATGCGGTCCGCCTCGCAGGACGTACGCGGCCCGGAAGAGAAGGCGCCCCCGACTTCGTCACGAAGTACCTGAACTACGGCGCGGGGCCGCGGGCCTCGCAATATCTCATCCTTGGCGCAAAAGCGCTTGCCGTCCTCGACGGACGCCTTTCGCCGCTCATGGACGACGTTCGCCGGATGGCCGTGCCTGTGCTGCGGCACCGGATCGTCCCGAATTTCAATGCGGAAGCGGACGAAATCACGCCCGTGGATATTATAGAGCGGCTGCTCGACAGCGCGGACGACGGGTCGTAAGGCAGCAAAAAAACAGGGCGTCCGGCAAGACAGGCGTATGCCTATCCCCTATCCCCCGTCCGGCAGCATAGGCTCCTCTACGGTGTGGGCGGCGTCCCCGGACATGCTTTCTTCTTCCACGACGGCGACGCCCGCATCTTCCTCTTCCTGGCCCGGATACCGGATGCGTATGTGGTAAATGCCGAGCAGGATGGACAAAAAGGTCTGCTTTATTTGCGTCAGATCGCGGAACGTCAGATCCGTATCGTCGAGTTGCCCATCCGCAAGACGCCCCGAAACGATATCCTCGATGAGCGTTTCAAGACGCCGGTGCGTGGGATCGGCGATGCTGCGGCTTGCCGCCTCTACGGAATCGGCAAGCATCAGGATGCCCGTCTCTTTCGTGTGGGGTCGCGGGCCATCGTACCGGAACTCGGATTCGAGAATTTTCGGCTCGCCCTTCTTGCGCTGAGCGAGCGCCTGCCGGTAAAAGAATTCGATCCGGGAGGTGCCGTGATGCGTGGCGATGAAATCCAGCACGCGCTGCGGCACATTGTACTCTCTGCCTTTCTCCAGTCCCTCCTTCACGTGCGACGTGATAATCAGGGCGCTCATCCGGGGTTTCAGCTCGTCGTGCGGATTGACGCCCGAACGCTGGTTTTCCACGAAATAGTTCGGCTTGGCCAGCTTGCCTATATCGTGGTAAAGCGCTCCAACGCGCACCAGCAGGGTATTGGCGCCGATCGCATCCGCAGCGGCTTCCGAAAGATTGGCGACTTGCAGGGTATGATTGAACGTACCGGACGCCTCCAGCGACAATTGCTTGAGGAGCGGATTATTCATGTCGGAAAGTTCGACCAGCGTCAGATCGGTGGTAATGCCGAATCCGCGCTCGGCAATCCACAGCAACGGATACGCCAGAAGGAGCAGAAATGCGCTGACGCCTGCGGGCAGCATATCGGCGAAAAACACATGGGGCGGTTCTCCGAAAAAAGTAGCCGACGCCGCAAGGACCACCAGGTATCCGAGGAAAACCATGCCGGCGCTGATGAAGAATTGCCGCCGGTTCCGGATATCCCGCACGCTGAACACGCCGAGCGCGGACGCCAGGAAGGTCGCGAAGGTAAACTCGAAATTATAATACAATAACTGACCGCCCAGCAGAGCCAGGGTCAATGCCGCGAAAATGCCGACGCGGGAATCGAAGATCACCGTGATCAGTACCGGGGCAATGGCTACCGGCACGATGTACATGCGCAAAAACTCTATGCGAAGCGCTATGGCGAAAAGCCCGACCACAATGGCGAACAGAATGGCCAACAGGAACATGCTCCGTCTACTGGCGAAAATGGGCCGCCGCAGCAGATACAAATACAGAAAGAAGAGAAAATAGGCCGCAAGGACGACGAGAAACTGTCCGAGGAGTACTCTCCAGAGAATATTTTCGCCGCCCCGCTCCTGCCATGCGCGTTCGAACGAGGTAAGATGCGCATACACATCCTCCGTAATCCGCACCCCATCCTCAATAATCGTTTCGCCCTCCGCCACCCGGCCCTGCACCGGAGAAATACGCTGTTCGAGGCGCTGGAGCTCGCGTACGGTTTCCGCGCGCAGGTAGCTGAGCGAAGGCGTAAAAATGGCCCGGAAGAAAGCGCCTCCCAATTCGACGGAAAGGCTGTCCTCGCTCTGCTGGAATTGTTGTTCGGCGAAGGTGTACGCCTCGTCCAGGCCGTAGGTATTGTCCCTGGCCCGGATCGTTTCGGTCCGGTTCGCGTCGTCCCGAACCACGATCTGGCCGGACAGGACGCTATCCTGCGGCACATCGAGCACGCCTACGACAAGGAGCTGGGACGCAACGCCCCAGGCCTGGTTCAGCAAGCGTTCGTCCGGGCGGAGCGGACCGGATTGAGGCTCCGCGCCCGACAGTTCGGGCATGCGCAGCGCATAAGCGTCGGCCAGCAACCGCCATTGTTCCGGGGTGATCTTGAGACGAGCCGCCCGGCGCAAATCAAGGTATCGGAGCGAATCGGCCTCCCCTTCCTCCATTTCGCCGCGCAGGCGGTGTATGCGATACGCGGCCCAGGCGTCGAAAACCTCGTCAAGTTGCTGGATCAGGGTGTCCCGATTCGCCTCCATGACCCCTTGCGCATCGTCCGAGACCCGAAAATAAGGGGGGGTGTTTTCCCGGAGCGCCGTCCGTTCGGCTTCCAGTTCCGCCTCCGACTTGTAGATGGAGAAGTCAAAAGGCGCCACAAGGGTTTCCCCATGCCAGTCCTCCCCGACTTCCACCGTGTACTGGTACACATTGCCTCTCGGGAAAGCGACCAGCGTGAGCAGTACGAGGGCGAGCAATATCCCCCCGTTGTACATCCACTGGATCTGCCCGGACGTATCCCGGGAGGAAAGACCCTTTTCGAGGTTGGTCCCGACCGGCTGCGGTTTCTTCTTCCAGAGGCCGACGCTTCTGAATATGTTCATAGGGGACCGTCCGGGAACGAAACGAGGTGTGGGATCGCAGCAGGGGCGCCTCCCGATCGAAGCAGGACTTGACAGCGCAATGCGCTGCCTCTGCGGCTCGGGGATGCAACAGTCCCTATCTATGCCGCAGGGCAAGCAGGGATCCCAAAACAAGATGCAGGCCCGCCCCGATAGCCGTATACCAGGGCCAGGCTATGGCGCGGAGCCCCTCCCGGGCCACCACGTCGTCGCCGGGCATGAACGAAACGATCCACCCCTCCTGGGGATGATGCCAGACGGAAAAAATCACCCAGACCATGACGACCACCGTAGCCGCAAACGAAAGCACGGCGTCCGTCTGGTTCGTCGCCTTATTGATAAGCCCCAGCAGGAAAACCCCCAGTAGCCCGCCGTACGTGAACGAAGCGATGGCGAGCCCCAGCTCGACCACCGGGTTGTCGCGGTTCTCGAAAAGCGTGGCGAAGAAAATGAATACGACGCCCCAGAATACGGTAAACAGGCGGGATACGAACAGGGATCGCGCGGCCGGCAGCGCCCGGCCCCGGATACGCTCGAACAGATCGAACACCGAGGACGAGGCCAGCGAATTGAGCGACGACGATAACGTACTCATGGCCGCCGCCACGATACCGGCCAGCAGCAAGCCGGATACGCCCGGAGGCAGCCCCTCGATGATGAACTTCGGAAAGATTTCGTCGCCCCGGGCAAGGCCCAGATCGGCTATGGGAGCCCCTCCATAGTAGCTCCAGAGAAGCAATCCCACCCCCAGAAAGAGCGCAAACTGGAAGATGGCCACCACGGCAGAGCCGATGAGCGCCTTTTTGCTATCCCGCTCGTCCCGGCAGGTGAGCAGGCGCTGCACGATAAGTTGATCCGTACCGTGCGAAGCCATGGAAAACACCGCCCCGCCGACCACGGCGGTTACGAATGCATACGGAGACGTGAGCCATGTCGAGAGGGACTCGTTTGCCGCCAGATACAGCACCTGGGTCTTGCCGGCTTCCGTCGCCTGCACCCACCAGTCGCCGGGAACTTGCCCCAGCAATACGATCACCGCCACAAAAGCCCCGCCAAGGTACACGGCCATCTGGACGACATCCATCCATACCACGGCCTTGATGCCCCCTATCAGCGTGTAGACAATGGTGAACAGTGCGATAACGGCAATGATAAACGCATAGGATATATCCAGCCCCGCCGAGTCCGCAATCACCTTCAGGGGAATGGCCGTGGCGAAGAGACGCACCCCGTCGGCAAGCAGGCGGGTGACAAGAAATGTCACCGAAGCCGTGCTTCGCATGACGTCCCCGTACCGGTTACCGAGCAAGGCGTAGGCCGTAACCAGTTCTCCCTGAAAGTATTTGGGAAGAAAAAATATAGACACGGCTATTCGGCCCAGCAGGTAGCCGAAGGTCAGTTGCAGGAAGGTCAGGCTGCCGCCGTACGCCACCGCCGGAATGCCAATCACCGTCAGCGTACTCGTTTCGGTGGCCACCACGGAAAAGCAGACCGCCCACCAGGGTAAATCCCTGTTGCCGAGAAAATAATCCGCAGTGGTTTTTTGCCGCCCCCCGGCTTTGACGCCGAAGGCGACCACGCCGGCCAGATACAGGACGATAACGACGTAATCGAGGGTGGTCAGCATGGCGATGGATGGGTTACTCGTCGAGCAGGGCCAGCAGTTGGTTTTCGTCGAGTACGGTAATTTCCAGTTCGGCAGCCCGTTCGCGCTTCGAACCGGGGTTCTCGCCAGCCACCACATAGTCCGTATTCCGGCTCACACTGCTGACGACGCGGCCCCCCGCCTGCTTGATGCGCGCCGTCGCTTCCGCTCTCCCAAGCGTCGGCAACGTACCCGTGAGCACAAAGGTCTTGCCCGCCGCCTTGCCGGACTCCTCGTCTTCCTGCGGAGCCTCCTCGGGCAGGCGCTCCGTATTCACCCCCGATTCGCGCAAACGCCGTATCAGGTCCCGGTTGGCTTCGATCGCAAACCAGCCCGCCACACTCCTGGCAATGACCTCCCCAACGCCCTCTATTTGCTCTATTTCTTCTGCATCGGCCCTCGACAAAGCATCGAGCGACGCATACCGGGCAACCAGCAATTCCGCCGTAGCGCGTCCCACGTGGCGAATACCCAGCCCGAATACAAGACGACTGAGAGGGCGTTTTTTAGAGGCTTCGACGCCTTCGAGAAGATTATCGGCCCGTTTTTCGGCAAAGAGGTCGAGAACTATCAATTGTTCGGCGGCAAGCGCATAAATATCCGCCAGATTGCCGACAAGCCCCTCCTCTACGAGCACCACCGCCAATTTGGAGCCCAGCCCTTCTATATCCATGGCCCCCCGACTCGCAAAATGCTCCACGAGACGGATGAATTGCGCCGGGCAATCGATGGACACGCAGTAGCTGTCCACCTCGTCCGGCAGCTTGCGAAGTTCGCTGTCGCATACCGGGCAGTGCGCAGGCATTTTCCAGGTGCGCTCCCCGCCCGATCGCGCTTCCTCGATGGGTTTGACAACCTGGGGAATTACGTCTCCGGCCCGTTTCACGACCACCCGATCTCCTATGCGGATATCCCGGTCGCGGATGTAGTCTTCGTTGTGCAGGGTCGCGCTCGATACGGTGACGCCGGCCACAGGCACCGGCTCGAGCACCGCTTCCGGCTTGATGACGCCGGTCCGCCCTACGCTGATCTTTATGTCGTTCAGCACCGTCGTCGCTTCCTCCGCAGGAAACTTGCAGGCCACAGCCCAACGGGGAGCATTCGATACGAATCCAAGCGCTTCCTGCCAGGCGAACCGGTCTATCTTGACCACCAGTCCGTCGATTTCGTAATCCAGTTCCTCCCGCTTCCTGTGCCATTCTTCATAGAGCGATTTCACCTCGCTGATGGAATCCGACCGCGCGACATGCTGGCTTACGGGAAAACCGTATACCCCGAGCCACGCGAGCAACGCATACTGCCCTTGCGGCAACGCCTCGACGCCCTCCACCGGGCCCGTTCCATGCGCTACGAACGACAAGGGGCGCGAGGCCGTAATCGACGGATCGAGCTGGCGCACGCTGCCGGCGGCCGCATTCCTGGGATTCGCATACAACTTGTCCCCGGCAGCAGCCGCAGCCTCGTTCAGTTTCTCGAAATCGCTGTTGCGGAGGTAAATCTCTCCGCGCACTTCCATGCGATCCGGCGGAATGGCGGCCCCGGAATCCTCCGTAGAAGCGGGCAGCGCCGGAATGGACAGGGGGATCGAGGGAATCGTGCGTACGTTGGCGGTGATGTTCTCCCCCTCCGCGCCATCCCCGCGCGTGGCGCCCAGCACCAGTTTGCCTCGTTCGTACGTGAGCGCCACGGCCAGGCCGTCCATTTTCGGCTCCACGGTCATTTGCGGACGCGCATCCTCGCCGAAGCGCCCGCGCAGCCCGCGCAGGCACCGCTCGTACCACGCCTCCAGCTCGGCTGCATCGAACGCCTTCCCCAGGGATAGCATGGCGGCGGGGTGACGAACCCGCTCGAACCGGTCAAGCGGAGCGGCGCCCGTGCGATGCGTAGGCGAATCCGGTGCGATCAGGTCCGGGTAGCGTGCTTCTATTTGTTCAAGCGCCCGAAAAAGCCGGTCGAACTCGCTATCCGCCACGACAGGCGCATCAAGCACATGGTACCGGTGATTATGGGCATTGAGAAGGGTCCGTAACGTTTGCGCAAACTCCGCGGCCTCGCTGTGCGGCATGGCGTGCACATCGGCGGACGCCATGTGCGCCAGGACCTTGTGAGATGCATCGACAAGGTTCCTCATACCAGTGCTACCGCTATGGTTGAATGGAAGAGAACCAGGAGTCAAGCGCGGCGCGAGTCAGGGTCGCCATGTCTTCGCCGGTCGGTCGGGATACCGGATAGGCCATCCCTTCCACTTGCACGGTAACGCTGTCAAGTTGTTGCTCCAGTATGATGCGATCCGCCACACGGAAGGTCATCGAACTTCCGCGACTGATCCAGTACGGACGCCGCAAATCGTTATCCACCGTCACCCGAATCGGCGCCACGCTGCCCTTGTCCGCCACGATCGTGACGTTCAGCGTGTCGGGAAGGGATTGCATGGGGATATTGTTCTCAGGAACGGCTGCATCGCCCGCCGGTCCGCCCAACTCCGCAGAAAGAGACGCTTCCTGCGCGAACCCGTCCGGACCGGACCCCACCCTCGTCAGGCCCCAGATGCCCAGCCCGACCACCACCACGAGCACGCCAAGAAATATCCAGCGGGGGTCCGTCCCGCTGCCGCTGTCCGATCCGGCAGGCGCCTTCGCGTCGGCGCCTTTTGAAGGACTGGCCCCGGAGGAGGAAGCCCTGGCAGAAGCGCTTCGGTCGGCAGGCGCCTTGAGCGACGAGGTTTTCGTAACAGCAGATGGCTTCGCCGATGAAGTTTTTCGGGCAGCGGGTTGTTCGGTGGGTGGAGTTCCGGAATCAGTTGCTTCGGACTTGGGCGCTCCGGAAGCAGTCGCTCCGGGATCGGCCGCCTTGGGCTCAGTCGCTTTGGGCCTGGACGCCGCAGGACCGCTCCGTCGGGTCCGCCCAGCGGATTTTTCTTGCGGAGTTTTGGCGGGTTTTCGCTTGCTCTGTGTTGGCGGAGTCGCCTCGGTTTCCTGATCCGATTCGGAAGCGGCGGATTCTTCTTTTCGACCTGTTTTCTTCGCTCGTTTCGGGCTTGCTTGCCTGGGCTCCTCCTCGGGCTCGCCCAGGTATTCTTGGGCCAGCGAACCGGTATAGCGTCCCTGTATCGCCAATTCGAGCGCTTCGAGGGTCATCTCCACATCCATATCCAGATGCTCGGCGTATCCGCGCACGAACAGCCGGAGATATACCTTGCTGAAATGAGGATGATTGATAAGCGCATCGTGTTCGAAGCGCTTGATCATATCGTACGCCATCTTGGTGGCGTCGTGTATATCGGCCAAAGAAACGCCGCGTTCCCTGCGGATACGGCGCAGGTCCCGGGCAAATCGCGTTCCGCGTTCGGTTTCGCCTGACATATTATGAAATACTCCGTGCTTGAATGCGCTGTACAATACCTGCCGGGGATCGGACAGACCACCCCCTCGTGTCGGAGAAATCGAAACGTCCGCGGGAGACCTTTGGGGGGGTGCTATCGCCCGTGAACCGAGAAGATAAACAAGCCGGGATGCATGGAAAAGCGAAACCGGCACGAAGACGCAAAATTATTGGAAGGGCAGGAAACGCGGATTGTCCTTTCAACATACATGCCTGTCAAGGCGGATAATCCTGCTGCACGCGCTTACAAACACCGCCATTCCCGCTGAACCAATCCCCCCTCTGTGCGTAGAGATGTGCCTTGGGCGGCTTTGCTGGAATACAATGGAGTGCAACGCAAGCCGCACTTAGGCCCGTAGCTCAATTTGGCAGAGCAACTGACTCTTAATCAGTGGGTTGGGGGTTCGAGTCCCCCCGGGCCTACAGATTTCCTGTCCGGCAGGATTCCTGTCCGGCGCGTTTCCCTCGCGCGCCACGCCTTTCCGGGGCGCTACTCAACAGGTTGTCCGCCGCCCTTCCAGCAGCGTAACCCCGTCAAGTCCGGCGGCCTTCCGGTCAAACGTGTACAGAGCGTCGGAACCGGCCCGTTCCGCAGCCGCCAGAATCATCAGGTCGGCAAAACCCGCATCCTCCTCGCGATAACGCACGGCGCAGCGGACCACATCCCGGCTCGCTTCGACCACAAGATGCTCCGTGACCGTCAGTTCTTCGAGGACCATGGCGATTTCGTCGCGGGAGCGCTTGTACGCCCGTTCCAGCACCCAAACCAGTTCCAGCACAACCTCCCGGCAAACAAAACCGGGGGATTCCTCTGTGAGGCTTTCCAGCACGTTCCTGGCGAGCGCTCCCTGTTCCGGGTCGTCGCACACCAGATACCGAACGAGCACATTGGCGTCCAGGGCAATCATTCCTCGCATGCCCCCCCGGCTATGGCCTGCTCCATTTCCTCTGGAGAAACGGCAGGCCCCTCGTGCTTAAGCACCCCGAAAAGCCTGTCGACAGGACGCACCGGCGCAATGCGCACTTCGCCATCGGAAACAAAGTAATGCACTTTGTCCCCTGCTTTCAGATCAAGCATTTGACGAATGGGCTTGGGCAATGTGGTTTGCCCGTTTCTTGAAATAGTGGACGAAAGCATGGAATTTTCTCCTTTTCCCTGATTTTCAAATATTTCTTTACTTTTTGGAAAATATAAATTCACAACCAATTATGTCAAGAAAAAATGAAAATTCTTTTTTTACCGACTCTTTCTTTATTTACCCACTCTGCCCGGTATCGTTCGTCTGCAGCGGTTCCCCGCAGAAACCGCAATAAGCGACGTTGGGCGTCCCGCTGCCCCGCCCGCAGGCCCCGCATACTTTCCACGCGGGCTGGCCTCCTCCATAGAACCGCCCCATTTCCACCCCCACAATGCCTGTCGGAACGGCGATAATGGCGTATCCGGTGAACATCAGCAGCACCGCCAGCATCTGGCCGAGGGGCGTCATTGGCGCAATATCCCCGTACCCGACCGTGGTTACCGTCACGATGGCCCAGTATACCCCGCGCGGAATACTCGTAAAGCCCGCATCGGCGCCTTCGATGACATACATGAGCGACCCTACGATCACGACGATCGTGGATACGGCCAGCATAAACACCGTAATCTTGCGCCGGCCCGCCCTGAGCGCCGTGAAAAGCACATCTTCCGCGCCAAGAAATTGCACCAGTTTGAGCACGCGAAACACCCGCAAGACGCGAAGCACCCGGATCGTAAGGAGAAAGCGGCCCGGAGGAAATATGACGCTGATAAACGTCGGCAGAATGGCAAGCAGATCGACCATGCCGAAAAAACTTGTCGCATACTTCCTGGCGTTCCGTGCGCTGTAGAGCCGCAGCGCGTATTCCACCGTAAAAAGAATTGTGAATATCCATTCGAGGATGGCCAGTTCGGCGCCCCACTGCTCGGATACGGCGACCATGCTGTCCAGCATAACCGCCACGATGCTCAACAGAATCACGATAATGAGCACCACGTCGAAGAAATGCCCCGCCGGGGTATCGTTCCCGAAAATGACGATTCCCACGCGCTCCCGGAGCGGCGAACGCCGGGACCCGGCATGCGCGTCGGAGGCAGAGGACGAATCAGGAGTATCGGACATATCGGTTGCGTTGCTTGTATCGGACATGTCAAAAAAAAGGGCAAGTGAGCCGGGGACGCCAAAAGGCTACGGCGACCGCTACGTCTCCCCGTCCGGCGCGGTCCCTTTCCGCTTACGACCGTAGAAAGTATAAAACGCAGTGGCGCCGAGCGCAACCAGCGCCAGCGGCGTTACAAAATACAACGCAGTCCACCCGTTTTTCACGAAGGAAATGCCTGTGCCCGCATCTGCGCCGGCAGCCAGCAGGAGACAAATCGTATACGCCGCATAATACGCCAGCAGCATCCCCCCTTCCCAACGGGATATTTTTCCGCCCGTGCGGAAAAAAAGCAAACAGCCAAACGCCAAAAACGTCATAACCGGCAGGTCGAATCGAACGACCTCGGCGGAAAGCGCAATGCCCCCGGCGGATAATGCGCCCGCCGACCCCAGCACCCCCAGCAGGTTGAAAAGGTTGCTCCCGACCACGTTGCCTACGGCGATCTCGCGTTCGCCCCGCAGCGTGGCCACGACAGATGTCGCCACTTCCGGTAACGAGGTTCCCGCAGCCACTACGGTCAGGCCAATAATCAGGTCGCTTACGCCGAGGGTCGCCGCAATGGTCGTGGCCCCGCTCACGATCCATTGCGAAGCCGGGATGAGAAGAAGGAAACCGACCGTCAGGAACGCCGCGTCCCGGAGACGCAAGGCAGGCCTGGGATCCGCATCCGCCGCAATGCCCGTACCTGCTGAAACAGCTCCCCGCCGCAAAAGACGCAAACCGGGCCCGGCTTCGTCAACAGCCGAAATGTCTCCCCCGGAAATGCTCTTTGCCGTCTCCTGCCGCCGTCCTCGCCATATCTTCCAGGCGATATACGCTGCGAGGACAAGGAACAGCACGGCCCCCTCCAGCCTGCCAATACGGGAATCCAGTCCCAGAACCAGGACCGCCGCCGACGCCGCAACCATCAAAAGCAAGTCGGTGCGCAGTTCCCTCTGGGCAGCGACAAGCGGCGCCGCCAGCGCCGAAACGCCCAGAACGAAAAGCGTATTGAAGATATTGCTGCCCACGACATTGCCGACAGCAATGGCGGTTTCTCCGGATAGCGCAGCCTGGAGCACCACGGCGAATTCAGGCGCGCTGGTGCCCAACGCCACCACGGTCAGGCCCACCACCAGCGGAGCCATCCCCAGCGCCCGCGCCAGCCGCGAGGCGCCCCGCACGAACAAATCGGCTCCGCCAGCCAGCAACGCCAGCCCGGCAATACATTGCAGATACGCCATACGCCCGGGTGTATTCTCCGTCCGGAATGGTTAAGGATACTCTGATCAAAACCACTTCGATCAGCGCTTTAAGGATACAAATTCTTAACCAGGAAGCACGCGTTCGCTCTAAACTTCCCTGATGACATGCCGTGTTTTGCACCCGCTTGAAACCATTGGCCACCAAATACCCGACCGGCGCGCCATTGCCTGCCGCGAAGTATTCCGGGATTATCTGCTTGCTTATGTACAAAAGTCATGGTGAAAACATGATAAAAAGTTAATAAAACATGCTTTGTCCATGTTATTTCTGCTACGCATTGATGAAATTTAAGAATGCGTAGGCGCCGGCCTTTTTTCGATCATCAGAACGACCGATTTCGTGGCTTGCCACAGATTCCGTGTCTCAATACAGGTTCCTGTTGTTTATATCCTGGCCCGACAAGAGGGCAATCCCTGAAGCAAAGCGACCCAAGGCGATACGAAGACTAAACCCGGCGCTTCGTTCGCGCTGCAAACGTCAGACCGTCTTCGTAGTATCGGCAGCGTTTCTCATGCTAATGCCCGGCGCGGCGACCAACCTGTACGCGCAATCCTCGCCGTCGATATCGATCACGCTGTCCCCTGCTCACAGCGTGCCGCAGAACACGGCGATCACGGGCGCCGTCACCCTGGACAACCTGGACCCCGACAGCTACTCCTCTCTGATATTTCGCGCGGATCCGACTATTTTCGACGCCAACCCCAAGTACCATGCGCCGGCAGCCGATTGCGAAGGCGAAGACATGGGCCGGGATATCACGATCGATGTGGACGAAAGCCGGAAGACCTTCACGGTGGAGGTCTACAAGCCCTGTCCCGACTACATCCTTGTTTACTACACGCTTGACATCAGCATATCCAGGGCCGATACGTTGGCGCCCGGCGGCAAGGTCGAACTCGCTTCGGCAAGCACGCAATTTTCCATGTCCAGGTATCTGAACCCCGGCGAGACGCCGTCGGCGCCGCCTACGCCGGAAACCGCGGCGTGGCTGGACCCGGCCCCTGAAAACCTCGATTGGTATGCCGGGGAATGGATTCTATTTCGTCCCCGCTCGAATGTGCTGCTATACCTCAATGACCATGTCGGCTTACTGGCCTATAGCGACATACCCGACTTCTTCACTTCCGGGGGCCAGTTCAAGCCAAGCTATACCGTGGAGGAAGCTTGCGCGGATCAGGGGGGGCGCGACGTGCATTATCGCCGCGCCATCAATCAGGGGCTTTACATAGGCGCTTGCAAGCCCGGCGACGGATTCATTGCGGTGCGCCACGAGACGGGCGGCGTTGGCACCCTGTACCTGCACGAAGTTCATATTCTCGCCAGAGGCGCGAACCGGGCACCGGGTTTCGACGAAGGGTCGAGCGCGGATCGCTCCGTCGCCGAGAACGCCTCTGCCGGGCAGGGGGTCGGCGCTCCGATTACAGCCGCCGACGACGACGGCGATGCGCTGACCTACGCGCTGAGCGGCGACGACGCCGGTCTGTTCTCCATCGGGAGCGAAACAGGCCAGATAAAGGTCGGCACCGGAACCGCGCTGGACTATGAAACGCAAACCGGGTACTCCGTCGCCGTGTCGGTTCGCGACGGCAAAGACGCCGATGGCAATGCCGACACGACTGTCGACGCCACCATCGACGTCGCCATCTCCATAGATAACGTCGACGAACCCGGAACGGTAACCCTGTCCTCGGCGCAGCCTGAAGTGGATGTCGGACTGACTGCCCGACTGACCGATCCCGACGGCAGCGTAACCGGCATAGGCTGGCAGTGGGCCTGGTCCTCCAGTGGAAACGCAAACTGGACCGATATCGGCGGAGCCATATCGGCTGCGTATACGCCGGTAGCGACGGACGAGGGCAGATACCTGCGAGCCACCGCGTCGTACGCCGACGGCCACGGGCCCGGAAAGCAGGCCGGCGCGGCGGCGAACCATGTCGTTGAAGGCGACGCCGAAACACCCCCACCGCCTACACCGCCGACAAGCACGATTCCGGACGCCCCGGAGAACCTGCAAGCCA
>LXNI01001283.1_pt1 | contig 22751 bp, 19 predicted proteins | sample 809091 | NCBI WGS metagenome assembly LXNI01 (sample SAMN04870527, study PRJNA318959) | sponge metagenome | biome: 01000161; feature: marine sponge reef; material: water | host: Sarcotragus foetidus | place: Greece: Milos, Mediterranean Sea | collected 2013-05-29 | depth 5-7 m | reverse complement strand
CTGGCGGCATTCGTCGATGTTGGTGGCCAGTGTGACTTCCTGCAGGACGTGGCAACCGGCCTCGAGCGCGGCAACGGTATGCTCGCAGTGCAGAGGAACCGGGGAGGCGACGAAGACGATGTCCAACCCTTGCGCCAGCATCTCGTCGTATGCGCTGCACAGGTGGGCCTGAGGGAAGAGCGCGCCGAACTGTTCGAGAGCGGCCGCGTCGATGTCGCAGCCGGCGACGACGCGACAGTCGGGCATGAGCTCGAAGACGCGCGCCGGGCCAAGTCCGCGGCGCAGCCCGACAACGCCTACACGATAACTACGCATAGCGAAACTCCCTTCAAAGGAGAGGAGAGAGTGAAGAGGAGTGAGGCGTGAGAAATTCTTGCCCGCGTCTCACTTCTCTCCGCTCGTTTCTTGGTTCACGCCGGCAGTGGCCTGACGCAGGCGTGCGGCGCAGTCGATGCGGCGGCCGGTCGCCATGGATTCTTGCGCGGCGAAGGGGATGATCATGCCGGTCAGGATGGAGCGCGGGTCGTAGGCGCCCGTTGGGCTGGACTGAAGCCAGGCGACAAAGTCGCGGTGGATGCGAAAGTCGGCGCCGCCGTGTCCGCCGACTGCCGGCGGCAGCTCGACCGATTGCGGATCTTCCCCGTTGCGCCAGAGGGTTACGGAGGCGGGCGGCTGCCCTGGCCGCACCGTATGCATCACTACTTCTACCTGCCCTGCCGTGCCGTTGACGATGTAACGCCGCTCGTAATCCGGCCCGGAGGTGGTGAGATGGAAGGTGTAGAGGACGCCGTTGGCGAGCAGGCCGGAGATGGAGCAGGAGTCGCCGGCGGCCATGGGCCTATCGTCGCCTTCGGTCCAGATGTTGCGCGTGATGGTGGCGGTGCAGTCGACGACCTCTGCGCCCAGGCAGTGCTGGATGGTGTCGGTGTCGTGGGTGAGCTTGCCTTCAACCACGGGCGACGAGGGCGGCGTTCTGAAATGCTCCCACACGCCCTGCGACCAGCGGTTGCCGGTGTTGATGTGCCCGAGCACGCTCTGGATGCGGCCCAGGCTGCCCTCACCGATGATGCGCTTCATGGCCAGCGTAGCGGGAAAGCGGCGCAGGTTGAAGCCGACGAAGAGAGGATAACGGTGACGGACCACCTCCTGATACAGCTCTACCGTCTGCTCCCAGGAGAAGGCCACGGCCTTTTCGAGGAAGACGGGGAACCCCCGCTGCAGCGCGGCCAGCGCATGTTCGACGTGGTCGACGGCATAGCTGGCGACGAGTACGAAGTCAAGATCGGGCGTTCTGGCCAGCATCTGGCGGTAGTCCTGGTAGAAGCAGTTACCAAAACGCTCCGCTTCTTCGGCGGTGGGATCGCGCGGGTCGGCCACGGCGACGCAGCGGACCGTCGCTTCCTCCATCGCTTCGAGGCTCTCCATGTGATAGCGTCCGCGCCGGCCGAAGCCGATGACGGCGAAACGGAATGTTGGTGTCGTCATAATCATTCCTAGCCTGTGGTGCGTGGGATGTACGAATGACTGCAGTTCAAATGTCGCGCAGGTCGGCCACCACGCCCTGCGTTTCGGCTTCGTAGAGCTTCCAGATCACGCGCAGGCTTTGCAGGCTGCGGCGGCCGTCGGTGAGCGGGAGGCGGTCGTGCTCCAGGCAGTCGACGAAGTGGATCAGCTCGTTCTCAAGATGCTTGCCCACTGGCGCCTCGAACAGCAGTTGCTCGCCGCCTTTCTCCGCTTCAAGCGCGCCCTGATGCAGCAGCAATCTCCCCTGGCTGATCTGTCCTTCCAGCATGCCCTCGGTGCAGTGGGCGTGAAATGCGTATTTGAGGCGTGTGCCCTTGGCGCCCCATGTGCCGAAATGGTAGCCGAGCGCGCCGTTGGCGAATTTGAGGGAGACGTTGGATGTGCCCTCGCCCTCCATCCAGGGCGTGCCGAAGTTGGTGCCGATATGGGTGCCGGAGACGGGCTGCCCCATCCAGGCGAGCAGGATGTCGATATAGTGGCAGCCGTGGCTGAAGAGCTGGCCGCCGCCGAGCGTCTCTATACGGTGCATCCAGCTGCCCGGCTCGGCCTGCGTATGCTGCTCGGTCCAGATCGATAGCTGGAAGAGGTCGCCGTAGGTTCTGGCCTTGAGCAGGAGCTCCATCTCGACGACGATCGGGTGAAAGCGCATGCAGTAGGCGACCATGAGGGTGCGGTTGGCGCGCTCGGCCGTCTCGATCAGATCCAGACATTCGGCTTCCGAGTTGGCCAGCGGCTTCTCCATCAGCAGATGTTTGCCGCGGCGCAGCAGGTCGATGCCAATGGGATGGTGGAGATGGTGGGGCACGGCGAGGATGGCGGCGTCGATATGGTCGAGGATCTGGCGGTAGTCGGCCGCGACGGTGTTGCAGCCCATCAGATCGGCCGTCGCTTGCGCGCGCGGCAGGTCCGGGTCGACCGCGGCGGTGAAGAGGGCGCGGCCCTGCAGTTTCCGGAACGCCGCGCGGTGGGACTGGCCCATGCCGCCGCAGCCGATCAGTCCGATGCGGATCATAACTGCGGCCTCCCTTGGTCGGTCGTCATATCGATAGAACCGGATTGGATCTGATTATCGGGGTGGCAAAGACTATTGAAGCGAAATAGAGACATAGAAACTACTCAGCCGCAACTGATTCGCAACCCTGAACGAGGCGAGCAAAGGTGTTCTTTCTCCCCTCACTGTTGTATTTTGGGCGGTCGGCCGCAAGCGGCCTCCCTTGTGCAGGGGCTGCGCCCCCGCAACGCCCCCCTCCAAAACCATCCCTCACCGACCGTGTGCATTCTTCGCAGCGTGTCGGCTGGCGAGCATGGCGGCGGCTGTACACCAGTTGCGTCACCGAGAGCCTGAATGGTTCCAAGGATGACTGGCCGGTCAACTACTGTGGTTGAGTAGTTACGAGACATAATATAAGCGGATGTCAAAGAGGGAGCGAACAGCAAGCAGAGCATACGGATCTGAATTCGGACGCTAAAATCGCCCACGAGGGGGGCCCTGTTGGGCGCCCCTCCCCGATTGAGGCGGCCTCACGAGTTTTGCCCCGATTCGATTCAGTTGCCCTGAGTTAGGGCGTGTAAAGTCGATTTATGTCGCGTTAGGTCGCGTCAGGTCGCGGTGATTTCTTTTCTTGGGACTTATGTACTTGACTTCGAAAACGTTTTCTCGCCTCAGCTTCTCCATTTTTCGGGACATGCCTATTCTACCACTATTTTCGATGCAGTTGCCCTGCGCGGTCCGGGGCGACGCACGCCAGGGACGGTTTGCGGCCGGATTGGGAGAATGATGAGCGCCGATCGGGCCCTGTACGGACGCGCTTGCCTGCGCTATCATGGAGCCATGCATTGGAAGAAGCTCGCGGACCAGCCAACGCAGCTTTGATTGTGAGAAAAACCCATGCTATTCAAACCAGAAATCGCGGCCCGCTTGTGGGATACCTGGCTGTACCACCACGAGGGCACGCACTACCTTTTCTATCTCCACCGCATGCGCGCCGGCGGCGGCTATGACGGCATGAGTGTCGCCACTTCGGATGACGGTGTCCACTTTGCCGACCGGGGGCCGATCATCCACAAGGCGGCAGACGCCAACTGGCTGGGCACCGGCATGGTCTGGCGCGCCGGCGATCAGTTCATGCTCAACTTCTCGGAGGAGCGCAACGGGGTGCAGGAGATCTTCTTCGCCGAATCCGACGACCTGTTGCAGTGGCGGCGGCTTCCCGACGAGGAGTATGTGTGCCGGTCCGACCCGCGCTGGTATGCAGAGGACCCGATGCTCACAAGCCAGCGCTGGGACTGCATCTGGGTTATGCCGCGGGAGGACGGGCCGGGCTATATTGGCTTCCTCACCGCGGTGGCCAAGGATGGTCCGCCGGGGCTGTGCGGCACGGCCGGCTGTGTTGTGTCCGATGACGGCCGCCACTTTCGGGCTGCGCCGCCGGTAATCGAGACCGGCTTGTGGGGCGAACGCATCGAGGTCGGCGCGGTGGAAAAGATCGGCGACCGCTACTACATGCTGCTGGGGGTCGGCAAGTCACATGCGTTGGGGTCGCGTCACCTGTCGGACCTGCTGGCAGGCGAATGCGGGATGTACGTTCTCTCATCCGAGGCGCAGACAGGCCCCTACCGCCTCGACCCCGGCCAGCGTCTGCTGCTGGGCAATAGCCCCAAGCGGTTGAACTACTTTGCACGATTCTATCGATGCGGCGATCAGCTGCTGCTCAACCACCACACCGTGCCGCGTCAGCACGGCGGCGAATCCTATTTCTCGCCGCTCAAAACGGTCCACCGTGACGGCGCGGGCATTCTGAGTCTGCACTGGTGGCCCGGCAATGAAGCGCTGAAGGGACGTGCCCTGCCGGTCGTGCTGGAGGGATGCGAGTTCTACGGCCTGCGACCCGATGATTGCCCGGTCGAACCCGGGCGCTTGCACCTTGCTGCAGCGGCCGGCGGGCTGGCGATACTCCCTGTAAAATTCGACCTGGCGCGGGGGGTTATCCTGGAAGCGGAGTTGACCTTTCGGGAATTACACGGTCCTCTCGGCGGCGTCGGCTTCTTCATCGAAGGCGACCCGACCGGCGCCGGCACGTTGTTGGTGGCGCAGAGCGATGATCGACTGACGACAGGCCCCTATACATCACCCACCGGAGACGGCTACGCCTTCCAGCCTGAGGACGCGAAGCCACTCCCCTTCGTGCCTGGACAGACCATGCACTGGCGTCTGCTGTTGCGCAACGAGTTCGCGGAGCTCTACGTCGACGACGAGCTGATCCAGGGCTACACACTGCCCCATGCCCCGAGCGGCCGGCTTGGATTTGTCATCGAGGCCGGCACGGCGACCGCGGCAAACGTACGCTGCTGGAAAATGTCCCTCTAGGCGCACGCATTCCAACACGCATCCACAACTGACCGGGGGTCCTTTAACCGGCGCCGGAGCGGCCGGCGCAGCGCGCGCGGAACGGGTATGCGGCTAATGAAGAAAGCGCTAGCCTTTGATTCCAGTCAGAGAGATGCCGCGTACAAAGTAGCGCTGCAACAGGAGGAAAACCAGGAGCACAGGCAGCGTGACGACGACGGAGCCGGCCATCAGGCGGGGCCAGCTGGTGTACCACTGCCTCTGTACGAGGGCGACGCCGAGCTGGACGGTAAAGAGATATTTGCGGTCGAGGAAGATGAACGGCCCGAAGAAGTTGTTCCAGGAGGCCATAAAGGAGAAGACGCCCAGGGTGGCCAGGGCCGGTTTCATAAGCGGCAGGGCGATGCGCCGGTAGATGCCAAAGGAGTTGCAGCCGTCGATGCGGGCGGCGTCTTCCAGCTCCACCGGCAGCGAAAACATGAACTGGCGCAGCAGGAATGTTCCGTAGGCGGAGCTGAGCATGGCGGGCACGATCAGGGGCAGATGTGTGTTGACCCAGCCGACGCGGTGCATGACGATGTAGAGCGGGATAACGGTGACGGCATAGGGTACCATCATTGTCGACAGGACGATGATGAAGAGGACGTTTTTGCCGGGGAAATCGAGGCGGGCGAAGGCAAAAGCGGCGAGCGAGGATGTAATGAGCTGGCCGCCGACGCTCAGAACCGCGATCTTGACGCTGTTATAGAGGAATATCCCAAAGGGCTGGTCGAGGAAGAGATCCCCGTAGGCTTCCAGTGTAGGCTCAAGCGGGAGCCAGGTTGGCGGGATCTGAAAAGCCTCGAATTCGGTCTTGAACGAGGTTGAGATCATCCACCAGAAGGGCGCCAGGGCGGCCAACCCCAGTACAATCAGCAGAATGTGGGTAACGGTGTTGGCCAAGAGCTCTTGTTGTTTGAGACTGGCCACACGCTCAACGCGCGCCGCGCGCATGGATGAAACTCTTTGCACGGGTATCCCCTTTTTCGGCGTTCGCCAACTTCCCTACCGCCGGCTCAGGCCGCAATCAACGCTGGTTTCTCAAACTCTGGTTTCTCAATAGTGTACCCACAGCTTGGCCAGACGCACTTGGATCATCGTGATTGTAAAGATGACCATGGCCAGGATCCAGGCCATAGCCGAAGCATACCCCATCTTGGAGCTGCCGAAGGCCATCTGCCAGAGGTAATAGATGTAGACATTGGTCGAATTTATCGGTCCGCCCTGGGTCATAACATAGATGAGGCCAAAGGTCTGGAAGGTGCCGATCACGCTCATGACGAGAATGAAGAACATGGTGGGCGTGAGCAGCGGGATCGTAATTCTGAAGAAGCGGCTCAATGGCCCTGCGCCGTCGATGGTGGCGGCTTCATACAGGTGATCGGGAATCCCTTGCAGGCCGGCCAGATAGAGGACCATATTGTAGCCGAGCCCCTGCCAGACGGTGACCATGGCGACGGCGGGCATGGCCCAAAAGACATCGCTGAGCCAGTTGGGCCCGTCAATACGGACCCAGGAGAGGACATAGTTGATGAGACCGAATTCCCCGTCATACAGCCAGCGGAACATGAGGCCGACGGCAACAACCGAAGTGACCAGCGGCAGGAAGAAGGCGAGCCGGTAGAGGTAGCGCAGCCTGATTGGCCGGTCGAGCAGTGCGGCCAGAATCAGCGGGAAGGTCACGGAGGGCACGATGATCCAGCCTGCATATCTGAACGTGTTGCCCAGGACCTTCCAGAAGAGGCGGTCGCGGCTTACCAGGCGGGCGTAGTTTTTGAGGCCAACCAGTTCGGGCGGACTGACCATATCCCATGTATGGAAGCTCATGTAGAGGGATGCGGCGATGGGAAGGAAAATGAAGGCAACGATGCCGATGATGAGGGGCGCGATAAAGAGATAGCCCTCATATCGATGCCAGCGGATATTGCTTTCTTTCGTCTTGGCGACGAGGCGGGTCAATGCCTGTGACTGAGCCATAATCTGTCCTGCGACACACCTGGAGCCGCGCAGTGGGCGGCGGCGATCCCAGGTGCATCGCAGGCTTGGGAGACTTCCGGATCGATTTTACCTGCTTGTCCGCTACTGAACCCAAGCGAACATCAGGCCTCTAGTACTGCTCCTCATTGGCGTCGGCGAGGATGTCCTCCATCACCACCTGTATTTCGTTGAGCGCTTCGGCGGGGGTCATCTGCCCAAGGAAGGCGGCCTGCAGGTTGGGGATGACGGCGGTGCCGAGCAGTTCACCGTGGTTGACGCCGAGCGAGTCGTTGGCGGCCAGGTCGGAGTTGAAGCAGGCATCGACAAAGACTTCGCCGCCGCGGGCAGCCATCTCCTCGGTCACGAACCCTTCGGGGCGGCCGGCGGGGATGGAGAAGCCGGTTCTACCCAGCACAAGGGCGCCTTCGCCGATCGACATATGCTTGAGGAAGGCGAAGGCGGCGTCGGGATGGTCTGTGTCGGCGACGATGCCGAAGCCGGAGGTCCACATCATCGTTGTCTTGGGGCCGCCCTCGAAGGCACGCGGGTTGCGCACGACATGCCAGTCGATCTTGTCGGTATTTTGGAGCAGGGCGACGGTATCGATTGTGTGGCTGGCCCACATGGCGATGCGTCCTGTAAGCTGACGCGAGCTGGCGCCTTCGGTGGACAGCTGTTCGGGCGAGGGTGAAATATCGTGGGTCAGGATGGTGTCCACGAGCCATTCGATCGCTTCGATATTCTTCGGATCGTTGGCCGTGGGCGTGGTGAGGTCCCAGTTCCAGCGGTCGAAGTATCCTTTGCCCTCGTTGGCCCACATCCAGTGTTCGTTGGCCCAGGGACCGGTCTGCGTCATCCAGCCGAAGATCTTGTCCTGGCCCTCGCCGGAGGTCAGCTGCTGGCCCATTTCGAGGCAGTCGGCCCACGTCCAGCCGTCTTCGGGGTAGGCAACGCCGGCTTCATCGAAGAGGCCCTTGTTATAGATTACAGCGTGCGTAACATAGTCCTTGGGCAGGCCGAAGAGCTTGCCTTCGACGGTGTAAAGCTGGAGCAAGGCAGGCGCGACGGGGTCATCGTCGTAATCGGAGTCTGCGTCGAGGTAGGGATTCAGATCGACCAGAATGCCCTTTTTGCTCCAGATTCTGGGCGGCCCATAGGTGGCCACGATGGCGATGTCGGGGGGATCGCCGGCGGCGATGCGGGCGTTGATCTTGGCGAGCATATCCGGCCAGGATCCGATAGTAGGGCTGATGAGAATGTCCACGTCAGGCATGACGTCTTTGAACTTGTCGAAGGCCTCGCCGTGTACTTCGTCGGGTTCGTAGCCCAGGTATTCGAGCTGGATGCCTTCGGCGGCTGCACCATCACCGCCGTCGGAAGCGGCCGGTGATTCGACCGGTTGACAGGCGGCGAGAAGGGTTGCCCCGCCGATGGCGCCGGCTGTCAGCTGCAGGAACTGTCGTCTTTTCATGGGCGTCGCGTTCACAGTGGTCTCCTCTTGGAATATTGATGAAGGTTCTGTGCGTGGATTGCCGGTATTCTACAGTACCTGAATTTCATTTGCAATCGTAACTACTCAGCCGCAACTGATTCGCAACCCTGGACGAGGCGAGCAAAGGTGTTTTTTCTCCCCTCATTGTTGTATTTTGGGCGGTCGGGCCTTCGGCCCTCCCTTGTGCAGGGGCTGCGCCCCCGCAACGCCCCCCTACAAAACCATCGCTCACCGACCGTGTGTGCGCATTCCAGCAGTGCCGCTCCACTAACGTGGCTGCCGCCAACCGAATACGCAATCAGATAGCCTGAATGGCGGTGGGGATAAAGGGCTGGTCAAGACAGGCACTGTATATGGCTCAGTAGTTACTGGCAATCTCTATATCATTGCGGGCAGGGCGGGTTGTCTGAACTGTGATTCATGCGATTTTAGTGATGGGCTGTGATTAGGGCACGGTTGGCGGAGGTGGGCTTGGATGAGTGTTCACGAGCCTTTAAGAGCAGTTGTAATGAGATCTTCCGATATTTGAACGCTCGAAAACGGCGCTCAGAGTGGCTATCAGCGGGTCGGCGGATTGGCACTTTGGGCCGGCTCGGGGACGGGGCGGCACGACGCGGCTTTTGCGGTCCGGTATGGATAAGAATTGCCGTAAAGTGACCGAATACGGTTAAAATCGCGGACACTGGCGTTCGAAAGGGACATAATCACGCAATAGCGGCCTGTTCTCGGCCCAGGGATAGAGCATGAAACGCAAGATAGGTGTCGGAATCGCGGTGGTGTTGGCAGTCGTGGTCGTTCTCGGCGCGTCGCAGCTACGGGCCCAGGGGGTGCTGACCCTCGAGGGGCTGGCGGAGAAGCTCAATCTTTTGACGACCGACCAGGAGCAGTTGACGGCGCGCGTGGCCGCGCTGGAAGCCGCTGCCGCGTCGGCGAACTGGCTGGCGGGGATCCCCATCCGCGCGGAAAACCGCTGCACGCCGTACGAGTCGGACGATTACCGCTATCCGCAGAGTTTGGAAGCGCAGATCATGGCGGAGATGGACGGCAGCTTCTACAGCCCGTACACCGGCGAGACGTTTGCCTGGGGCGAGGACGTCGACATCGAGCATATCGTCGCCCGCAGTGAAGCGCACGACAGCGGCCTGTGCGCGGCCGACATCTTCACGCGCCTGGCGTTCGCCAGCGACCCGCTCAACCTGACCTTTGCTTCCCCTGCAGTGAACCGGGACCAGAAGGTGGCCAAGGATGTGGCTGAATGGCTGCCGGCGCTGAACAAGTGCTGGTATGTCAACCGGGTCGTTGCCGTCAAGCGGCGCTACGGGCTGTCGATGGATGCCCGCGAGGCGGAGGCCGCGCTGGCGGTGCTTGAGTCCTGTCCTTCCGTCGCCATGGAGTTCGTCGCCGCGTCGGAATCCGGGTCTGCGGCTGCTGAAGAGGTCACGCCTACGCCCGCGGCCAGTTCAGACACCGAGCAGCAGTCAGGGCCGCAGGTGGAGGGCGATCCGCTGGAGTTGTACGACGATAACGGCAACGGGCGCATCACCTGCGCCGAGGCGGAGCGGCATGGGATCGCGCCCGTGCGGAGTGATCATCCGGCGTATCAGTACATGCGGGATCCTGATGGGGATGGGGTGGTGTGTGAGTAGGTGGGCTTGTGACGCCCGATAGCTTGGGCAGACATTTCATCGTGATCTGGCAGCTGCTCAGGTTGCCATCAGCGAAACGAGTTGTACGGGCCGGGGCGTCAATCTGAATCCCCGCTGCATCTACCTCTATCTGCGCCAGCACGACGCGATTGACCGCGGCGCAGCCGGATCATTTGGGGCCGCGAAATAGCTTAATCTCCACATATGTAATATCACGGAAAAATCTGTTTAGGACCCGAATCCCCCTAAAAGGAACCTCTTTCGGGAACTTTTTCGCTAACCATTGAAAATGGGTCAGGGGTGTGTTAAAGTCTGAGGTAAGGTACGAAAAGGCCCGTCGCTGGCGCAACAGCACGGGCCATGATCCGTGAGACGAGACTCAAGGATACCTCACAGTGTAGCACGATCCCATTGCAGTACAAACGACAAACGTTCTTCCGGGACGTCGCGGCGCCCTTTGTCGTTGACGCGCGCGCGCGGGGAACAACCGTATCCCGAAGGAGGTGCCAACGTGAACAGAATCGGGACCCTTCTTTTCTTTGATCTGGTGCGGCTGCTGATCGCCTGGATATTTCAGCCGCTGGCCAGCGCCCGCGCGAAGAAAGAACACGCCCACCGTCATGGTGATCGAGTGGAATCAGCCCCATATAAAAGGAGAATCCCCCAAATGAAACGTGTAACTCAAATCATCCTCGCCGTCGCTCTACTATTCGTGGTAGCGGGATGCTCCACGAAAATGAATAGTGAGCTTTTCTTCCGTGATCTGGACGATCTGTCCGATGGGGATTTGACTAACAAAATCGTCTTCAATCTTCCACTTACATCAATGGATGAATGCGAAGAGTATAAGACGCGCTATGACAGGGTCTTTGGGAAGAGCAAGGACTTCAAAGATATGGAGTTCGTGAAGTGCGTTGAGGGAGATTTTCAGGATTCAGTAGAATACGAGATGGACGTCTCCCTTCGTATGATTGACCCTGGCGAGGAAACGATCGAAGGCGCGGTAGAATTCATCAGATGGGATGCGGACGACGAAAGTGAAGAGCGGGGCGTTCTAATCCGAGCCAACCCCCCATCTTTGCATGATCTCGACGAACTGCTGAAAGATGAATTCTTTCAAGGCTTGGACTTAACCGACAGTGCACCCCTGCTCCGTATATCAAATGATATGAGGTCGGATCAGGTGTTCACTGTGAACCATGTCTTCGTTCAGGGAAAGCCCGTCATCACAGCAACGTCCTTCACGCTTGAGCCCAGGGACAGCATAGATGTCGTTCTGTCCGACGTGACGTCCGCCTACATTTTTCACATTTCAGAAACAGCCGATCCAAGGCTGGCACCGATCGGCGTTTGGACGACGCCTGAGGAGGAGTAACGGATGAAATACTTCTCCCGAATCATTCTTACCATCGACCTTTTAGCGTTGCCGCTGGCCGCGCTGTAGGCGTTCTGAGGCGGTCTCTTGACCCTTCAGGGACTATACCTTACGGCGTGGGACATATGGCAGGCGACGTTGGCGTTCGCAGGGGACAGAACTTCGGCATCGCGCCCGTGTGCAGCGATCATCCGACGTATCAATATATGCGGAATCCTGATGGGGATGGGGTGGTGTGTGAGTAGGTGGGCGCGTCGAATCTTCCAGGCCCCGTATTGGACGTTCCTGTGCGCTTATGTACTTGCCTCTCTTTGACGCTTCAGGGCTTCGTCAGTTGCGGGATAGAACAGTGCTATAATCCTTCCGCTGGGCGCAATGTTCCAGGAGTGAAGTTCCATGCCTTCCTTCGCAGCAGATGATACCACTGATTGGAAATCATCGACGCTCACCTCTCCCCTTACTCCTGCCAGTTCCTGTCTGATAAGATCAATTGTGCGTTGGGTCTCGCCGTGCAACCATGCTCGTTGTTCCGGTCCGTTTGGCATCTCTGTTCTCCTTCCACGTTAAACAACCCCGGCTGCCTTGCGTTATGCCCGGCCACCATGATGTGCTGAGTCTCCATGATCCGTCAAATATCTGTCTAGGTCGGACTCTCCGCCGCGGCGGTCAACGCAGGCGCAGCGTTGCCTCTAGTATTTACCTCCGCCGCAAAGTGGCACCCTTCTTCTCATCCTTCGTATCCTGATGACACGACTGATCGACAGGGTCGCGAAATGGCTGGCCTAATCCCGGCGACGCTGGGTCTGGCTTTCATTTGCATTATATTCCTAGTACGGAATACAGTGCATTCATGTCTTGGGAGGCCGAGTATACGGATAAGTTTGGGCAGCGGTGGCGCTGACCTCTAAGGGTTTTCTACGCCTTTGACCCCAGACGAACGTCCATACTGCTTATCGGCGGAGACAAGAGCGGTAACGATCAGTTCTACGAGGAGTACGTGCCAATCGCTGACGACCTCTACGACGAGCACTTAGAGGAACTGCGAAGAGAGGGGTTAATCAAATGAGTGGACGCCATTCGTTCAGCAAGTTGACCAAGGGGTTCTCGCCGGAGCGCCGGCGTCGCATTGACGAGACAAAGAGGGAGTTGCTGGCGGAGATGCCCTTGCACGAGCTGCGCCGGGCGCGGGCGCTGACCCAGCAGGAGCTGGCGCAGATGCTGGAGGTGAACCAACCCGCGATCTCCAAGCTGGAACAGCGGGCGGACGTATACATCTCCAGTCTCCGTTCGTACATTGAGGCTGTTGGGGGCAAACTGAAGATCGTCGCCGACTTTCCCGAAGGCGAGGTAACAATCACAAATTTCGCCGACGTGGGAGTGGATGAAGGTACTCAAAGACAGTAGCCGCCGTGCGACCAGATATCGATTGAGCGGCGCCCGTTGCCGTCGATGAACCCCGGCTTACCCTTGACGAATGTGCCCGTTCGTCCTTGCGGTCGGTCATGTACTGGTAGGCGGGCTTCGGCCAACGGATTGAGACCAAAAACCCCGCCCTCAGCCGGCCAGCGTCGCCAGCAAAGTCGGCGCGTTTTCGAAATACCACGCCGTCAGCGCCGTCTTCGCGTCATCGAGACTGCCGGATGTCTGAAAGGGGTGGAGTGGTATGGAGCGCTGGCTGTCTTCAAACCAGTAGTAGGCAGTAACGATGTGTACTCCGCCCGTCAGTTTCCCCCCGTGCACCTCCATGCACAACGCGTCCTTGCCGTTCCGGGCCTTGACTTCACAGCGATGAATTTCGTCTCCACCGGTGGTGGAAACGTTCTGCCAAATAAGTTCAACCGTTGCCATGTCGCAATTCTTCCTTCCTGAAGACGTCCTGGAAACTGCTGCCTGAGTTTGTGTTGACGAGTGCCTCTTCCATCCGGGCACTAGGGCCCGGCATCGGGCGGTTTTTGCTGCGCCGTGACTTTCTTTCTGCGGTAGAAGTGGGTGCGCTCTTGCGGACCTGAGGGCGGCTTCCACTGTCTGGCGGGCTGAATGTAGGTGCGCATGATCCACCAGATCGCAAGCGCGAACGGGACTGAGACGGTAACTGTGGCTCCGATGTCGCCCTCGAGGATGCTTTCAAGAAGGTCGACTGTGAAATACATGGGCCCCTCTTGGATTGCCGGTATTCTACATTATCTCAGCAGCCTCTGCACTCTGCTAGTCTTCCGGGAGCATCCCAAATTATTGGGCCTTCACACTCAGCCCTTTCAATCGACCAAAAAGGATCCGCTGAACAGGCAACAGCCGGTCGCAAGAATCCCGTAAATCCCCAAATCCTGATTCAGACAATGTCTGCCAAGAAACTTATGTCAGCCCCTTCACCGGTGATTCCCCCTCGGCAGCTCGCACGAGAAGCAGCCCGATGAAGCACAGATCAATGAGCGACACAGTGCGCGCACCGGTGGATGTCTCCGGTATGCGCGTCGTACATCGTCCAGGCAGTGTCTTGTCTAACGATGTGCAACTATCTCATTGGGGCCTCTGCAGAGCTGCCGCAAGCCACGCCGGCAGAGCTGCCCGAGGGTTATCTACCCAGTCCGACATAGTCTCGTCAGTCTCGGGCAGATAGGAAGCGTCCTGCCAGAATCTCGAATCCTCGGCGGATTGCTCCAGCATGTGCCGCAAGATGAATCCCGATGTCGCCAACGAATTGAATATGTCCGCCAGTGTCCAATTGAACTCAAACGTGCCACTCGTCTCATCTGCAAACGGCCCTGTTTCCCAGTAGCGCTTCGCAACCTCTATTGGTCTCGTCTGGTTCTTCCAAGGCCGCTGAAAAGGATGAACATCATAGAACACATAATGTCCACCGGGGCGCAGGACGCGGTATACCTCATCGAACACCGCTTGCAGGGCTGCAATCCAAACGAAAAAACCATTGGAGGAAAAGACCAGATCGAACCCCGAGTCTCCTATAGATTTTAGGTCGGCGGCGTCGGCTTGCACAAAGGTAATGGGTAGCTTCAACTGATGCGCTCGTTTGGCAGCTACCTCCAGTTGCCGCGCAGAAATATCTATCGATACGACATTGGCGCCCATACCCGAAAGGGCAAACGCAACACAGTTGTCACCACTCCCAATGATGCACACGTCCTTGCCCAACATGCTACCGACGACCTCCAGCATTAGCCCAAATGCACCACCTGCAAAAGCAAACTCTGGCTCGTTAGCGCAACGTTGCCACAGTCCGTCTTCGTCTCGAAGACTCTCCCACACCTTGGCTGCGCCATCCCAGTGACGCCGATTAGCTTCGTGCATGTTGTTCATGGGTCAGTTTTCACCGGAGCGCGTCTGTTGGCGCCACAACCTAGCTTAAGGCCTGTCAATGGCATCGCGACACGTCGCCACTGACATGATGACGCTATTAGGGTTCCAGCCCGACTGTCAAGATCTGCAGAGCTTCTCGGTGGGGTGCCTCCCAAGGCTATGGGGCCTGCTCACCGCACCGGATCTTCTGTGCCGGGTGCGGATGAGACGCTCGCGATCCCAGAGGAAGCATACAGGAATCCGGGACGCACCCGCGCCGATTTCACGATTGACAGTAATGCGTATATGGTATACAAGATACGTTGCATGTGCGAATTACGCAACACCCAAGGAGTGATATGCAACGGAAACGGGGGCAGCAGTTGGTACAATCGCTGGAGCGGGGGCTGACGGCGCTGGAGATGGCACTGGACGGCCACGTCCGCCCGTCACACGTGGCGGACGCGCTCTGAATCGACCGCAGCACGGCCTATCGTCTGCTGTATACGCTGATGGCGAAGGGCTATCTGCTGCAGGATGAACGCACGCGCGAGTTCACCTCGAACCCGGCCAAGTTTTTCCAACTCTACGGCAAGGTGGCGACGCTGCTGGACTGGCCGGACGTTGCGGGAGACTTCCTCACGAGACTGCGGGAACAGAGCGGAGAGACGGCCAACCTGGGCGTGCGGCAGGCCAATAACGTGATCTATATCGCGCACAAGCCGGGGCAGGCCGCGCTGAGCGTGAATTTCGCCCTGGGCACGAGCCGCCCGCTGCACTGTTCGGCGCTGGGCAAGGCGTTGCTGGCGGCGCAGCCGGATACCGTCACGGCGGAATGGGTCGCGAGCGCTCCGCTGACCACCTACACCACCAAGACGATCACCGAGCCTTCGCTCCTCAAGCGCCATTTGGGAGCGGTGCGCACCGACGGCTATGCGGTCGACGATGAGGAGACCTTTGCCGGCGTGCGCTGCATCGCGGCGCCGATCCAGGATCATCGCCAGCAGGTGATCGCGGCCCTGGGTATCTCCGGGCCGACCACACGCATCACGCAGGAGCAGCTGCCCCATTTCGCCCAGACCGTCATGCAGGTTGCCGCGCAACTGTCGGCCGAACTGGGCGCGCCGGTTACTGACCTCTGATTCATATAAGCCTCGCAGCGCAGGTCTAACAATAAGAGCATAGCTGTCCTTGCAGCGGTCCACATCCGCCGGCGAAACTACGATTGCGCCGACCGCGGCGCCCACCCCGTACGGCTTCTCGTAAATCTGGCCCATGAGGTCGAGATCGCAGTGGCGGGTCATGTCTGCGCGCGCTGCCGAGCCAAAGAGAATGATCCGCTCCGGCTCTGCGATTTCGACAGTGCGCCGATTGACTTCGTTCAGCGTTTCCTGGTCAGACGCTCAGTGCTCCTGGCTGGCAGCGTACCTCGCTAAACAAGCGGCGAACATAACTCTGCCCCCACCAGGCAAGTGGAGAGTAAGCGCGTATCCAAAAGGGCGAACGCGATTCCCCACTTTTCCAATCGACAGAAAGGCAGCATTCACGAAGACTTTCTCCCCCGTTCACGCTGCGTCATGTTTCGCCGCCAGGACGTTGACTCATTTTTTGCGATTGTTCACAAGAGATCCCTATGCTAAAATAGCCTGCACAAATAAAAAATTATTCAATTTTATTGACATTGCACAGCCGAGCTTGCCTGGTCATCAACCACTCACGAGGAGGAAAGGAACGATGAAACGCTTTTGCCTGGTTCTACTCATCATTGTGTCTTTGACCTTGGCCGCCTGTCAGCCGGTCGCATCCGAGCCGGCGGCAGATATGTCGATGGAGGCCGCCGATCCGAGCGGCACGGTAGAGGTATTCTCCTGGTGGAGCGGTGGCGGCGAGTTGGCCGGCCTCGACGCCATCATCGAGGTCTTCAACGCACGCTATCCCGATGTCGAGTTCGACAATGCGGCAATCGGCGGGGGCGACGGCGTCAACATGAGGACGGTGTTGGAGACGCGCATGTTGGGCGGCGAGCCGCCGGACTCGTTCCAGGTCTGGGCCGGCGTGGGCGTCGTCGAGGATCATGTCGTGCCGGGCAGAATGGAGGGTTTGGATTTCCTCTTTTCGGAAGAGGGGCTATATGACGTGTTCCCGCAGTCGGTGATCGACAACGTCTCCTACGAAGGGACGCCCTATGTCGTGCCGGTGAACATCCATCGCCAGAACATCATGTGGTATCGGGTCGACAGGTTTGAGGCCGCCGGCATCACCGAGCCGCCCACAACCTGGGACGAGTTCTTCGTTGTGGCGGAACAGTTGAAGGAGGCCGGTATCCCGGCCATCGGCGGGGCGTCTCTGGGGGCGTTGGCCTTCCACACCTACAACTACTTCCTCAACAGCGTGACCGACGGCGAGACCTATCTCGGCCTGTTCGACGGTTCGGTCGGCTGGGATGCGCCCGAAGTTGCGGAGGCGCTGGAGCTTCACATGCGGGCGATGGAGTACGCCTCCGGCGACTGGCTGGAGGTCGGCTGGGGCGACCAGGTGGAGCGCTTTGCCGCCGACTACGACGAGACCCCGGCGATTATTCTGATGGGCGACTGGTTCTGGGGCTTCATCAAGTCGGAAGGGGTCGAAGAGTTGGTCGGATGGGCCGACATCCCGAATCATCAGGGCAAATATGTCTGGGTGGCCGACTCCTTCGGTTTGCCCAAGAATGCGCCCAACCGCGACAACGCCATCGCCTGGCTGAAGGTCGTTGCTTCGAAGGATGGACAGGACGCCTTCAATCCCCTCAAAGGCTCAATTCCGGTGCGCACGGACGGTGACGTGGGCCTCTACGACGAATATTTACGCGAGTCGATGGACGCCTGGCAGACGCATGAGCTGCTGCCGTTCATTGGCGGCCTTGTGCGGCAGAGCTTTGTGACCGACCTCGGCAACATTGTGAACAACATGCTGACCGGGCACGGTGACGTTGCCCGCGCGCAGGAGGAGTTGATTCAGGCCGCCGAAGACTCCGGCATTGGCGAGTAACTGATTCGCAGGCTTCGCACGGAAAGCGGATAGACGTCATTTCTATCCGCTTTCCGCCCTCCCATTCAAGCACCTGAATCAGGCCATGCATTCCGAACTTTCCGCAAAGGCAAAGTCGCTTCCGGCGCTGCTGCCAAAGTGGCTCCGCGACGACCGTAAGGTCGCGATCCTGATGTTGGCCCCGTCCATCATCGCGGTGGCCGTGTTCATCTACATCTTCATGGGCTGGACGGTGTACATCTCGGTCTCAAACTGGGACCGTCCAACGCTCGACCTCTCCTTTGCCGGTCTGAAGAACTGGCAGCGTATGGTCAACGATCCCCGCTTCCACATCGACCTGCGCAACCTCGTCCTCTTTGCGGTCGGCTACATGTCGCAATGCATCGTCATCGGCTTTCTGCTCGCCGCGCTTCTCAATGAGCGGATCAGGGGCGAAGCGTTTTTTCGCACCGTCTTTTTGATGCCGTTCGCCGTCTCGGCGGTGGTCAGCGGGACGGCTTGGCGCTGGCTGCAGGTGCCGTCGGCGGGGATCAATCTGCTGATTGCCGACCTGGGGTTCGAGAACTTCCGGCCCCTCTGGTACATGCACCCCCAACTGGGCATGCTGGCGATCACGATTATGGGCGCGTGGCAGTTTTCCGGCTTCGTCATGGCCCTGTACCTCGCCGGTCTGCGGGCGATTCCCAACGAGTTGCGGGAGGCGGCGGTCATCGACGGCGCTGGCACAATTGCGCTTTATCGTCATGTATACATCCCCATGCTGCGGCCGGTCACCTATACCGTGATTGTGCTGACCGGCGCCGGCTCCATCGGCAACTTCGAGATTCCCAGCATCATCGGCACAGGCCCCGGCTTTGCGACCGATACGCTCGGTTTTTATATGTTCGAGCAGACCTTTCGCTCCAGCCGTTTCGGCCTGGGCGCCGCGGTCGCCACCTTCATGCTCTTCTTGTCCATCCCGGTTGTCCTGCCCTATCTGCTCAGCGTTCTGCGTGAGGAAAGAGAATGAGTTTGAATCGTCTCCTGGTCGGCAGCACCAAATATGCCGTCCTGATTGCATTTGCCGCTTTCTACCTGGTGCCCTTCTATGTGATGATCCTGACCGGGTTGAAGCCGCTCGAAGACATCAGTTCATTCGAGATCTGGAATATGCCCAGGAGCCTCGACTGGGGCAGCTTCCGCGAGGCGTGGAATCAGATGGATTCCAACTTCTGGAACAGCGTGCGCATCACGATTCCGGGCGCCATCGTTTCAACTTTTCTGGGCTCGATCAACGGCTATATTTTCGCCAAGTGGGGCTTTCGCGGCTCGAATGTGATTCTGTTCCTGTTCGTGTTCGGGATGTTTTTGCCCGGCCAGGGGATCCTTATTCCGCTGGTTTGGGTCCTGCAGTTTATGGGCCTTTACGGTAAGGTGAACGGCCTCATCATGGCCTACTGCATCTTTGGCATACCGATCACGTCGCTCCTGTTTTACAGGTACTATGCCAGTGTCCCGGATGAGCTGGTGGACGCGTCGAAGATTGACGGCTGCGACTTTTTCGGCATCTACCGCCGCATCATTTTACCGCTTTCGGGGCCGACCTTTGCGGTGGTGGGTGTGTGGCAGTGCACAAGGATCTGGAACGAGTATCTGATGGCGCTGGTTGTGCTCGGCAACCCGGCCAGGGCGCCGGTTACCGTAGCCATCAAGAACTTTTCCAGCATGGGCGTCATCCCCTGGAACTTGCAGATGGCCGCCGCGCTGATCGCGTCCGTGCCCACGATTGCGGTCTACCTGCTGCTTGGCAAGCTGTTCATGCGCGGCCTGCTGGAGGGGTCGTTGAGCGGCTAGTTGACGCGGCGTCTGTACCCGGAGTATGCTGCGTTCAACGACTATGTGCTGGCCGTGGCGGCCAGGTTCATCGAGTCGCCGGCGAGCGCGATCATCCTGACCCACGACATTCACAAGACGACGGTCGAGGCGGCGCCTTTGATCATTATGTCGCTGATGCGTCGCTGAATACTGTTCGTTACGGTTACCAGGCTGCTCGAACCTCAGACGCTTATATCGGGGCACATCTACTGCCATCAGCCTGCGGAGAACCGGTAGAGAATCTTTCCTGCTCTCCCCCTCGTCGCACATTCGCAAGCAAAGGATTGGTGCGTTTTGGAAGACGACATACGTTTTATGTGGGACACGCCCGTGCCGATGCGCGACGGGGTGAAACTGTCGACCGATATCTACCTGCCGGCGGCGACGGAAGCCTACCCGGTCATCCTTGCGCGCACACCCTATGACAACATCGCGCCCCGCATGGTGGAAGCTGCCCAGTTCTTCAGCGCGCGGGGGTATGCGGTTGTGCTGCAGGATGCGCGCGGGCGCTTCGATTCGGAAGGCCATTTCGAGCCGCGCGTAAATGAAGGGAAGGACGGCTACGACACGATCGAGTGGATCGCGGAGCAGCCCTGGTCGAACGGCAAGATCGGCATGATGGGCGGGTCGTATGGCGGCACCGTGCAATGGCTTGCCGCGCGTGAGCGTCCGCCGCACCTGACCACGGTCGTCACTTCGGTCACCGGCGGCATGCGTTGGATGCACGATGAGAACTATATGAACGGGAAGTTCCCCGTTTTCCAGTTCCGCTGGCTGAACATGACCGGCGGGCGCACGATGCAGCACTACCCGTTCGAGCCGCTGACCTCGAATCAGCCGGGTGTGGCCTCGCCTTACAACTTCAACAAGCTGATCCGCACGCGGCCGCTCAAGGATGTCGACAAGGTGGTCGGGCGCACGAACACCTATTGGCGCACGTGGCTTGAGCGCAACACGTACGACGAGTACTGGCAGCAGATGTCGTTCGAGGACTACTTTGAACTGGTTGACCTGCCTGCACTGCACATCACCGGCTGGTTTGACAACTGCCAGTGGGGCGAAATGTACATGTACAGCGGGATGGCGGCCCGCTCACCCGGGGCCGACAAACAGTGGTTGCTTGTGGGTCCGTGGGACCATGCCGGGTCGGCCAATCCGCAGCCGCGCCTGGGCGATCTGGAGTTCACGCAAGAGGCGGTGCTGGACATCAGGGCGGTTCACTTGCGCTGGTTCGACTACTGGCTGAAGGGCGAGGAGAACGGGCAGGGCGATGATGCCAAAGTCAGGATTTTCACCATGGGCCGCAACCGCTGGCGGGACGAGCGTGCGTGGCCCGTGCGCGGAATGGAGCAGGTTTCCCTCTATCTCCACAGCGGCGGGGCGGCGGATGTGTTGCCCGAAGGCGGCGGGCAACCGGAGCAGGGGGGCGGCTACGGGACGCTGGATTGGACGCCGCCCGGAGAGGAGGCCGGCGACCGGTATGTATACGACCCCGAAGATCCCGTGCCCTCGGTGGAAGACGCGGAGTCGCCCGATCCGATAAGGGACTCGCACGTGCTGGCGATGGACTATCGCCACGCCCTGCGGCGCGCCGATGTCCTGACCTACAACAGCGCGCCGCTGACAGAGGAATTGGAAGTAACCGGCACGGCCTTCATCACCCTTTACGCGGCCAGCGACTGCGTCGATACGGACTGGGTGGCGTTGCTGTGCGACCTTCAGCCGGACGGCAGCTCGATTCCGTTGACTTCGGCGGTGATGCGCGCTTCTTACCGCGCCGGGGCGGACAAGATTGACAGTCCGGCCCCCTCTCCCATCACGCCGGGCCGGGTGTACCGCTACACAATTGAGTTCATGGCAACTTCGATGGCCTTTCAGCCGGGTCATCGTCTTCAGCTGGCGGTGACCTCATCGCTCTATCCGGCCTATGATCTGAATCCGAATACGGGCGCGCCGGTCGGTGAGGACCTGCCCAGCCAGCCGGCCAACCAGACCATCTACCACAGCGCCGAGTATCCGTCGCATCTTCTGCTGCCGGTGGTGAAGCGATGAAGAGCGCCGCTTCCATGCTGGCCGGCGCGGCTGAGGCGGTCATTACGCGCGTGAAGGACAGGCCGGCTGTCTACGATGACCTGTTTGCGCGCGCATTGGTTCTTGGCGCAGGCGGCGACCGGCTAGTCATCGTTGCGACAGACATGGGGACGTTCAGCGTCGAGTATGCAGACGAGCTTGTCCGGCGCATCGAGCGGGCAACGGATATCCCAACCGGCAACATCATCATCACCACAACCCAGACACACAATGCGCCGGGCGTTGACGGACGCGAAATGACGCCTGAGGCGGGCGAGTGGCTGTCCGGCTGCATCGCCGGGCTGGTGCAGCGCGCCAATGATGCGCTGCGGCCTTGCGTGCTGAACGCGGGCCGCGCGCCTGTGCAGATCGGCTACAACCGGCGCCTTATGCAGGACGGCGAAATCGTGATGGCGCCGAATGCCGACGGCGCGATTGTGCCGTGGGTGGACGTTCTCGAGGCGAAGGATACGGACGGCAGACGGATTGCGGCGCTCTTCTCGCACGCCGCCCATCCGGTGATCGTCCACTGGCTGAGCGAGGAGATCGGGCCGGACTTTCCGGGCTACGCGGTCAGGCATTTGCGCGACTTGCTGGCAAGAGAAGGTGAGCCGGAGGGCGTATTCATGTTCGCGCAAGGCTGTTGCGGCAACATCAACGGCCATCCTTTGCGCGGCGGTTTCGGCGCGTGTGAAGCCGCCGGGCTCTCGCTGGCGTTTGCCGTCACGCAGGCGCTGGCCACAGCGCGGCCGGTTGCGCCTGGTGCGCTCAGAGCGCGCTCGCTCGATCTGCCCCTTCCTTTGGAAGAGCCGCCGACAGCAGCCGAATGCAGGGCGGCGCTGGCGGAGGATCCGGACAGCACGCGCTTTCGCGAGCTGCTGGCAGTTGCCGAGAGCGGCGAAAGGCAGTTTCATCCGCTTTCGATGCGGGCGCTGGCCGTCGGCGACGCGCTGTGTTTGCTCACGTTTACTAGCGAGATGTTTGCCGAGTACCAGTTGTACGCAGATGCGGTGTCGCCCTTCCGGCATACGTTTGTCTTCAGCCACACTAATGGGATAACGGGGTACGTGGCGACCGCAGAGGACTATGATTTGGGACCGGCCGGCG
>LXNI01001282.1_pt1 | contig 22761 bp, 25 predicted proteins | sample 809091 | NCBI WGS metagenome assembly LXNI01 (sample SAMN04870527, study PRJNA318959) | sponge metagenome | biome: 01000161; feature: marine sponge reef; material: water | host: Sarcotragus foetidus | place: Greece: Milos, Mediterranean Sea | collected 2013-05-29 | depth 5-7 m | reverse complement strand
TCCAACTCCACCACTTCCGATGTGGAGGCGGCGCTGAAGCGGGCCGGTCTGGCCGGCCTCGTCCAACACGTCTTCGGTGTCGACCAGGTCGAGCGTCCCAAACCGGCCCCGGACATCTACGAGATGGCGACTTCGATGCTGGAGTGCGGTGTTGCCGTGGCGGTCGAGGACTCCCCGACGGGCATCGCCTCGGCGCGAGCCGCGGGCCTGCCCGTGCTCGCCGTGGACAGGGGCCTCTTCGATGGGTCGTCGCTCGCAGAGGCGACAACGTCGGCCCCAGCGATCAGCTGCGCCCTGCTGGAGTCGCTGGCGGCCCACGAACCGGGCCGCGGGCCGGATTGAAGCCTCGCGGCACGCCCTGAGTGCGGTCAGACCGGGATCAGCTCGAAGGCGACCGCGAACTGGACGCCCAGCATCCGGCCGACCTGCTGGCAGCCGCCCCGCAGGAACGAATCGGGGTCGAAGTCCGGGTCGCCGAGGCTCTCGATGTAGACGCGGTGACAGCGCAGCGAGGCCACGCCCTCAGCGAGATGGCGGCTTACATCCACGGCATGGGTGGCCGCCGGCGAGGATGCGTACGCGATCCAGCCCACGCCGCTCCACGGCTCGCCGGCGTCGGTGAACAGCCAGCGGTTGGCCGCGTCCCGGACCGCGTCGGGCAGGGCCCGTCCGAGCTCGCGGTGATCGACGTGGTTCCAGGATCCCGAGTCTCCCCACCGGTCGCGGTAGTTCGATCCGATGATCACCTCGGGCCGGTGACGGCGGATGGCCGCAGCCAGGTCGCGTCTCAGCTCGATGCCGTTGACGACCAGGCCGTCGGGGTGGTCCAGGAACTCGACCACCGAGACCCCCACCGCGGCCGCGGCCTCGATCTGCTCGGCCGAACGCAGCGGACCGGCCCGCTCGGGCGCCATGGAATCGATGCCGGCCTCGCCCCGAGTGGCCAGTACATAGCGGATGTCCTTGCCCATGGCGGTCCAGCGGGCCACCGCCGCCGAGGCGCCGTACTCGAGGTCGTCGGGATGGGCCACCACCGCCAGGGCCCGGCTCCAGTTCTCCGGCAGCCTGTCCAGGGCGGGATCCTCGTCATCGGGATGATCCCGCCCAGTCGGGTCGCGGCCGCTCACCGAGTGCAAGCTAGCGCCCTCGGCCGACTCGGTCGAACCTCCCCTGAGCGGGTTGTGCGGGGCACGAACACCGTGATGTAGTCCAGGAAGCCTCCGCAAGCCCCGTAGTCACGCCGTGCTTTCTCCAAGCGGCCGCATTTGCGCCATCATCTTGACACCGCGGTTCCGGCGTCGTTGAATCGTCGGACTCGCGCCGTACGGCTCGACTGGGGAGAAGAGCGAATGGCTGTAGAGAAGTACGTGGTCCTGGTCGAGGCCGACGGCGACGTCACGGCGAGCGAGCGCGACGACGCCGTAGCGCAGTTGGTGGCTGCGGGCGAAGGGGCTTCCTCGGGCCTGGCCGGCTTGACGGTGAGCGGCTTGAACGAGCCCCTGACGGGTCCCGCCGAGTCCCTCGCGGTGGTGCAGGCGTGGATCGACGAGTCGGCCGGCGCCGATGAGCGCTCGATCATCGCTGAGCTGACGGCCTCAGTGGGAGCGAAGCTGTCGAGTTGGCGTGTCGAGGAGATCGTGTTCCTGGCGCCGGTCGACCGCCGACCGTCGGGCCACCATTCCCGGCTCAACCTGTTCGGGACGGCCGCGAAGCGCGATGACTTCACTCTCGAAGGGTTCTTCGACTACTGGAAGAACACCCATGCACCCATCTCCGCGTCGATTCCGGGCAGCTCCGGCTATGTGGTGTCCCGCGTTCACGATACGTTGAGCACGGCGGTGGAACGAACCGTCGATGCGTTCATCGAGCTGTGGTACCCGAGCCGGGAGTCGCAGGCGAGCGCCGGTGAGCATCCGCTGGCCGCGCAGGCCTGGGAGGACGTTCCCCGCTACGCCAGGACCGACGGCCACTTCTGGTTCACGTATGAGAATGTGGTGGTTGCGCCACCGGACACCGGGCGGGGCATGTTCGACCCCGACGACGGCTGATGCGGGTACGCGAACATCTGCTGGAGACCCCCCACTCGGGTATCCGGCGGATGGCGGACCTCGCGTCCACCATCGACGATCCGGTCGAGCTCGCGGGAGGAGACCCCAACTTCACCACGCCCCAGCACATCATCGACGGCGCCGCGGCACGGTCGAGCGCGGGGTCGACCGGCTATGCCCCCGGCGAGGGGTTCCTGGAGCTGCGAGAGGCGATCGCCGGCAAGCTCGCACGGGTCAACCGCGTAACCGCTGGCCCCGACGAGGTCTGCGTGACCACCGGGGCCTGCGGCGGGCTGTTCACCAGCCTCACGTTGACGGTGGAACCGGGCCGCGATGTCCTCGTGCCCGACCCGGGCTGGTCCAACTACGCCGCGATGATCCATATTCTGGGGGCCCGCTGCGTTCCGTACGCAGTAGGTGGGTCGACAGGCTGGCGGCTGGACCCGGCGGTCGTCGAGGCGGCCATCACCCCGGACACGGCCGCGCTCATATTGAACTCGCCTGGCAATCCGACCGGGGTTGTATTCGACCCGACCGACCTCGTCGCGGTGGCCGAGCTGGCCACGGACCGCGGGATCGCGGTCATCAGCGACGAGGCCTACGACGAGGTGGTCTTCGACACCGAGCCGTTCTCGGTGGCCTCACTGGTGAACTCCGACCAGCTGCTGACCGTCTACTCGTTCTCCAAGACTTACGCCATGACCGGCTGGAGGATCGGGTACGCGGTCGGCCCGGCCGATTTCATCGGCGAGCTGTCGCTACTGCAAGAGCCGGTCGTGTCCTCCGCGGCCACGATCTCCATGCACGGCGCGACGGTGGCGCTGCAAGGGCCCCAGGACTGCGTGACCGGCATGGTCGCCGCCTACGCCGAACGGTGCCATCAGGCGATGGCGTTGCTCGACTCCGAAGGGATCGGCTACGTGGCGCCCGGCGGCTCGTTCTTCATCATGGTGGACATACGCGACAGCGGCCTCGACTCGTGGTCGTTCGCCACCAGGCTGGTGGAGCAGCACCGCGTGGTGGCCGTTCCGGGACTGGCGTTCGGGCAGGGCGGGGAGGGGTTCGTGAGGGTGAGCCTCGCCGCGGCTCCCGAGACGATCATGGAGGGTCTGGCTCGGATCGCGCAGACCCTCCACGACCTCAATAGCCGTGCACCGGCTGCCGTGTAGCCCCCGACACGTGGAAGGAGACCCGAGACGTGAAACGACTTGAAGGCATGTCGGCGTTGATCAGCGGGGGAGCGAGCGGCGTCGGGCGGGCTACCGCTCACCGGTTCGCCGATGAGGGTGCCGCCCGGGTCACGCTCTTTGACAAGGATGCTGACCGGATCGGAGACGTTGCCGCCGAACTCGAGGAGATCGGCGCCGAGGCCCGACCAGTGGTGGGTGACGTGAGCCGTCCAGCAGACTGCCGGCGGGCCGTGGACGAGGCCGTACGCGGCGACGGCAGGCTCGATGTGCTGGTGAGCAACGCCGGCGCCGACTCGATCTACCCGTTCCTCGAGCTCGAACTCGAGGAGTGGCACCGGATCATGGACATCAACCTCACGGCGTCGTTCGTTCTGGGCCAGGCGGCAGCAAGGGCCATGGTGGCAGCTGGCAAGGGCGGCGCGATCCTCTTCACCGCGTCGATCTCGGGCGTGGCCGCGTCGACCGGAGACGCCCACTACGGTGTCTCCAAGGCGGGCATCATCAGCCTCGTCAAGACGATGGCGATCGAGCTTGTCGAGTACAACATCCGGGTGAATTGCGTGAGTCCCGGCCCGCTCGACACCCCGATGTCCCTTGCGCTGCTGGGCAGCGAGGAGGCCATGGAGGCGGCCCGGGAGAACTGGCCGATCGTTCCCATGAACCGTCTCGGCCTGCCCACCGAGATCGCCGGCACCTACGCCTACCTGGCCTCCGCTGACGGCGCCTACACCACCGGTCAGAACATCGTCGTCGACGGGGGCATGACGTCTAACGTCTTCCCGGTCGCGGACGAACTGGCGTAGAGATCTTCTACGTCTCGGCCGGAGCCATGACGTCGGTCCAGAACCTCATCATGTCGTCGTAGAAGAGCGGCACCAGGTCGGGGTTGCCGGAGATGCGGGCGCCGCGGACCCCGAAGCCGGCCTCGATGGAGTAGAGGAAGCCGTCGCGGTCCTCCAGCTCCGGGTCGGGCTCGTCGGAGGCGGGCAGGATGAGGGCGCCGTCGTCCGCGATGTAGAAGGTGGGCGCCCCGGGCGTCACCGAGGCCTCCGGGATGTACTCGAGGGGGGTTGTGCGGTCGAAGCTGTGGTTGGCGCCGGGCACGATCCGCACCGTGGCATCGGCGCCGGTGAGCCCGATGGCGTGGATGTGGGCCTGCACCTGCAGCGGGGGGCACCAGTCGTCGCGGTCGCCGATGATCGCCCGGACTCGTGTGGGCCCGACGGAGGGGTCGAGGAACTGCTGTCCCGACCACGGGTAGGCGGCGTACACCCCGACTAGGTTGGGAGCGCTCGCCGCGGCCGCCAGATGCACCGACGCGGCGCTCAACACCGCCGAGCCGCCCCGGCTGTGGCCCTGCGCGCCGATGCGTGCGGAGTCAATGTCGGGGCGGGCCGCGAGGACCTCAGCGGTGGCGAGAACATCCCAGGCACTGGCCGCGAAGGAGAACTGGACCTGCCTCTCGACGGTGCTGATCACGCTGCGAGTGCTGAACGGGTCGATGGTGCAGGCCGCGATGGCAGCGTCGGTGATCGCCGTCGCGATCGACATGTGGTGCTGTTGGAGCCCGAGGCTGCCCGGGGCGACGATCACCGCCGGGAACGGTCCGGCACCCTCGGGCACGAAGAGCTTGGCCCACAGGTCCTGGCGCGGCATGGCGCCGGTGTCGGAGATCGCCTGGTGGAAGTTCTTCGGGTTGGCGGACGGGATCGTGAGGGCCTCACCGGTCAGCCCGTTGTCGAGGCGGAAGCCGTCGTCGTGGATGGCGTCGTCGTCAGTCATCTCTTCCTCCCCGCGCCCATTGCAACCGTTGGGAGTCATGGTCCAGGCGAGGTTCTCCCAGAGCCCTCATGCACCGCCAGTAGCGTTATGGGATGAGTCACGGTAGCGCCGGGAATGCAGCCGGCAAGGTTGTGCTGATCACCGGAGCGTCCTCCGGCATGGGCCGCGAGGCCGCGATCCTGCTGGCTCGGAAGGGCCACCGGGTCTACGCCGGCGCACGCCGGCTGGACCGCATGGCGGACCTGGCCGAGCACGGCGTCACCGCGGTGGAGCTGGACGTCACCAACAGCGACGACAACGAGCGGGTCGTGGGCCAGATTGTCGATAGCGAGGGACGTGTCGACGTCTTGATCAACAATGCCGGCTTCGGGCTGTACGGGCCGGTCGAGGACATCCCGCTCGACGACGCCAGATACCAGTTCGAGGTGAACCTGTTCGGCCTGGCTCACCTGACCCAGCTCGTCCTGCCCCACATGAGGGCGCAAGGCTCGGGGCGGATCGTCAACGTCTCTTCGGTGGGCGGCAAGGTCTACTCGCCCTTCGGGGCGTGGTACCACGCCACCAAACACGCCCTGGAGGGTTGGTCGGACTGCCTGCGCATCGAGACCGCTCCGTTCAACATCGACGTTGTCCTCATCCAGCCGGGCCTGATCAAGACCGAGTTCGGCGACGTGGCGGCAGCCCAGATGACCGGAAACGTCGACGATGACTCGGCCTACCAAGCTCAGGTCGAGCCGCTGCTGAGGATGAGGAAGAACCCGCGCGTCATGGACCGCGGCACCGATGCCGGGGTGCTCGCCGAGGCATTCGTCGAGGCTGCAACCACAGCCAGGCCGCGCCGCCGGTACGTCAAGGGAATGTTGGGCCGGCCGGCGCTGCTGGTCAGGAAGTGGCTCGGAGACGGGTTCTACGAGTTCGTGCTACGCCGCGCCATCCGGTAGCCGGACCCCCGCTGGGACACCTCGGCCGGACTGACCCGACAGCCGATCGGCAGTGAAGAAGCGACTGGGTGGTTGGGCGTCAGCGCCCGGCCGCGTGACGCGCCGCGTCAGCGCCCCGCGCAATCTCGCGCAGCCACCGGCGGTACTCGATGGCGACCCGGTCGACGCCGGCGATCTGCAACTCGGCGGTGAGGTCGACGGGAAGCTCCTCGGGGCGCTGGGACTCCACGAAGGCGAGGTCCTGGCCGATCACCAGCGCGTTGAAGTCGAGCATCTCGGTGTCGGTGGCTTCGTCGAAGGCGTAGTCGCGGCCCATGAACGTGAAGCACCGGCAGGTCTTGCGGCCGGTAGGGCAGACGCTGAAGAACAGCAGGTAACGCTGGTCGACCGTCGCGATGTACTGGTCCAGCAGGATCGTGTTGGGCATGAACAGGCGGTAGTCGAGCTTGACCTCGACGGCCCCGTCGATCTCCAGGCTCTTGTTCTTGCCCGAGTCGGGGGGCTCAGCCATGTGGGGGTGATCGAAGCGCAACTCGTTGCGGTGCCGTCCGATGGAGTGATCGGGCACCTCGGGATGGGCCGAGTCGCCCAGCACCCCGTCGTGGACCCAGGCGAAATGGCCGAAGTCGACGTAGTTCTCGATCCGGCGGGGGAGCGCGCACCTCCAGTCGTACGGCTCGACCTCGACGATGCGGATCGACTCGTCGCCGAAGTAGGGGTTCTCCGGCAGCGGGTAGACGGGATCGCCGCTGAGGCAGACCCAGATCAGCCCCAGGTGCTCGGCGGCCTCATAGGCGGTGAGGCGGGCCCGAGACGGGATCTTCAGTTCGGGCCGTGCCGGGATCTTGGTGCAGTGGCCCTCGCCGTTGTAGGTCCAGCCGTGGTAGCCGCAGCGCAAGCCGTTGCCGTCGACGGAGCCCAGCGACAGCGCGGTGCCCCGGTGCACACAGATGTCCCGGAACGCCGACACCGCGCCGTCGATGCGGGCCAGCACCAGCGGCTCGTCCAGCAGCGTCACCGCGAGCGGCCCGCCGCCGGCCAGCTCCGACGCGTAGGCGACCGGGTGCCAGTAGTCCCGCAGCGCCTCGTACAGGTCGTCGTCGGTCGCCGGCTCCCGCGCCCGCCCCGGCAGCAATGCCTCAGATGTGGTCTCCACCGTAACTCCCTACTCGCTCAGGTCCCGGTGCGGGTGTCCAGTGCCGGCGTGGCGGACTGCGGGGCGGCCCGGGTGCGCTGACGTTGCCGCAGGTGCCAGACGGCGGAGTACGCCAGCCATCCCAGGCACCAGACCACCACCGATACCAGCAGCGCGTCCTCGCCGGTTGGGCCCAGGCCACCGGAGTGGAACGGCTTCACGAAGTAGTGGGAGATGAAGCCGCCCCGGTAGGGCGTCTCGCCGGCGAGGCGCCAGAGGTCCTTCTCCCACACCGTCAGCGGGCACGGGAACCGTCCCAGGTTCACGATCGCGGTCGGCACCAGCATGACCAGGTACCACTTCATCAGCCGGAGCCGGCGGGCGGCGAACGGCGCGCCCACGATGAGGAACACGGCCAGTGCCCCGTGCGCGAGTGCCATCACGGCAGCTAGCAACCAGGCGCCCACAACCTCACATTACTGCGAGCCTTGGAGGCCTGAGGCCCCAGCCTCTCGGAGGCCGAGCACACCGGTGGGCGCGAACGGCCTGCAAGAGCGAGGCCGTGGCCCGAGCGGCCCGTGAGCGAAACGAACATGAACGGGAGTGGCGCCGCTGTGATGCGACGGTCTCCCGCCCATCCGCGCGTATTCTTGAATGATGACGAACCGCACTCCCGAAGAACTCGAGACTGGCCTGGAGCACATCCGCGAGGCGCCGTCTGACGACGGGGAGCTTCTGTTGATCGTGCGCCGCCCCAGCGAGGACGAGCGTGAGACCCTCGACGAGGGTGTCCTCGACACGGACGTGGGCCTGGTGGGCGACTGCTGGGCCGCGCGAGGCGATCCTCGCTCCGACGACGGCGCGGCCAACGTCCTCGCCCAGCTTACCATCATGAACTCGCGCGTCCTGGAGGTGGCGGCCGGTCCGGTCGAGCGCTGGCCCCTGGCCGGCGACCAGCTCTACGTCGATCTCGACCTCGGCGTCGACAACCTTCCTGCGGGCACCAGGCTGGCGGTGGGGGACGCGGTAGTCGAGATCACAGCCAAGCCCCACACCGGGTGCACGAAGTTCATCCAGCGCTTCGGCCTCGCCGCGCAGCGCTGGGTCAACTCAGAGACCGGCACCAGGCTCAGACTCCGGGGCGTCAACACCCAGGTCGTCAACCCCGGAACGATCCGCGTCGGAGACCGAGTCAAGAAGCTCTGATAGGTCGCCTCGGCGCGGGTCAGTCGGGGATGATCTCGCTGCGCGCCATGGGTGCAGACTGCCAGTTCAGGAGCAACTGCGCGGCCGGAGGGCCGTTTCGGTGTCGGTTCGGCGTAGGCTCACAGGCCACTGGCTACCAGGTCCCGTGGCAGGAGAATAAAATAATGCGAGGAACTGTCAAGTTTTTCAACAGCCAAAAGGGTTTCGGCTTCATCTCGCGCGACGATGGTGATGACGTATTCGTCCACTTTTCAAACATCGTTGGCGAGAACTACCGAACCCTTGAAGAGGGGCAGGTGGTCGAATTCGACATCGGGCCCGGTCGCAAGGGCGACGAAGCTCGGAACGTGAAACCAGTCTGAACAGACAGTCTCACTGCACGCCGCCGGTCCGATAGACCGGCGGCGTTCCACGTTCGGTTGGCGCGTCGCTGTCCTTGTCGCGCCCGGCGGCGACCACGAGATCGATCTGGTCGCCGACCTGCCCGACGGGAGCGTCCTGGCCTTCGAGTCGAAGCTCTCGCAGGCGGTGGGCCCGGCCGACGCCCGCCACCTGGCGACTCTGCGCGACCGTCTCTGCGACGCCTTCCGCGCCGGGTGCGTGGTCCATCCCGGTGTCACCGCCTTCCGCATCGGCGACCGGATGGCCGCGGTGCCCCTGGGCACGCTGGTGTAGGCCCGGTGAGGGGAGCGCGTCGATGACTGAGCGCTTTCTCGTGATGCCTCCGGGCCTGCGGCCAGGCCCTCAAGCTAGGAACTACGACCTAGCGCATCGATCGAAGCGGCGCCGAGGTGCTGCGCCTGCTGGCTCGTGATACCGAGGATTGCACCGATGCGCTCCCAAGAGGTCCCCTGCTCACGCGCTGCTCGGAGAGCCTGAACGACGTGCTCGTCGCAGCAGTCCTGCCCTCTAGCGGCTCGCACCAGCAGGTACTCGGCGGCAGGCACCTCCTGGGCATTGGCCGGGTCGAAGTCCTCGAAGCGGTCTGCTAGCTCCTCCGCGTGGTCGAGGATCTCCTCGCAGGTCCACTTCATGGCAACCACTCCAGGAACCTCGGCCTCGCCTGCATGGCATGAACTATAACGTCGATCCCTTCATCTTCGTCAGTTACCACACCGACCTCCAGCAAGCGGCCGCTGGGGTCTGCGCCGATGATCATGTCCAGATCGTCCCGCAGGTGCACATGCGCCGCCCCGATTGTTGCCCAGATCGGCGAAGGCACTCCAACGCGTTCAGCTTCATGATTGGCGCCGTTTCGCGGCGGACGCCGGGGCTGTGGTCCGATATGGGCCATAGCTGGTTATGGCTGGACCAATGGTGCGCGTCGAGTTTGAACGGGTCGAGGCTTTGGAACTCATGGGCATGGTCGTCGCGCATCTCAACATTGCCGAGGCGCCCGGCGATCTGTCACCGCGAGTCCCGGTCCTGTTGGGAATCCGCGACAAGCTCGCCGCCGGTCTGAGGGAGGAGCATTGAGCTACACCGACGCTGATGTGGCTGCGGCTGTCGCGAGGATGGACAAGTACCGGTCCGGTCCCGACTACGAGGTCGGCGCCGCGCTCGCTGTGGTCGGCCTCAGTGCCGAGCGGGCCGATAAGGAGATCGCCGTCCGCGATGACATGATCCGCGCCGCGCACCGCGCCGGTGCCTCGCTGCGACAGATCGCGGAAGCCTCCGGACTCGGCCGCAAGACCGTCACCGCGATCGTCGAGGCCGACCCGCTTGCGCTCGCCTCTGAGAGGGAAGAACTCGCCGATCCCCTCGACAGCCTGGTCGGAGGGGTGGACGTCGAACCCGAAGGCGACCTCGACGCGGTCACTTACGGGACCGGGACGTGAGGTTCGCCGACACGCCTTTCTGACGGTCAATCCTGCTCGCCGACCGACGCGGCCGAACGGGCCGCCAGTGCGGCACGGGTCTCGAGCTTTCCGACCAATGCGGCCAGTCCCGCGGCTGCCACCAGTGCGATGCCCTTCAACAGGGTCTGGGTGAACGACCTCACATCGAGCAGGACCAGGCCGTTCGACAACACGCCGAGGAACACGACCCCTACGAGCACCCCACTGAGACGGCCCCGGCCGCCGCCGAACGCGACCCCGCCCAGCAGTATCGCGGTGAGCACATCGATCTCGAAGGCCAGCCCGAGCGTGCCGGGTGTCGCGCTGTTCAGCCGGGCGACCAGCAGCGAGCCGCCCAGGCCCGCAGCCGCACCCGTGGCCACGTACAGCATGAACGGCAGCACCCGGGTCGAGATCCCGGCCAGGCGGGCCGCCTCGGGGTTCACCCCGAAGGCGTAGACGTGCTGGCCCCACGGCGTCCGGTTGAGGAACAGGTAGCCGATCAGAAAGACCCCGGCGGCAATGAGCACCAGGATGGGCACCCCCAGGATCCGCCCGGACCCGAGGTTCGTGAACGAGTCCGGGAACCCGAATATCGGAACCGCGCTGATGTAGAAGGTCAGGCCGCGCACCGCGGCCAACGCACCGAGGGTGACCACGATCGGCGAGAGCCCGGTGAAGATCGACAGGGCGCCGTTGGCGACACCGACCGCGGAGCCGGCGAGGACCCCGGCAAGCACCGCAACCGTCACCGGCGAGCCGCTGTCGAGGAGGCTCGCGCTCGTCATGCCGCCCAGACCGAGAATCGAGCCGACCGACAGGTCGATGCCGCCGCTGATGAGCAGCAGAGCCAGCGGCACCGAGACGATCCCCATGATGGACACCTGCAGCAGCACGAGACGGAAGTTGTCGAAGCTCACGAACCGGTCGTTCTGGCTGGCGAAGAACAGGACGAGCAGCCCCAGAGCCAGCAGCAGGGCGTTGTCGACGAGCAGGCGGACCCTACGCAACTCGGTCCCCAGAGATGCTGTGGTGGGCAAGGGTGAGCAGGGCATGGTCGTTGATGGCGTCGGCGGCTAGCTCCCCGACTGCCTCGCCCTTGTGCAACACGATGACCCGGTCGACGATGGCCCGCATCTCCTCCGGCTCCGACGAGCTGATGAGAACTGCGATCCCCCGAGCGGCCAGCGCCCTCAGCGAGCGGTACACATCCGCACGAGCGCCCACATCGACGCCCGCAGTCGGCTCGTCCAACACCAGCAGACGGATCTGGCCGCCTCCGCTCAACCACCGGCCGACCACCAGCTTCTGCTGGTTGCCGCCCGAGAACGTCCACGCCGGCGCGGCCGGGTCCGCAGGAGAGATGCCCAACGTCTCCGCAGCCTCGAAGAAGTGCCGACGCTCGCGCCGGCGCCGGCGGAGTCCCCACTCGGCCAGTCGACGCATGATCGGCATCACCACGTTGTCCTCGGCGCTCAGTATCGGGAAGATCGCCTGCGCCGCCCGGTCGGGCGGGATGAAGGCCACCCCGGACCGGATCGCTGACGCCACCGACCTCGGCGCGTAACCGACGCCGTCCAAGGTCATCCGGCCGGCCGACGGTTTGGCGCCGGCAACCGCCAGCGCCACGTCGGAGCGGCCGCAACCCAGCAGGCCGAACAGGCCGACGATCTCACCCGGCCGGACCGAGAACGAGATCGATGCCACATTGTCGGTGCGCAGCGACTCCACCTCGAGGCCGCCGCCGTCAACACTCGGCGCCCGGGCCCGCTCCGGCTGCGACTCGAGCGACCGCCCCACGATCGCCCGGATCACCGTGTCGCCGCTCTGCTCGGCAACCGGCCCCTGGAGGGCGACCTGGCCGTCGCGCAGCACGGTGACGGTGTCGGCGAGGGCCAACACCTCGTCCAGCAGGTGCGTGACGAACAGGATCGGGATCCCCTTGGCCTGGAGGCGGCGCAGCAGACGCCCCAGCCGCTCCACGTCGGGGTCGTCGAGGGCTGCGGTCGCCTCGTCGAGGACCAGGATCCGGGGCTCCGTCGCGATGGCGCGGGCGATGGCCACCAGTTGTTGGAGAGCGGGGGGCAGCGCCTGCACCGGCAAGTCGATGTCGACGTCGAGTTCGAGCTCCTCCAGGGCGGCCCGAGCGATCCGGCGCTGCTCGCGCAGCCGAAGCACCGGGCCCGACCGGGGCTCGCGGCCGAGAACGAGGTTCTCCGCGATCGACCGCAGCCCGATCAGCTTGAGGTCCTGGAAGATGATCGAGACGCCCAGCGCCTGGGACTGCCGTGGCGTCAGCTGCTGGTACGGGACCCCGTCGAGGGTGATGGTGCCCGCCTCCCAGCGCACACCGCCGCCCAGGCACTTGATGAGAGTGCTCTTCCCGGCGCCGTTGGCGCCCAGCAGAGCGTGGATCTCGCCCGGCTCGACCGTGAGGGAGACGCCGCGCAGCACCCGACGCCGCCCATACGACACGGCCAAGCCGTCGACCCGCACCTCGCTGGCCGTCGACACGGGTTAGCGCCTGTCTTCAGCCCGCGCTCGGCCGGCCATCGACACGGGTTGGAGCCAGGTCAGCTCGCGTACTGGCCGAGCAGGCGATCCAGGGCCTCGTCGTCGCCGCAACGCACGATCTCGTACGGGAGCGACGCGTCCGCGGGCGCACCGTCGATGGCCGCGACCAGCGCATCGACGACGGCATAGCCCAGAGCGGCCAGGTCGAGCGCAGCGGTGGCGCGGTACATGCCGCACTCCTTCACCAGCGCAAGGGCCTGCTCGGGCGAGTCCATCCCGCCGAGGAACACGTCGGGTGAGTCGGCCGGTGTCCCCGCGTTCGTGAACGCCTGGTGGGCGCCGATCGTCTGATCGTCGAGGATGCCCAACACCACGTTCAGGTCGGGATGCTGCTGCAGGATCGTCTCGGTGGCCATCAGGCCACCCTCGATGGACACGCCACCGTCCTGCTCCGCGACGATCTCCGCGCCCGGCGCCATCTCGGCCAGGATCGACTTGTAGAGATCGGACCGCTCGACGGCCAGCGGCGACGGATCGAAGGTCAGGATCGCGACCTTGGCCGATCCCCGCTCGTTGATCCATTCGGCCGCGGCCTCGGCCAGCCTGCGGGCACCGTCGGCGTTCTGGAACGTCACCGACGAGGTCTGCGGGTCGCTCGGTGCCCCGTAGTTGACCCACTGGATCCCCTTGTCGAGGGCCTCCGCTGCGAGCGCGGTCGTATCGCCACCGGGGACCGTGAACACGGCGATGGCGTCGACCTCGGAGACGATCCACGTCTCGATGGCCGCCGCCTGGCGCGCCCCGTCCGCGTTGGCCTCGTCGAGCAGCAGCTCGTAGCCGAGCTCCTCGGCCCGGTCCGCGGAGAAGCCGACGATGGCCGTGCGGGTCGGGCTGTTGGTGAACGGTTGGCTGAAGGCGATAGTGCCCCCGCCGGAGTCGTCCGAGTCGCCTCCGCTGCACGCGGCAAGCGAGACCATCGCACCCGCGAGAGCAACCGCCAGCCAGCGCCAGCTCTTGAATCTCATAACTTTCCCCCTAAGACCGCAGCCTGTCCCTCAGCCCATAGTCCAGGGTTCATCGTAAGCTGGCGTAGATTCGGTGTCTAAGCCGCCGCCGCGCAGCTGCCGGTAGGAAACCAGGGGGGAGCTGTGACGTCGAGAACCGTTGAGCCGCCGGGCGCCGAGCCGGAATACGGTTCGCTCGTCCGCGACGACCGGGTGCATCGCACGCTCTACACCGAGCCCTCGGTGTTCGCCGACGAGATGGAACGCATCTTCGGCCGCACCTGGGTCTATCTCGGCCACGAGAGCGAGATCCCCGAGCCCCACGACTTCAAGCTCACCAATCTCGGCACCCGGCCCGTCATCCTGAGCCGGGACGAAGAGGGCACGGCCCGAGCCTTCTTCAACCGCTGCTCGCACCGCGGCGTGACGGTCTGCAACGAAGCACGCGGCAACGCTCCCCGGTTCGTCTGCAGCTATCACGGCTGGACGTACTCGAGCGCAGGCGATCTGCTCAACGTTCCGTTCCCGTCGGGGATGGACGATTCCTTCGACCCCGCCGAATGGGGACTGCACCACCTGGAGCGGGTCGAGTCGTACCGAGGGTTCGTCTTCGGCGTCCTGTCTGCCGAGGCCCCGCCGCTCGCCGAGCATCTCGGAGCCGCGGCCGCCCTGATCGATGAATGGGTCGACCGCGCCCCCGACGGCGAGATCGTCGTTCGCCACGGTGTGCGAAGGGTGGCGGCTCGGGCGAACTGGAAGCTCTACCTCGACGGCGCAGCCGACGGGCTCCATCCGTTCGCGACCCACCGCTCCTTCGTCGAGATGAGCGCCCGGCACCGCGACGGGCTGTTCATCTCGCAGTTCAGACGGAACCCCGACGAGACCCCGATGTACTCGCGGGTCCTCGGAGGGGGTCATCAGTACCTGGACCAACGGCCCGGGATGGGTGGGCGCGTATGGGACGCGACCAGGCCGGCGCCCGGGACCGAGGCCAGCGTGGCCGACCTCGAGCAGCGGTACGGGTCGGAGACCACCCCGGAGATCCTCGAGCGAACCACGGTCGCGGGCATGAACGTCTTCGTCTTCCCGAACCTGTCGCTGGTCGACAACTCGATCGGGGTGGTGCAGCCTCGAGAGGTCAACCGGACCGAGGTCCTGTGGCACGTCACGAGCCTGGCCGGGGCCGAACCGGAGTCGCTCCCGCTGCGTCTTCGCATCGGTGAGGACTTCCCCAACTTCGGCGACCCCGACGACATCGAGAACTGGGAACGGGCCCAGCGCGGGCTCGAACTCGTGCCCGATGTCGAGTGGCTCCACACCGGTCGGGGCGATGACGGCGAGGAGGGCGCCGACTACGGCGTGACCAACGAGGCGCCGATGCGTGCGTACCAGCGCGAGTGGCTGAGACTCATGCAGCACCGGGGCGGCGAGAATCCGTGAGTTCGTACGTCGACGACGGCCTGTACGAGCGCCTCAGGGCCTTCGCGGCTGATTCGGCCAGGCTGGGCCGGTCAGATTTCGGCAGCCGCCGCACCGAAGTCGAGTCGGTCATCCTCCATGAGGCACGCCTGCTCGACGATGGCCGCTACCACGAGTGGCTCGACCTCCTCACCGAGGAGGCCGTCTACTGGATCCCTCTAGATCGCTTCGACGACCCGGCGACCACCTGGTCCCTCGCGTTCGACGACCGCCGGCGGATCGAGGACCGGGTGGCCTGGCTGGGCACTGGCAAGGTGCACGGTCAAAGCCCGCGCTCGCGAACCCAGAGGAGTCTTGCCGGCGTCGAGGTCTGGCCCATCGACGACGAGACCTGCCGTTCGCGATGCGCCTTCATCTGCGACGAGTACCGGCCGGATCGGCATCGACGCTGGAGCGGAACCGTCGACTACCGGCTGGTCCGCCGGCCGGGGCCCACGGGCCTCGACGACTGGCGGATCGCATGGAAGATCATCGTCCTGATCGACGCCGAGGGCCCCCAGGAGAACCTGACCATCATCCTGTGACACGGAGCACGGCGGGCCGGACCGCTATACCGCTGGGGTTCGCGGGGCTCAGGGCAGGTCGAAGCGGTCCAGGTTCATGACCTTGTGCCAGGCTGCCACGAAGTCGTGCACGAACTGCTCTGAGGCGTCGTCGGATCCGTAGACCTCGGCGATGGCCCGCAGCTGGGAGTTCGAGCCGAGCACTAGGTCGACCGCGGTGGCCGTCCAGCGCAAGTCGCCGGTGTCTCGGTCGCGGCCCTCGTATACGTGCTCGGTCTCGGACACCCTCCATTCGGTGCCCATGTCGAGCAGGTTCACGAAGAAGTCGTTGGTGAGTGTGCCGGCCCGGTCGGTGAGCACGCCCAGCGACGACCCGCCCGAGTTGGTGCCCAGGGCCCGCAGGCCGCCGACCAGCACCGTCATCTCCGGCGCGGTCAGCGACAGCAGGCTGGCCTTGTCGACCAGCACTGTCTCGGGGCGGCGCTTGTCGCCTGCCCGCCAATAGTTGCGGAAACCGTCGGCGGTCGGCTCCAGCACCGCGCCCGACTCGACGTCGGTCTGCTCGATCGAGGCGTCGGTGCGTCCCGGCGAGAACGGGACCGCCACCTCGACACCGGCTCGGCGGGCGGCCTCCTCGATGGCGGCGCAGCCGCCCAGCACGATCAGGTCGGCCAGCGACACCCGCTTGCCGCTCTGGGAGCTGTTGAAGCCGGCCTGGACTCCCTCCAGCGCGGCCAGCACCTCCGCCAGAGACGACGGATCATTGGCCTCCCAGTCCTTCTGGGGAGCGAGCCGGACGCGGGCGCCGTTGGCCCCGCCGCGCATGTCGCTGTCGCGGAACGTCGACGCCGAAGCCCAGGCGGCCGCCACCAGCTGAGAGACCGACAGGCCCGAGTCGAGGATCCTGGCCTTCAGCGCGGCCACGTCGGCGTCGTCGACCAGTTCGTGGTCGACCGCGGGGACGGGGTCCTGCCAGATCAGCTCCTCGTCGGGGACCTCCGGGCCCAGGTACCGCACAACCGGTCCCATGTCGCGGTGCACGAGCTTGAACCACGCCCGGGCGAAGGCGTCGGCGAACTCGTCGGGGTTCTCCAGGAAGCGCCGCGAGATCGGCTCGTAGATCGGGTCCATCCGCAGCGACAGGTCGGTGGTCAGCATCACCGGGGCGTGGCTCACCGACGGGTCGTGGGCGTCGGGCACGGTGCCCGCCCCGCCGCCGTCGACGGGAACCCACTGCCAGGCACCCGCGGGGCTCTTGGTCAGCTCCCACTCGTACGCGAACAGGGTCTCGAAGAAGGAGTTGTCCCACGCGGTCGGGGTGGGGGTCCACGTCCCCTCCAGCCCGCTGGTGATGGCGTCGCCGCCCACCCCGGTGCCGAAGGTGCTGGTCCAGCCGAGGCCCTGCTCCTCGATGCTGGCGCCCTCGGGCTCGGGGCCGACGTACTGGTCGCCGTCGGCCGAGCCGTGGGTCTTGCCGAAGGTGTGGCCCCCGGCGATGAGCGCCACCGTCTCGGTGTCGTCCATGGCCATGCGGGCGAACGTCTCACGGATGTCGCGGGCCGCAGCGAGGGGGTCGGGCGTGCCGTTGGGCCCCTCGGGATTCACGTAGATCAGGCCCATCTGCACCGCGCCCAGCGGGTCGGCGAGATCGCGGTCGCCGCTGTAGCGCTCGTCGTCGAGCCACCCCGTCTCGGGACCCCAGTAGATGTCCTCCTCGGGCTCCCACACGTCGACGCGGCCGCCGCCGAAGCCGAACGTCTCGAAGCCCATCGACTCCAGCGCCACGTTGCCGGCGAGGATCATCAGATCGGCCCACGAGATCTTGCGGCCGTACTTCTGCTTGACGGGCCACAGCAGCCGGCGGGCCTTGTCGAGGTTGGCGTTGTCGGGCCAGCTGTTGAGCGGCGCGAAGCGGTGGGTGCCCGAGCCGCCCCCGCCCCGCCCGTCATGGATGCGGTAGGTGCCGGCGCTGTGCCATGTCATTCGGATGATCAGCGGCCCGTAATGGTCGAAGTCGGCCGGCCACCAGTCCTGCGAGGTGGTGAGGACCTGCTCGATGTCGGTCTTGACCGCGGCGAGGTCGAGGCTGTTGAACTCTGCCGCGTAGTCGAAGTCCCCGCCCATGGGATCGACCTTGGGCGAGTTCTTGTTGAGGGGCCGCAGGTTCAGTTGCTCGGGCCACCAGTGCTGGTTGGCCAGCGAGCCCATCGCCGCGGGCGCCTCGTGCAGCACGGGGCACCTTCCGGCGGGCGCGTTCTCGGTGACTTGGCTGGTGTCTTCGGTGGTCATCAGTGCTCCTTGGAGGGTTCGGGGTTGTTTGGTATCGATCCGATTACTCGTGGCCGGCAGCGTCAGGCGCTTTCTGGCAGGCGGGGCAGTGGCCCCAGTAGATGACTTCGGCCTCGTCGATGGCGAAGCCGAGGTCGTCCTCGACCTCCAGGCAGGGCCGGTAGCCGGCCGCGCAGTCGACGTCGACCATGCGGCCGCAGTCGCGGCACACCAGGTGGTGGTGGTTGTCGTCGACGCGGTCCTCGTAGCGGGCCGCCGAGCGGGCCGGCTGGATGCGCCGGATCAGGCCCTTCTCGGACAGGACGCCCAGCGCGTCGAACACCGCCTGCCGGGACACCGCCCCGATGCCGGAGCGCACCGCGTCGACGAGATCGTCGGCGGTGGCGTGGGGACGGGCCGACACGGCGTTCAACACGGCCAGCCGCTGGGCGGTCACCTGGATGCCGTTCTCCCGGAGCAGCTGTTCGGCGCTCTCGATCACGCACCCACTATAGCACTGATTCTGGACTTAGTCCAGAATCAGGAGAAATCCATATCTGGGGTAGATCGGGGCTGATCAGCAGGGGCCGACGTCGTCCTCGATGTAGGCGCGGATGATGTCGTCGTAGCTGCCGTCGGCCTCGAATCCGAGGCTGCCGGCCCGGATGGCGTCGAAGCGCTCGGGCCATCCGGCCACGATTGCAGCGACCACGGGATCGGCCTCCTCGCGGATCAGGTCCACGACGGCGGGGCCGGCCACACGACCGAGCGCCTCGATCTGCTCGGCGACCGTCACCGACACGCCCGGCATGGTGAGGTTGCGGCGGGGACCGAGCCGTGAGGTGTCCAGCTCGGCGGCATGCACCAGGAACCCGACGGCGGCGCGGGGGCTGGCATGGGAATGGCGCACGTCACGCGAGACCGGCAGGGACGCCTCCCGGCCCGCTAGCGGCTCGCGGATGATGCCCGAGAAGAAGCTGGAGGCGGCGGCATTGGGCGAGCCGGGGCGAACGCTGACGGTGGGGAGGCGGATCCCGACACCGTCGAAGAACCCGCGGCGGCTGTAGTCGGCCAGCAGGGCTTCTCCGATCAGCTTCTGCGTGCCGTACGACGTGAGCGGGGTGGGGTGGAAGTCGTCGGGGATGGGATCGGGAAACGGCGCGCCGAACACGGCGATGGACGAGGTGTAGACGACCCGGGGCGCGCCCGGCGCCAGGCGCATGGCGTCGAACAGTTGCCGGGTGCCGTCGAGGTTCACCCGCATGCCCTTGTCGAAGTCGGCCTCCGCCTCCCCGGAGACCACTCCGGCGAGATGGAACACGATATCGGGTCGCAGCGAGACGAGCGCTTCGGCGACCCCGGAAAGGGAGAGATCGGCGGCATGGGTTGCGCACAGGCTGGAGTCGACCGGGGCCTCGACCAGGTCGACGAGGTCGATGGCGTCGATGCTCTCGCCGCGGAGACGGCCCCGTTGGACGAGACGCCGGGTCAACTTGCGGCCGAGCATGCCCGCGCCGCCGGTGATGAGGATGCGCACAGGCTCTAGCCGCGGCCCACCAGGGGCATGCCGTTGGCCATGACGGTCATGGTGAGGACATTGGTGTCCGCGGGAAGGCTGGCCATGTACGCCACAGCCCGGCCGGCGTCGTCGGGGTCGAAGGTGGGCTCGGGCCGGATGCTGCCGTCGGCCTGGGGCACGCCCTCATGCATCCGCGCGGTGAGAGCGGTCCGGGCGTTGCCGATGTCGATCTGGCCGCAGGTGATGCCGAAGGGCCTGCCGTCGAGCGACAGCGACTTGGTCAGCCCGGTGATCGCGTGCTTGGTGGCCGTGTAGGGCGCGCTGTTCGGTCTGGGCGCCTGGGCCGAGATCGACCCGTTGTTGATGATCCGCCCGCCGGAGGGCTCCTGGGTCCTCATCAACCCGAACGCGTGCCGGGCGCAGAGGAACGATCCGGTCAGGTTCACGTCCACCACGCGCTGCCAGTCCTCGACCCCGAGCTCGTCGATCGGCACCGGCGGTGCGACCGTTCCCGCGTTGTTGAACAGCAGGTCGAGGCGGCCGTGGTCGGCGCGCACCTGATCGAACAGGGCCGCCACAGAAGCCGGGTCGCTGACGTCGGCAGCGACCGCTGAACCCGACCCGCCGGCACGATCGCACTCCTCGGCGGTCTGGGACAGCAGGTGCGCCCGCCTACCGACGGCGATCGCGTGCCAGCCGTCGCGGGCCAGCGCCAGCGCTGCGGCCCTCCCCAGCCCGGTGCCCGCTCCGGTCACCATCGCGATCCTGCGATCCTGCATCGTCCTATCCTCGCAGCGCGCGCACCGGACGCGCCACAGCACCACAAGCCGAGGCCGGAGGCGGCGGGGCGGGGAGGAAGGCGGCCACGGCGCGTCGGGGACAGAAGAGGCTCAATACCCGCCGAGTAGCCTGACCCCCATGGGCTCCGTTCCCGATGTACCGAGACACGAGGGAACCGGCGTGTCCCTCGACGCCGGCACCGGTCCACGCGACCGCGAGCTTCGGTCGTCGGCGTGGTTCGGGGTCGGAGGCGACCTGAACCTGTCGGCGCTGTACCTGGAGCGCTACCTGAACTACGGGCTCACCCGCGAAGAGTTGCAGTCCGACAAGCCCAAGATCGGAATCGCCCAGACCGGCTCGGACCTGTCGCCGTGCAACCGGCACCACCTGGAACTGGCCAAGCGGGTGCGCGACGGGATCCACGAGGCCGGCGGGATCGCCTTCGAGTTCGGGATGCACCCCATCCAGGAAACCGGCAAGCGCCCCACGGCCGCGCTGGACCGCAACCTGGCCTACCTCGGCCTCGTGGAGGTGCTGCAGGGCTATCCCCTCGACGGGGTGGTGCTGACCATCGGCTGCGACAAGACCACTCCGGCGTGTCTGATGGCCGCGGCCACCGTGAATCTGCCGGCCATCGCGCTGTCCGTGGGCCCGATGCTCAACGGCTGGCACGAGGGTCGCCGCACCGGCTCGGGCACGATCGTCTGGGAGGCCCGCAGGCTCTACGCCGCGGGCGAGATCGACGAGGCCGGCTTCGTCGACCTGGTGGCTTCGTCGGCGCCCTCGGTGGGCTACTGCTCCACGATGGGCACCGCCACCACGATGAACTCCCTGGCCGAGGCGCTGGGCATGCAGTTGCCCGCCTCGGCGGCCATACCGGCGCCGTACCGGGAGCGGGCCCAGATGGCGTACCGCACCGGCCGGCGAATCGTCGAGATGGTGCGGGAGGACCTGCGCCCCTCCGACATCATGACCCGGGAGGCGTTCGAGAACGCCATCGTGGTGAACTCCGCCATCGGCGGGTCCACGAACGCACCGATCCATCTCAACGCCATCGCTGCGCACCTCGGCGTGCCCCTCGACAACGACGACTGGCAGAAGTACGGCCTGGCTGTGCCGCTGCTGGTGAACCTGATGCCGGCCGGGGAGTATCTGGGGGAGGACTACCACCACGCGGGCGGTGTGCCCGCGGTGGTGGGCGAGCTGATGCGGACCGGGCTGCTTCCCCATCCCGACGCCCTCACCGCCAACGGGCGCAGCATCGGCGAGAACTGTGCCGCAGCGCAGATAGCGGATCGCGATGTGATCCGCAGCGTCGACGATCCGGTCGTGGCCGATGCCGGCTTCGTGCACCTGTCGGGCAACCTGTTCGACAGCGCCATCATGAAGACGAGCGTCATCTCCGATGAGTTCCGTCGGCGCTACCTGTCGAATGCCGACGATCCGGACGCGTTCGAGGGTCGGGCCATCGTCTTCGACGGTCCCGAGGACTACCGGGCCCGGATCGAAGACCCCGACCTGGACGTCGACGAGGACTGCATGCTGATCGTGCGCGGCGCGGGCCCGGTGGGATACCCGGGTGCAGCCGAGGTGGTGAACATGCAGCCTCCCGCCGCGCTGCTCGTTCGAGGGGTGCACTCGCTGCCGTGCATAGGCGACGGTCGCCAGTCGGGGACCTCGGCCTCGCCGTCGATCCTCAACGCCAGCCCGGAGGCCGCGTCCGGAGGCGGACTGGCGCTGTTGCGAACCGGTGACCGGATCCGTATCGATCTGCGACGCGGCCGCGCCGACATGATCATCGACGACGCTGAACTCGAGCGGCGGCGGGCCGAACTCGAGGCAGCCGGCGGCTACCCGGTCCCGGAGTCCCAAACCCCGTGGCAGGAGATCCAGCGCTCGATGATCACCCAGTTGGACGAGGGCATGGTTCTGCGGCCTGCGCTGAAGTACAAGGACACCTCCCGCACCCACGGCATCCCGCGCCACAACCACTGACATAAGCGCGGCAATTGCCGTGTTATTGTCTTATTCATGGGGAGGCTTGTGACCAGTACCGTGCCCTCGAAACACCGTCTCGCAATTCCCGACGAGGCCCTCTCGGACCGGACAGCCCAGGCGGCGGACACCCTTGAGCAGATCTTGGATCAGCATCCGGAGGCATCTGCCGCGTCGCTGTCGATGCGCCTGGGTGAGGACGAAACGGCCTTGCACGTGCCTGTTGACGTCCTGAGGCTCCTCGCCCGCATGCTGGCGGAGACCGCAAGCGGCAACGCGGTGGCGGTCTCGCCGGTCGACGCGGAGCTGACGACCCAGCAGGCGGCTGACCTGCTCAACGTATCGCGACCGTACCTCGTCAAACTGCTGGACGAGCGCAGAATACCGTTCCGTCGTGTCGGCAATCGGCGCAGGATCCTTCTCGTGGACATCATGGCCTTCAAGCACGACGACGAATCCGAGCGCCGCGCCATCGCAGCCGAGTTGAGTGCCAAGTCGGAGGAGACGGAATAGGACGTCGGGTTTCCCAGTCCCGTCAGACTCGTACCTGTAGCATCAA
>LXNI01001280.1_pt1 | contig 22766 bp, 18 predicted proteins | sample 809091 | NCBI WGS metagenome assembly LXNI01 (sample SAMN04870527, study PRJNA318959) | sponge metagenome | biome: 01000161; feature: marine sponge reef; material: water | host: Sarcotragus foetidus | place: Greece: Milos, Mediterranean Sea | collected 2013-05-29 | depth 5-7 m | reverse complement strand
GCGTTAATGTCCCGGTCATGCTCCGCGCCGCATGTCGAGCACGTCCATTGACGTGCTGACAGAGGCAGTCTCACCATTTTCGAGGCGCAGTGGCAACAGGTTTTGGTGGACGGATACCAGGGGTCAATCCGCACCAGATGCTTGCCTTCCCAAGTCGCCTTGTAGTCCAGCTTGCGCACCAGTCCACCCCACGACGCATCAGCGATCACGTTGGCCAGCCTGCGGTTTTTGAGCATGTTCTTGACCTTCAGTGTCTCCACGCAGATTGCTTGGTTTTCGTCAATCAGTCGTCTCGACAATTTGTGCTGGAAGTCGTTGCGTGCGTTGGCTACCCTTTCATGCGCTTTGGCAACAAGCACACGCGCCTTGTTGCGGTTGGCTGATCCCTTCTTTTTCCGGGACAGGGCTTTTTGCTTGCGCCGCAAGTTCGCCGCGGTGCGCTTCAACAAGCGCGGGTTGGTTTGCTTCTCGCCGGTGCTGGCAATCACCAGATGGGACAACCCCATATCCAGGCCGGTGACATTCTCCTCCGCAAGCGCTTTGATAGGCTCAGGCGCGGCTTGTCCATCATCGCACAGGATCGAGGCGTAATACTTGCCCGTTTTCGTGCGCGAGACGGTCACGGTTTTAATCCTGCCAACCAGCTCACGGTGCAGTACAGCCTTGACAACACCCACTTTGGGCAAATACAGGGCGCGTCCCTCCACGACCTTGACCCGTTGCGGGTAGGACATGGATTGCTTGCCGTGCTTACTCTTAAAGCGCGGGTAGCGCCCCAGCCCCTTGAAGAATCGCCTGAACGCATCATCCAGATGCATCACCGATTGCTGCAACGCCTGGCTGTCCGCCTCCTTGAGCCATGCGGTTTCCTCGGCTCTCTTCAATTCCACCAGGCGATCCAGGCTCATCCGCTTGCTGATTCGTTCGCCTTTTTCTGCCCAGGCTTCACGTCGCCAATGCAAGGCGAAGTTATAGGCCCACCGCATCGCCCCGAATTGAAACGCCAGCGCACGGCGTTGCTCCGACGTGGGGTATAGGCGGACTTTAGTTGCTTTGAACACGGCCCAATCGTAACCATGGTTTATGACTCAAGCAAAACGAATATCACACACGCAGACATGGCGTTTTTACCCTGCATGTTCACTAGATCTTTATCACCAAATACCGCCGGGACGCGCGCTCCGAACGAGCCATACAGGACTTGCGGCATCGTTTCACCAAGTTCGGCGAACACGTTGAAGCACAACTGATCGCATGCGACGGCGAAGACGATCACGTCCATCTGCTGGTGAAGTACCCACCTAAAGTCGCCCTCTCCAAACTGGTCAACAGCTTGAAGGGTGTATCCAGCATACGCTTGCGGGATATTCGGCCTGAAGTTGCAGGGCGCTACCGAAAAGGCGTGTTGTGGTCGCCATCCTATCTTGTAGCCTCATGTGGCGGTGCACCTCTAGATGTCATCCGCCAATAGGTTGAAGATCAACGCACCGCCTCAAAGCCACGCTAACGTGGCTGCGCCTTATATCCCCGCCCTGAACGGCGGGGTTTTACGGCGAGTTGGATAATTTGATCGAAACTAAGAACCGATGATCATGGGTATTCGACCGGAACACTTCAAACACTACATGGAGCACGGATTCGCAATCGTCCCTGATTTTCTGACGAAGGAAGATCTCGCAAAGGTGTATGACGAACTGCGGATCTGTCTTCCTGGTTGCGTCGAGTACAGTCTCGGCGAAACCGACGACAAGCCAGGTGATAAACCGTTCCCATATAGACGCGCCAGCCGTCACCAGTTTCCGTATCCGGGTTCAATGTTGAACCGGATCACCTTGGATCATGATCTCCATTCTTTTGCCAAGCATTTCGCAGGCGGTTCTGAGATGTACTGTGAACAGAGTCACCTTGCGTACAAGCATAAAGGTCATGCGGGTGACGTCGATCAAACCATGCACTGCGACTACGGCAATCACACATTGGCGTATCCGCCGAATTTACCGGAGTACTGGCAAACCGCATATCTAGTCTATTTCACAGAAGTCACGATCAATCACGCACCGACGGCTGTCTGTTCATGGACGCATTACCCGGATAAGGTGCGGTATCCCATGCATTTCACCCGCGAGGAACGACCAGACATCTATGAAAACGAGGTAAAAGTGACGGTGCCTGCTGGGGGATTACTCATCTACAGCATGAGAACCTTTCACAGAGGCACGCCGTTCCTCGCTGACGGCGGTCGTATCGGGATGTTCGTTACCTATGCGCCTTCTGCGTGGAAGTGGTTAGGCATCGTGGGATGGTCCGCGCAAGCGATCCGTCCGGAGTTTAAATCGTGGGTCTCACAAGCAACACCGGAGGAACGTACATTGCTCGGATTTCCTGAACCAGGTCACTCTTACTGGACGGCGGAAACACTTGAGGGTGTATCGAGTCGCTATCCAGACATGGATATGACGCCTTACCAGATGAACGTGAGACAGGACGTTCGGCTATGAGCGTGAAGATTCACAAACAGGCAGTGGTCGATCCCAAAGCGGAAATCGGTGAAAACTGTGAAGTTGGTCCGTTCTGCACCATAGGCGCGAATGTCAAGATTGGTGACGGCACCAAGCTTGACTCCCATGTCGTCGTGGATGGTCACACGACCATCGGCGAGGAATGCTCGATTTTTCCTTTCGCAACAATCGGTGTCCAGTCTCAGGACCAGAAATACGTGCCTGATACCGTGACCTACTGCGAGATCGGAAGTAACAATATATTCCGCGAGTTTGTGTCGATCCATAGCGGGACGGCAGAAGGTTCCAAGACCGTGGTCGGCAACAACAACGCTTTCCTGGCTCATGCTCATGTCGCTCACAACTGCATCATCGGCGATCACGTCGTCCTGAGTCATTCAGCTACGGTCGGTGGGCATGTACACGTAGGAGACTATGCCAATCTTGGTGGTCTCTGCGCGATCCATCAATACTGCACGGTAGGTGAAGTTGCCATGGTTGCCGGTTGCTCTGCAGTTCGACAGGATGTACTGCCTTATACGATCGCTGAAGGTACGCCAAACGCACGCATGCGCGTGGTAAACCGCGTTGGCATGCAACGTGCGGGTTATAGCGAAGAACAGATCCGCGACGTTCGTCGAGCGTTTCGTACGCTCTTCGTTAACGACATGGTTTTCGCAGAAGCAATTAAGACCGTGAAACGTGATCTAGGGCACCTTGATTACATTCGAAATATGCTCACTGCTGCTGACGAGTCAAAACGCGGACTCGCGATTCCGGACGAGAAGACATTCGAGATTAACGCCGGAGATTAGTAATACCCTTCAGAAACTGAAACCATCAGATCTAATTTCGGGATTGTGATGGCTTCGCATCCTAGGTGTGATTCACAGCTAGGGTACTATCGTTGGTAACTCTTCTTATTTTCTAATAGCTAAATCATGACAACTCGATGGGGAATCCTCGCGACTGGCCGTATCGCACATGCGCTAGCAAACGCGATCAACACTTCAACCACGGCTGAACTGGTTGCCGTAGGTAGCCGAACGCAAGCGAACGCCGACAAGTTCGCTTCGGAATATGACAGTATTTCTGCTCACGGTTCGTACGAGGCACTTCTTGCGGATCCAAGCGTCGATGCGGTATACGTTTCAACGCCACATCCGCAACACGTCGAATGGACGATCAAAGCGCTCGATGCAGGAAAAGCGGTGCTCTGCGAGAAGCCGATGGGACTCAATCACGCTGAAGTCATGGCGATGGTGCATGCCGCACAGGAAAACCACGGCTTTCTCCTCGAGGCATTCATGTATCGCATGCATCCTCAAACCCAGAAAATTAAAGAACTTCTGGCGGACGATGCAATCGGCGAAATACGCCACATACGCGCAACTTTTGCATTCAAAACGCCGTTCTCCGAATCGAGTCGCCTATATGCCGCTGAACTTGCGGGTGGCGGGATCATGGATGTTGGATGCTACTCAGTATCCATGGCGCGAATGATCGTCGGTTCTGAGCCTACCGATATCGCCGCAACGGGCATGCTTGCGCGTACCGGCGTCGATCTCTACTCATCCGCCCTTCTCTCCTTCGACGGCGGCATAGGGGCGCATGTTGCGACTGGGGTCGGTCAACAGCTTGATAACGATGTTGCTATCTTCGGAAGCGAAGGCTCTATTCACGTCGCGACGCCTTGGCAATGTCCGCAAGAATGGAAGGTCACCTTAAATCGTGGCAGAGAATCCGAGGAATTTACCGGTACATCAGAGAGCGCGTACGTCTATCAGGTCGACGAAGTCGATCGTTGTATGCAAGCGGGTTTGGTTGAATCGCCCGCAATGAATTGGGAGGATTCGATCGGCAATTCGATCGTGCTCGACAAGTGGCGAGCTGAGCTTGGGATCACGTACCCGCAAGAAGCACCAGCAACGCTAGCCCAACCCGTCTACGGACGCCCTCTCAATACTGCTGATACATCGTTGCCTCGGGACACCATCCCCGGAGTCGGAAAGAGCCTCTCGCGTGTCGTTATGGGCTGCGACAATCAACCGAATCTACCTCACGCCGCGGTTATGTTCGATCACTTTATCGAACGGGGTGGGAACGTGTTCGATACGGCGTATATATACGGTGGAGGACGTATCGAAACACTGCTAGGACAGTGGTTGAAGGCACGGGGAGTACGAAACGAAGTTGCGATCATCGGCAAAGGCGCACACACGCCGTTAAACCGACCTGAGTTTTGCCGACCGCAACTCACCGAAACGCTCGATCGACTTCAAACGGATCATTTAGACATCTATTTCTTACATCGCGACAACGCTGATGTCGGCATTGATGAGTGGGTTGACGCGCTAAACGAACTACATGACGAAGGTCTCATTCACGTATTCGGCGGTTCAAACTGGGAGCAGGAACGCATTGAGGCGGCGAATAAATATGCTGACTCGAACAGTAAACAGCCGTTTTCAGTCGTGTCGAATCAATTTAGTCTCGCAAAGATGTTAAGCCCCGTCTGGCCTGGTTGTGTCTCAGCGAATACCGATCCATTCCGTGCCTTTTTGGCGACAAACAATCTAGCGCTGTTCCCGTGGTCCTCGCAAGCGCGCGGTTTCTTCACGCCACACTACGACCGCGTTCGCGCAGGCGACAGTTCCGAATCTCAAAGTGGCTGGAATCAACCTGGCGACGCTGAAATGAAGCGTTGCTGGTTTTCTGATGAGAATTTCGATCGTCGGGACCGTGCGATGGATATTGCTAATCAAAAAGGCGTCGAACTCATCAACGTTGCGCTCGCTTATGTCCTCGCACAACCATTCCAGACTTTTCCGCTTATCGGACCTCGTTTTATTTGGGAAACGACAAGCAGTCTACGCTCGTTTGACGTCGAGTTGAGCGACTCGGACATCGCTTGGTTAGATCTTGCAGAAAAGCGCTAGCTTGCACTCGCTCTGAGCTCGACGGTGTCGCCGATGATCTCAACGCACTCTTCACCGTGATTCCGTACGTTGTTGACGTATGGCGAAACTGGCGACGCGCACATGTCATAAGGCAAGCTGGAACGACACAAGTCCTGCAGATCTTCTCCCGAAGTGCTTTTTTCAAGCCAAGTTTGCGCATCGTTCTTGCTCAACATGACAGGCTGTCTGTGGTGCAGAAATTTCAAATCCGGCACAACATCCGTCGTAAGAATCGTGAAGCTATCTAATGGCTCATTCGTGTTCGGGTTGTACCACCTGTCCCACAATCCAGCGAGCATCAACCCGTTGTTTTCTGGCGCATGCACGAAGTATGGTTGCTTCTGACCATTGCGATTCACCCATTCGTAAAAACCCGTGATAGGTACCACACACCGTTGTGAACGGAATGGTCCTCGAAACGCAGGTGATTTCGCGGCTTTCTCGCTACGCGCGTTAAACATACTGTACTTGTATGACTCTTCTTTCACCCAGTTCGGGATTAACCACCACTGAGCCTCGACGGGTTGCCGTTCGTCCGCGTCGTCCTTTCGAATGATCCACGCTTGCTGCCTCGGTGCGGTGTTGTAGTTGGTGGTCCCCTCAAACGGCTGACCTACGAAGTCCATGAACAACTCGGTCATCGGATCTGATGTAACGTTGAACCGTCCGCACATTCGATTTCACCTATACCTGAAGCCCCCATAGTTTATTTCCTATCGACGGATGTAACATACTCTGCCGTTTCAATCTACTCAAAAACGAATCATGTCCACCGCAGAAGAGTTCCGTCTCGAAACTCAAGCATGGTTAGAAGAAAACTGTCCGTCGGGTGCGCGAGGTCCTGGACCAATCACCTCCGGTAGCTCAAAGATTCCTCTTACCCACGCCGATACCAAACTGTGGTTGGAACGCATGATCGAAAAGGGTTGGACTGCGCCAACGTGGCCTTCGGAATATGGTGGAGGCGGCTTGAATAACCAAGAGTACATGATCCTCATTCAAGAAATGCGGCGAATTGGCGCGCGTACGCCTCTAGCGGGTATGGGAACGTCGCTTATTGGGCCAACGCTTCTGGAATACGGAACAGAAGAGCAGAAGAAACGTCACATTCCGCGGATCGTTCGCGCAGAAGTTGCTTGGTGTCAAGGCTATAGTGAACCTGGCGCGGGATCCGATCTCGCCTCTCTGAGTACCAGAGCGGAAGATAAAGGTGACCACTATCTTGTTAACGGATCGAAGATTTGGACTTCGGGTGCGCAATACGCCGACTGGATATTCGCGTTAGTTCGTACCGATCCAGATGTGCCGAAACACGAAGGCATCAGCTTTGTTTTGATGGACATGTCGCAGGAAGGAATTACCGTCAAGCCGATACGCTTGATTTCGGGTGAGTCACCATTCTGCGAGACGTTCTTTGACAACGCGATCGCTCAAAAGGATGACCTCGTAGGTGAACTTAACAAGGGTTGGACGGTTGGTAAGCGTCTCTTACAGCACGAACGTGGCAGTATGGCTTCCCTTGTCGGTGGCGGCGCGACGCGCGATCAAGGGCCGTCATTAGTGCAGGAAGCTAAGGAATTCGCAGGCGAGGTAAACGGTCAAATCGCCAACGACTCACTGCGAAATCGGATCATTCAACACAACATCAACGCTGCGTCGTACCAACTCACGCAACGACGCACGGTAGAAGAGTCGTCCGACGGAAGTACGCCGGGACCTGCTACTTCGATTTTCAAGATGTATGGGACCGAACTTCAGCAAGAAAACTCATCGTTATTTGTTGAAATGCGTGGTACCAACGGCTTAGGTTGGTCTGGCGAAGGATTTACACCTCGGCAGATAGGCGACACGCGTACATGGCTGGCAAATCGTGCGGCTTCCATCTATAGTGGAAGTAACGAGATTCAACGAAACATCATCGCGAAACGAGTTTTAGGCTTACCAGATTAGTCGCGATCCCACGACTCCGCACTAGATTCGAGGGAACGCGGATGAGTCGTTTCCAAAGTAATCCTATTCGCTCGTAGTTCATTCGTGCCGGAAGATAGCTCGCATGCGTGGAGGGAACGACTCGAAGAGTCTCTCGCTTACTACCCCAGCTCGGCCGAGAAACGTCGTCGTAGCCGCTTGATCGACCACGGCAATCGCCTTGAGCTCGCATTTAAATTCAATCGTTCAACTCCCGATCACATTGATGCGTTGATTGTCGACTTCATTGCCAATCGAGTCGGTGCAAAACCATGCAAACCATCAGACGGTCGTCCGGCAACTGCCTGTTATCGTTGTAGCGCGGAACAAGCGAAGAATTTCGGCAGGTTCCTCGCCTATGCGTCTACGCAACACATGGCACCGCCTCCGACACTAGTAGATCACAACCAAACGCCGCTCTCAGTGCTTTTGACGCATGCCCTGATCGCATTCACGCGCGATTATGAAAGCAACATATCCCGCCATGGGATGCCCCGCCTCGAAGTTCTATCCAACGTTCTCAGGGTCGTTCCACCACGCGGTGTTACCCCAAAAGAGTTCGAGAGACGTGCAGTTCTCACTACAAGGACCGCACGTGTTGTGATACGTCACTGCACGAAACTTGGTTGGCTCAAAGCCGAAAAAGGCGTCAAAGGCTCTGGATCCCTCATCTATCTCACCGATGACGGCAAATCCAAGCGCCAACATGGCATACGTAGGTTGAAACGTGTGGAATCTCAATGGTCAAAACGCTACGAACATGACTATCAAGAACTAATAACTTGCCTCAAAACCCTCGTTAGCGGGTTTGAGCTTGAATTCCCACATTACATAAGTGGTTACGGTCCTGCCGATGAAGCACTGACTGGTGGTTCATACCTTCCGGCCGAGGAAGGGCCGCCGCACATTCCGGGCCGTGGCGTCGAGTGGCCAGTGGTCGTTCGTCAAGACATCAAACACAGAGCGTCACCGACACTCCCAGCTTTACTCAGTCAAACTCTTACGCAATTCGCGCTTGACTATGAAGCGGACGATCTCGGTCGGCTCGGACTGACGACGATGTTTTTTCAACATTTACCCGACGAGGGCATGTATTTGGGCTGCGCAAGGAACCTTCAAGCGATTACTGGAGACGGAAAATCGTTGCATGAGCGCCACTTGAATATTGCTATCGAACCTGGAAGCCCCAGTGACAAGACACGAATAGTCTTCCCAACGCAGAAGACGCGACGTTCAAGGGACGCATATGCATTTCATGTCTCAGCAGTCGAGTCGCGATGGAAGCAGAGATTCGGTGCTTCAATCATGAAGAAATTGCGACACTCACTGGAAGCACTCGACAAATCGTTTTCTGACGATTTACCAGAGTATCCCGACACTACGAGCTGGATGGTGGCCTGGAATCGACCATTCTTGCTCGAACGCTAACTCGCTTTTACAGAAGTTCAGCGTTCGTCAATAGCGGTATCGGATGGATCTCGCTGAACTCGCCAACCAAGTTGGCACGCTTGATGTGGTCATCGGGGTCATCATCGGCGCAGTAGCCTGGACGTTGGCGAATGCTGTAGGCCTTTATGCGCTAGGACGCCTCTTTCAAGCGAATGATGACAATGACGAACCCCAGTGGTCGTACGCGACGGCACAAGCTATTGTGCGCCTGCTCGCAACGATCTCCGGGATAGCTGTAGGTGTATTTTCAGTCTGGATCATCGCGCTCTGAGTCAAGGTGGAAGCGGACACGGTTTCAGCGGATAAGCGCTTCCACATACACGTCCTGCACACCCCTCTGAATCCGCATGTGCCGACCAAGTACCTGCAAAAACTCGCTGTCAAGCGCACTGCAGTCATTGATCATGCTAATCGTCATACGCGTTCGCTTAGTGACCGCTTGGTGCATGGTTCGACAAACCTCGTCGAGGCGAGTGTCATCAGACGAGACTAGGAAGTCCAATTGCTTACCGTAGCTTCGGCTCGTCAAGACCAGTTGACCATCACTAAACGCGAGCATGTTGCCAAGCTGTCGAGTCGGCAGTTCGTTCCACTTTAGCCCAAGACCGCAAGGTGAAACCGGATCGTACGAATTGATCCAGAATGTACACGGCGCATCAGCGTGGCTCGAAAACGTCTCGAGCGCATTCAGCGGCATGAACTGCGGTCCGCTCAACTCCGTAAAAAACAAGCCAGATACCAGTTCCCCGGACAATTCCATCATCCGTATCGCGCGAAACAGTTGAGACCATCGATACTGTCCGCCTTCGCGATTACAGAGTTCCCGACAAAGAACACCGTAGCGAGCGGTTAAAACCCGAGCATGTTCTTTCGCCTGTTCTAGGCGCTCGATCTCTTCTTCGCTCTGCGTCGCCGGAAACACGCGCCGCCACATCCCAAGCGGGCGTTCCGAACGCAATCGGCTGCGCAATCTGACGCGCGTTCGTCGGATTTGTGCAATCATCGCACCTTGCACGCTGTAGCTCGTTTCATCGGCATGTGCAAGCGCAGTGAGCCCATCACTCGTGATTTCGCCGTCCCAAACCGTCGCCCAGAATCTCTCGTTGAACTCCTCGTGTCCGAGTTGAGAGGCTTGCTGCAACTGTAAGAAGGTGTAGCTGCCAAAGGGATCGCGAAAAGACTCAACGATTGATGCGTCAGCGTCAGTCGAACCTGCACCCCCATCAAATGTACTTTCGATTCCTAATGCGATCCGTTGCTTTCCGCGACCTCGCCAACTTACGCCAAAGCGTTCACAAATCGACGAGAGCTGACCTAGATCGATAGACCCAGTGCGCGGTCGCCAGAGCGCGTCAAGCCACGCACGTACCGGAGCGACAAATCCCTGCAATCGCTCTAAGACATCGAGTATCGTGCTCTCCGTCCGTTCACGACCGAATTGATGCCACGTCGCAAGGAAATTCGGTAAAAGATGAGCGGACTGTGCCTCAATGGTCGGTCGGTTGTGTAAGCGTTGAAACCTTAACAGCGAGGAGAGATTTCGTGCATCACAGACGCACAGTTCTGCGCAGCCATCGACTACGACGTCTGCAACTAACGACTCAGTCGAGATCAGATCGTCCAAAGCCTGCAAGAGCTCGTCTGTGGACAAGGGTAATAAGCGCTGCCATTCTTCGCACGTGTGCGGTCCGTAAAACTGCATTGCATTCGCGACTGCGGTAATTACGTCCTCCTCCGCTAACGCTACGCTACTTGAATGAGCGTACCAAACCAAATCACCTTCAACGACTCGTTCTAAATCTTCAGGTAACGGAACGTCATCAAACCATTCGTCTTCACGAATCCAAACGCGCTCTTTTGCCCACTCAATTAGTTCCGTTTCGGTGGTCGGAACGTAACCGACTTCACGTCGTTGTAGTTTCAACTCGAAACCGACGATGACCGATCGCGAAATCGCCGGACGAAGGGCAGCGTCACGTAATGCGTGCGCGATCAATTCGTCGCTCAGCGACGAGGTCCTACCACCTCCAGTCGGCTGATCGTCGGCGTACACGTAGCGATTCAGTTGATCGAATGCAAGCGTTGCCGCGAATGGACTCGGTACTTCCGTTTTGCACTCACTGATCGCGATCTTGCCAGTCTCTAGATCTCCCAAGACTTCGCGCGTCGCGTCGATGTCGAATTCATCACGAAAGCAGGATCGCCAAGTCTCAAGCAGGATCGGAAAGTCTTCGTATGCTGTTACCGAATCTAGCAAGTCCTTAGCCTGCATACGCGTTAGCCATAAGGGCATGCGACGATCGAATCGTTGCTTCGAAAGCAGCAAAGCGCGACCGGCACATTCGCGGAAACGCGCACCGAAGAAACCGGACTTCTCGAGCGACCGACGAATCTTCGGCAGGAGGTCGTCCGGGGACAGCATGTTGATGATTTCGGCCGTGCTCACATCTTGCTTCATCTGAATCGCGATAACCTGGTTATCGACTACGATGTCAGGAACGGTGGCGAATTGCTCTTCCCATGCGGCTTCAAGGCATAGAGCAATGGGACGATTGACTCTGCCTCCCCAACCCGTATGAAGAATCAGTTGATGGGCATGACCGGTAGACGCATAGCCGCCCGGACCCGTCTCTACCACCTCGGCGACGACGTGTTTTGCGTGAGGCAATTCACACCCCGTGACGCGTCGTTGTTCCGATAGATATCGAACCAGTTCTTCCGCGGCCATCTTGTCGAATCCACGATTTCGCAAGTCCGAGATAAGCAGGTTTTCCTGATTTCGTTCGAGTGCGCGATTTGCTTGTTCCAGAAAGTCTGCGACTTGTCTCGAAAAGTAATAACTTCGATTGATGAACTCTGATTTGTAGAAGGGAGGCAGCGCTTCATCCGAGCTCGCGGGTCGTACGAAAACGTCGTTGTGCGTTATGTTGGTAACGACCCATTGCTGGGTTCCGAACGCGAACTGCTCACCTTCCGACGACTCCCAGACGAATTCCTCATCAAGCTCACCAATCACCGTGTTTGTATCGGCGTGCTTCATTTTGTAGTAACCACGATCCGGAATCGTCCCGCCATTCGCGTAGAGTGCCATCAATGCACCTTTGCGAATTGACAAGGTCTGCGTTGTTTCGTCGAATGCGATGCGTGGTCGGAGGTCACGAATTCGACTGCGTTCGTATTTGCCCGTGAGCATTTCAACGACAAGATCAAACAAACGCCGCGAGAGATTCCGATACGGCGACGCTCGCGTTATTACGTCATATACGTCGTCGACATGCCAATCCTCAACCGCAACCATCGAAACCAGCGTTTGCGCAAGTAAGTCCAACGGTTCTTCGAGAATTGAAACTGGTTCGATATCGGCCTCCGCGACCGCTTTCGCGATCACTGCAACGTCGAGGAAATCCCTTGCGAACATTGGGTAAAACGTGGCGCGACTTACATCACCGACTTTGTGTCCTGCGCGTCCGATGCGTTGCATCGCAGCGGCAACCGAGTCCGGTGACTTCATGAGAATCACCTCATCGAGTTCACCAATGTCGATGCCCAGTTCCAATGAGCTTGTCGCGACGATCCCTTTAAGTTCGCCATTCTTCAATCGGTTTTCGACTTCCGTACGAATTTCGCGTGACAACGAACCATGGTGTGCATACGCAACGATTTCATCCGCCTGTTCGTTCAGCAGGTACGTCGTCCTTTCACATTGACGTCGCGAGTCCGAGAAAATCAACGTCGATTGGTTGTTTTGAAGATGAGTGTCCAGTTCTTCGACGAGTGCTGGCCAAATGGACTCGCCCGCTTCCGCCAAGTCGCGAACCGGAGGTGGAAATCGAACTTTTAGGTCAATCTCCTTCTTAATTGACGTCTCGACGATACCGACTTTCCGAGGCGGACCCTCAAGACTGACACCTCCCACATAGTGAACGACTTTGTCAAGCGGGTTAACGGTCGCTGACAACGCGATTCGTTGGACTTCTCCCGCAACTTCAACGAGACGTTCGAGCGAAACCATGAGGTGTGCGCCGCGACGACTGTCCAGTACCGCATGTATTTCGTCCAAAATCACCGTTTGGATCGTCGCCAACATCTGCGTCGCGCGGACGGATGTCAGAAGAAGGGAGAGACTTTCTGGAGTCGTAATGAGAATCTCAGGTCGATTGCGAATCATCCGCTGGCGCTCACTTTGAGGTGTATCGCCACTTCGCACAGCGGTTCGAATGTCTGCCCAGGATTCGCCAGCGTCGTCGAACCGACGACGGAGCTCGGCAATCGGCCCTTGTAGGTTCCGCTGGATATCGTTATTAAGTGCTTTGAGTGGTGAAACATAGAGCACGGACGTTTGACCTAGGGGTAACTCGTCTTTCGTGAACGCATCGATTGCGGCAAAGAAAGCGGTAAGCGTCTTGCCGCTACCGGTCGGCGCAGTGATTAAAAGATGTTCACCATTTCGAATGCGCGGCCAGCTCGCTATCTGGACTTCTGTCGGACTTTCGAACGAATCGGAAAACCAATCGCGTAAGAGCGGGTGAAAATCGCTTAGTGCGTCCTGTGACATCGCACACGCCAACCCGCTATGGTCTCAAGGAGTATTTCGGCGACGACGTTAGCGTGTACCTTAGTACGTACTGATCTCGCCACCACCGTCGCAATAAATTCGTTCACCAGTAATGTAAACGTTCGCATCGGAGACTAAAAACGCGACTAGGTCGGCAATATCCTGAGGCTGGCAAACATGGCCGAACGGCATGACCGAATCTAGATCCCGCATGTTCACGATCCCCGTGCTCGCACGGACGAAACGTCGGCCCATTTCAGTTTCAACTAATCCAGGTGCAACTGTGTTTACTCGGATACCGTTTTCGCGTTCTTCCTTATAGAGTGTCGAAGCCAACGCTTCTACCGCTGCTTTTGACATGTTGTAAGGTGCGCCTTTTGCCGAAAATCCTTTCGTGGCAGCGCTTGAAATCATCACGATGTCCCCGCGATCCAATGCTCTCATCTTCGGGATCACTAATTTACTTAGGTAATGGGCACCGTTTGCGTGGGTATTCATCACGCGTACCAGCTCTCTTGGGTCGGTGTCAGCCACCGACAGTCCTCGACTCGGCATACCGGCGTTGTTCACTAGGATGCCAATCGCGGAAAACAGTCCCTCGGCTTGCTTTACTAATTCACTAACTTCCTCGAAATCCGAAACGTCTGCTTGAATGGCGACCGCATCACCACCGGCGTCTCGTATTTCGTCCACCGTCGCGTCAGCCGCACGCGAGTCAACTCGGTAATTTACGACGACTGACGCACCGTAGGAGGCGAGCGTGAGCGAAACTGCTCTCCCGATGCCTCGACCGCCACCCGAAACTATCGCGGCGCGGTCGGAAAGATCAATCTTCACGCGCCTTTGAAGTCTGGTTTACGTTTTTCGAGAAACGCAGCTCGACCCTCGGCCGAATCCTGCGACGCCCCAGCACTTGTCTGCATGCGAGCTTCAAGGTCCAACTGTTGTTCATACGCGTTGTGCCAAGTATCCCAATACATCTTGCGAATCATGCCTAATGACTTGGGACCTGCTGCGAGTTTCCGAGCGATCTCCCCCGCACCCGCCATAAGCGCGTCATTGTCATCGTAGACGCGATTGATCAGACCCCACTCTAACGCTTGTTCGGCGGGTAAGCGCTCAGCTAGTAAGGACAACTCGACAGCTCGTGACCATCCAATGAGACGTGGCAGCATATACGTCGCACCGCCGTCCGGAACCAAGCCCACATTTGCAAAAGCTTGTAGAAAAAAGGCGTTCTTTGACGCACACACGATGTCACCAATCAAGGCAAAGCTCATCCCGACACCTGCTGCGGCGCCGTTAACGGCAGTCACAATAGGTATGTCTAGGTCACGCAACGAAAGTAGCAACGGGTGATAACCAGATCGAAGTGACGAGCCTGCGTTGCCCTCGCTCTCGCCTGATCCGCTACCGTCGCCAGCAAGGTTCGCGCCCGAGCAGAATCCTCTACCGGCTCCAGTAATCATTAGGCAACGCACCTGGTTCCCGGGAGATTGAACGAAACGTAGCGCATCGTTAAGACCGGCGAGCATCGCGGGTCCAATCGCATTCAACACCTCGGGATCGTTGAAAGTTAGCGTTGCAACGTTTTCGTCAATATCGAGGCTAACGCGATTGAATTCCACGTTTGTCGTTCCTACTCAGTATATCCAATGAACCTTCGATTATCTACAAATACAGACGGTCTTCGAAAGCAGCCGAACCGCGTCGTTACGCTCAGTAGAGCTCCGTTAAACTCCGCACATTGTCGACGAGGTGCCGACACCCATGAGTGTTGAACCGCCCTGGCGTGCCGAGTACGAGCTTAAGGCCGAGCAAGTTCGTGAAGTTGTTTCGCAAAACACCGATCTCGTAGTTACCGACGTTAGTTTCCTCGGTGCCGGATGGGATTTCTACAACTGGCTTGTTAACAAGAGTTGGGTGTTTCGTTTTCCGAAACGCCACAGTGACATCGATACGCTCGTACATGAATACCGCATCCTGAATCGGCTAGACCTTCCTGTCGAGACTCCGCGATTTGAATACTGGATTGACCGACCGAATAACTTTCACAAACCGCTTGCCGGATACGCCTATCTTTCAGGTTCGCCATTGCTAGGATATGAACGCGACGCCTGCGATCTCACCGCAATCGGCAAGACGATAGGTGAAGTTCTGACGGTGCTTCACCAACAATCTCTCACCCGACCGCTCGTGCCAGTCGACCCGCTCTCGCTATGGCGCGAAGGATTCGACGAGATTGTCGCGAAGGCACAACCAGACCTTGATCACGAAATTGAACAGCAGGTAAGAATTGCGATTTCCTCGTACCGCATGCGTGAACGTACGAAGCACCAGGTCACCACACACAACGACCTCGGCGTTGAACATATCTTGATGCACGATCACGCGAAAGTTTCAGGTTTGATCGACTGGGCAGACACCGCAACCGCGAATGGATTCGTGGACTTCGCTGGAATCTGGGCATGGGGCGGCGATCGTGCGCTCGCAGCCACGATTGACCACTACTTCGTTGAACCTACCCGTGAGGATTTCGCTCAGATTCGGGTGCACGGCTTGTGTTATGCACTCGAGCAAGTTGCATACGGTCGCTCGATTAATGACGAGGAGCTGCACACAGCCAGTAAGCACTGGATTCAACGTCGCGTCCGTGACGGCGAAATCGATGACGTGTACGCGAAGCCGTAACTATCCGAGCCGTCGCAAGAAACTAGCGCATCGCTTGGAAAGTGGTAATGAGCGCAATTCAAAACGGGATAGATCTGGCAACTCATTGCGCTAGCATTCACGAACCAAGATTAACTTTTGCCGAGTAGACCATGCCCACCTCAGCTCGCGTAGTCGTACTGCCACAGGAACAAGCGCCTTTAAACGTCGAAGAAATCAAGATCCCGGATCCCGGACCCACTCAGGTTGTGGTCAAGCAATACGCTTCGGGTATTTGCCACTCTCAACTGCATCAAATGCACAATCCTCGTCGCGGTCCGACACTTCTAGGTCACGAATCAACCGGTGTCGTCCTGCAGGCAGGATCTGAAGTTACCCACGTTGTTGAAGGGGATACGGTTCTGGTGACTTGGGTACCACGCAACTCTCAGATGACCGACGCAAGACCATCCGCCGCAACTCTTTCTACTTCATTCGGAGATGCAGTCTCTCAAAACGTATTCACGTGGGCTGATCACACCATTGCTGATCAACAGTATGTTGTCAAAGCTCAACCGGACATCGCAAAAGACGTGACTTCAATCATTGGGTGCGCGGTGATGACCGGTGCGGGCGCCGCCATTAACACCGTTGATATCAAACCTGGTGATTCGGTCGCCGTTTTTGGAGTTGGCGGCGTAGGTCTCTCAGCGATCGTCGGCGCTAAATTTCGAGGCGCGGACCCGATCATCGCGGTCGATCTCGACGATGAAAAACTTGAGTTTGCAAAGCGATTCGGCGCCACTCATGGAGTCAACGCGTCGAAGGTAAATCCGGTGGAAGCCATTCACGAGATGACGTCACATGAAGGATTCGCGATGGGCGGCAGACCCATCACAGGTGCAGATTTCGCATTTGACTGCATCGGACTTAAAGTGACCATGGAGCAGATCGTACCGGCAGTTCGGCCTGGTCGATTCGGCGCACGCCAAGGCGGAACCGCTGTACTTGTAGGCGTACCTCAAACAACGGTTGAATTGAACGCAGGAGAGATCCTCGGTACCGAGAAGCAGTTTCGTGGTTCGATCGGCGGGTCGTGTTGTCCTGATCGTGACTTCGCACAGTTTCTTGATTGGCATCAATCTGGGGAGCTAGATCTTGAATCGCTCGTGACCGAGCGTTATCAAATTGATGAGATCAACGAGGCGACGACTGCTCTCGAAGAAGGAAAAATTACGGGTCGGTCGATTCTCGAATTTGCGTAACGGATAGATACTGTCCTATCCGAGGGACCTACTCACCTCTGACAGCGGAATAAGTAGCCAACGTTGCTAACCTAGCAGCTCAAGTGCGCGGTTAATTAACGGAGTCATTGAGAGCGCGGTTTGTTCCCAGCTAGGATCAGGTCGCTTTCCACGACGGTGCAAACTTAGGTTAAACCCGGTGATGATGGCGAATTTATAAGCCGCCAACGCGCGGAACCAACCAATATCGGGAAGTGACTCACCATACGCTTCAACGTAGAAGTCGGAGAGAGTCTGAGGATCCAAAAACATAGGACGTCCGCCCTGCTCTTTCGACCAAGCGTCTGGATCGCTAAACGTACAGATCCAACCCACATCGTTTAACGTCGCGCCGACACCTGTTAGTTCCCAATCAATAACTGCAACCAAATCACCGTCGAACGAGCACAGCATGTTCGAAGTTTGAAAATCACCATGAAATATCCCCACCGGCGCACCGTGTGGTAATGTCTCGAGAAGACGCGTTCGGCATTCAGGAACTCGAGCGAGTAGGTGCTGGTCTGCGGATCGCTCATAGAACCGGTCCCACCGCTCAACATCGTCAGAGAAAGGGATCGGATCTCCGAGATACGGTACTTTTTCAGTCTCTACCTTATGTACGTTCGCCAATGCTCCCATGATTTGACGACCGAGGCCCTCTAGCTTCGAGTCGGTTAATTCGCTTGCCCATTCACCGGGTGAAACCTTGAGCGTATCGCCTGCAACGAATGGCACCACGAAATACGGACAGCCAAACCATTGCAGGTCATCGCCCGACCATCTCACCGAACAGTGTGGAACCTGCGTACCTTCCAGCGCATTGAGGACCTCTACCTGACGTAGCACATCTGCCGTACCCCGCCAATTCACGTTAGGAGGAGGTACACGGATATACCAGCGCGACAAACCCTCCGATGTCGTCACGTCAAAACCGTACGAGAATCCCGCATGTCCCGGCATATTCCGAACGTTATCAACTTTAAGGACCGTCGACTCAAAATGAGCGTCACAAAATGGACGCAGCCGATTCTCGAGCTCTTCAAGAGTCATCTAACTAGACCGGCGCTGGACCAGGATATTGATCTCGGAGTATGCGTTTCAATATTTTGCCACTTGGATTACGTGGGATTTCATCAACAAATGCAACTCCGCAAGGCATCTTGAATCTTGCAAGTTTGCCATCCAAGAACTGCATAACTGACGCTTCGGTTAATGAATCTTCATGTCGCACGACCAGCGCATAAGGACTTTCGCCCCATCGTTCACTAGGCTGACCAATCACACCGCAATCCCTCACGCCTTCAAGCGTCAGCAATAGGTTCTCGATCTCTGCCGGATACACGTTTTCGCCACCCGAAATGATCATGTCCTTCAGTCGGTCTTGAATGTACACGAAACCATCAGCATCCTGTGTGCCAATATCGCCAGTGTGCAACCACCCGTCGACGATCGTTTCCGCTGTCGCGTCGGGTCGATTCCAGTATTCGCGCATTATGTGTTCGCCGCGAACTAATACCTCGCCTGCTTCATCCGGTGCGCACACGGTGCCATCAGGCCTAACGACCTTGACATCGGTATGAAAGAATGATCGTCCGGTAGTACCTATCCGTTCTAGTGATTCCGCCCCTGAGCATAAACACGCCGGTCCACACGTTTCCGTTAGACCGTAAACCTGCATGACATCTACGCCCAAGTTGGTATACGCTTCGATCATTGCATAAGGTACTGGCGCTGCGCCAGTCATGATCCATCGCCACTGTTCGATGTTGAAGCGCTGAAGATCAGGAACCTGAAGCATGAAGTTCATCATCGCGGGTACCAGCAAACCAACTGTGATTCGCTCCCGGTCAATCAATTGCCAAGCCGTAACTGGATCGAAGTTCCTCATAACCACAGCAGGAATGCCGCGATAGATTGATAACGTCAGTGGCGTGAGTGCCCCCACATGAAACATCGGCAGCGGCGAAAGAAATACGTCGTCCTCCCGAAAGTACGTTGTCGCCGCGATCGTTAGCGTGCCGGCAAATGAAGTCCGATGGGTGTGAACAACTCCTTTTGGCAGTCCTGTTGTGCCCGATGTGTACATGATGTAGAGCACATCGTCTAGCGAAACACTGGATTGTGGCGGTGTTTCAGAACCGACATCGCGAAACGCACCATAGTTAATCGCGAAAGGTAGACACTCTTCTCGGGTGACGTGAAGCCACTCACGAATGTCAGTTTTGTCGCCGCGGCTATGAAGTTCGGTCACCGTCTCCGCGAATTCATCACTAAACACAAGCTTCGTCGCGCCACTGTCATGAAGTATGAACTCGAGCTCGTCCGGAACCAAACGCCAGTTCAGCGGAACTACAACGCAGCCGATCTTTCCCAGCGCGAAAAACAGTTCGACAAACTCGCTACAGTTCATTAGGAGCAATGCAACTCGATCGCCAGCAGTGATCCCGTCCGCTAGAAATGCGTTCGCAATTCGATTACTTCGGTCGTTGAGTTCTTTGAACGTCAACCGTTCGCCCGTCTCATCGATATACCCAATCTGCTGCGGGGATAGGTGAGCACGTCGGTCTAACAAATCGCCAATTCTTGTATACATCGCTTATGGATTCCTCAGGATAGACTCAATGATATTTGTCGCATTGGATTGTTCCTCCTAACAAGCTAAGCACGCCTAAACAATCACTAACAAATAGATATTTGTTGTCTGAATGTACGGCTTTTGAACTAAACAATGCGTCAAAAGAATGAGACTCGCGACCAACGACTATATATTTACACACTAAACAATTACTTGCTTTAGCTCAACACATCCTCTAGAATCGTCCCATTACGGTCGACAGAACCAGACACAAAAATCATGTCATCCATAGAGACTAGACAGAATCTCGTCAGAATCAGTACTGCAAGCCATCTATCAGGGATTCGCGTCGAAACGCTGCGTGCATGGGACAAACGCGGACAACTGGAACCGGTACAACGTGTAGGAAACACTCGGTACTACACGCCTGATCAAGTCGAACGTATGAAAGCACTGCACATACTAATCCAGTCGGGGATTGGTTATTCGATCGGTGAATTGTGTACGAAAAGCGATGATGAGATTCATCAGCTTGTCGCTCAGTTACACGCGTCGCCCGGTCTTCACGTTACGCCTGAATTTAGTCCTACATCTCGCATTGTGGTTGTCGGATGGCGTCTGATGGACCTCCGCGACACTAAGTTTGAGAACGATGAACTTCAAACCGTTGCTCCCAACATTGAAGACGTAGAAACATTTTTTAGGTATCTAAAGCGGCTTGAACACGATGGCTTGGATGCAGCCGTCATCGAGCTCCCTTCAGCATGGGATTTGAGCTATATCGATTTGTTGCGAACTCAAATCGACGAATTCGACCACTCAGACTGTCACTTGATTGCAGTTTCGTTTTTGAATGACCCAGATTCATTTCATCAATACCAGAACGAAGCAAAGCAGAAAGGCGTGTCGTTGCTTGACGGCAGAGATCTGACCTGGGAGACAGTACTTACCGAGATCAAACACGCATTGACAATGCGCAATGAAGCAGTCGGCGATTCGACTATTTCACTGTCTGCAAGCGAGTTAGCTCGTCTCGCAAAATCAACTCATCGGATCGCAGGTATCGCGGTAGCAGATGTGGTGAGTCTCTATCAGCGCGCTGCAGACATGCGTGGGTTGGCCCAACGGGAGGCGACTCGTCAGCTACTCCCGAACGATCCCCATGCTACCCGTTTCGTCGAGCAACTTCGTTCGATTCATGGCGAACTCGGTGAGTGTCTGTCGTTCATACGCGAGTCTACTAAACACGTCGCACCGAACGACGAGCTTGACACGACTAAACAATAGATGTATAAAGCCCAAACAACAGTCAACAAAAGACTAAGTGGAGAAATTGCACCGACACCGGAACGCGGAGAAGATGGTGGTTCAAGCTGCCAGGTTCCGTGTGTTGTGCTTTTCGGACTGGTCCGCAAGGACGCATATTCCACCATGTGGCGTAATCACATGGTCAAGAGCGGCGACGGCTCGTCGTTTATTGAAAGCTCAAGGAATGGCCAGTCTTTTCTCATACGAATTTTAGTCAAGGAGGCGCAAGTAGCGTAGCAACGACCAAAATTTAGCGCTCAACGGCGACAGCCTTGCTCAGCATACCCTCCTTTGTCGCGCCGATTGATGCGACACCTTCCCTTGAGTTTGCCGCGGTTGAGCGCTTTTTCTAAGAAACTCACTTAGACTGTAACTAGACCTATTTATTTGTTTGTACCACTTGGCGTGAACGTGTGCACGTCCATCAACTTTTACCTACATAAAATGTAGTTGCGCTTCGATGCTTTCAATCAGATTACGTTGCTCAATAAGTGCGTACTACTACGGAGGAGCATTCCAGCGCGTGCAATTCACCAACCACTTAAAAGCTTCGCGAGGTAAATTCGATGGCGGAACCTGTATTTGACACGAAGAACAACATCGAGACAGATCTTGACATTCGTCCTTTAAGTGGGGCACTTGGTGCCGAAGTTCGTGGATTAGACCTTAAAGATCTCGACGATGGCGGATTCGAAACGGTCCACGCGTTACTCATGCAGTACTCGGTACTCGCGATCCACGGTCAGGCGCACCTAAGAGATGAAGATCTGCGTCAATTTGGGTTACTGTGGGGCGAATTAGATGTACATGGGTATTCGCCGACCGTCGACGGTTTCGATGACATGCTCAATATTCGCTCGGGACCCAAAGGTCGAGCCAGTGCTGAAGGATGGCATTCGGACGTCAGTTGGAAAGAGATCCCACCAAAGATCTCGATGTTGCTGGCACGGAAAGTACCCTCGGTCGGAGGAGACACCGTGTACGCGTCGCAATACAAGGCGTACGAAGACTTGTCCGAGCCTATGAAAGAGTTGCTCGAAAAACTCGAAGCGGAACACGACGGACGCAACTTTGATATCGATCTCATCAAAAGACCGGCTAAACACCCGGTTGTGATAACGCATCCTGAAACAGGACGCAAAGCGCTCTATGTCAACACCGGATTTACTCGGCGTATCGCTGGCTTATCCAACTATGAGAGTAACGGTATTCTCAATATGTTGAAAGAGCATTGCACTCGTGTCCGTTATCAAGCGCGTGTGCATTACGAAGTGGGTACCTTGTCAATCTGGGACAATCGATGCGTTCAGCACTGCGCGCCGCCAGACTACGGTTATGAGGAACGCGAACTACACCGAGTCGCGGTGTTGTGCGACAAACGTCCGTCGCGATAACTGCTCCAAATTTCGTTTCGTTCAGCTAAACACGTACAAGTCGTTGGACCGTACGAGTTAGTAGTTGCGTCGGAGGTTCATGCCTTCGTACATTGACGCGACTTGGTCGGCGTAGCCGTTGAACATC
>LXNI01001279.1_pt1 | contig 22767 bp, 19 predicted proteins | sample 809091 | NCBI WGS metagenome assembly LXNI01 (sample SAMN04870527, study PRJNA318959) | sponge metagenome | biome: 01000161; feature: marine sponge reef; material: water | host: Sarcotragus foetidus | place: Greece: Milos, Mediterranean Sea | collected 2013-05-29 | depth 5-7 m | reverse complement strand
AACACCGGCGCGGACGCCTGGTGCGTGCGATGCGTGCGGCCCAGTCCCTGGATCGCCTGCTCGGCCCGCCAGCCCGGTTCCAGCAGGTAATGCACGCGCCGAGCGGTGTGCCCGCACCCGAGATCGGCGTGGTAACTGCGGCCCGTGCCCCCGGCCATGGAGAACACCAGGATTTTCTTGGTCCCGTCCATGAACGCCGCGGTCTCGGACAGGTTGGCCGACGCCGGCCGGGACTTGAGCGCAAGCCGTTCTCCGGTCGCGTCCACGATCCTGAGCACGCGCCGGGACCGGCCGGTGACCTCGGCGACCGCCTCGTGGCCGAAATGGTGAAGGATCCGGTCCAGCGCCGTCGGCACGGGCGGCAGCGCCGCCAATTGCTCGATCAATCCGTCGCGCGCGGCGACGGCTTCTTGCGACAGGACCGGATTGCCGTCCTCGTCGTGGACCGGCCGCGCATGCAGGTTGCCCTCGTCGTCGGTGTAGGGCTCCTGCAACTGCACCGGGAACGCGTGCGCCAGGTACGAGAGAATCGACTCCCGGGGCGTGAGATCGATGTTCAGATCGTTCCATTCCGATGTCGGCACTTCGGCGATGCGCCGCTCCATCAGCGCCTCCCCGGTGGAAACGAGCTGCACGACCGACGCGCGCCCGGCCTCTTGATCCGCTTCGATCGCGCGGATCAGGCTCGGGCACTTCATGGACGTGAGCAGGTGCCCGAAGAACCGCTGCTTGGCGCCCTCGAACGCGGACAGGGCGGCGGACTTCGCGCCGCGATTGAGCGTGCGCTTCGCGGAGGAGATGCCCGTGAACTCCAGGGCCTGCTGCAGATTGGAATGAATGATCTTGAACGCTTCGGCATAGGCATCGTAGATCCTGCGCTGTTCGTTGGTGAGGGCGTGTTCCAGCAGATCCACTTCCACCCCGTCGTAGGCCAGCGCCCGGGCCTGGTAGAGACCGAGCGCCTTCAGATCACGGGCGATGACTTCCATGGCCGCCACGCCGCCGGATTCCATCGCGGAGACGAATTCCGTGCGTCGGTCGAACGGCGTCTCGTCGGTGCCCCACAGTCCCAGCCGCTGCGCGTAGGCAAGGCCCGCCAGCGTCGTGGCGCCGGTGGCGGAGACGTACAGTACGCGTGCGTCCGGCAGCGCGTTTTGAAGTCTCAGTCCGGCGCGCCCCTGACGGGAGGGGGCGATGGCGCCGCGGCTGCCCCTGGAGCCTGCGGCGTTGGACATCGCGTGGGACTCGTCGAAGACGATGACGCCCGAGAACGCGTGGCGGTCCTGCTCGTCCAGTCCCCCGGCCAGCCACTCGACGATCTGTTTCAGGCGCGACCTGCGGCCGTGGCGAGAAGGGGATCTCAAGGTCGCGTAGGTGGCGAACAGAATGCCCTGGCGCTGGGGAATCGGGGCGCCTTGTCGGACCTTGCCGAGCGGGATCACGTCGGACTCGGCGCCGCCGAGCGCTACCCAGTCGCGCCGGGTGTCCTCCAGCAGCTTGTCCGATGCGGACAGCCACAGGGCGCGGCGCTCACCCCGCAGCCATCGATCCAGCACGATGCCGGCGACCTGGCGTCCCTTGCCGCAGCCGGTGCCGTCGCCGAGCATCCAGCCGCGCCGCAGCCGCACCGGCGAGGAGAACGTCTCGCCGTCGACGGTGGATTCGGGGACACCGTGCGCGGGGTCGATGTCCGCAGGACTGCCGGACGTGAAACTGCCGCCCGCAGGGCTGCCGTCCGCAGGACTGCCGTGCGCAGCACCTTGGGTGCGCTGGAGGGTTTCCCAGCCGTCGCCGATTCGGAAGTGGGCCGGCAAGTGTCCGCCGTGGGCGTGGCCTGCGAGGACGACGCTTTCGAGCTGAGCGTCGGAGAGCAGGCCCTCCGTTACGATCCGGACCGGCAGTTTCGGGCGGTGGGCCGGCGCCGGATGGCAAACCGCGGCCATGGCGGCCGACTGCACCAGGGGCGTGGGATGGGGCTTGGCGCCGTCGATGAGGACGGTGCCCGGCCTCCAGGCCTCGTAGGGTCCCGCGGGCGACTGCGCCGAGGCAGGCGCTGGGGCGCCGCGATCCGGGGCGTGTTCCCCTTCGATGTCGCCGGGCGCGGACGGGATGCTGTAGTCTAGGTCCGCGACGGGGCCCCAGACACTTGCGTCGGTCTTGCGGCTGGGGCGTGCGTTCGGAGCGGGCGCCCGCCCGTTGCCCTTGGCTCGGGGCGGCGGCCTGAGAGAAAACCCACCCGCAGGGCGTGTGACGCCGGGTTTCGGAGCCAGGGAGCGGCGCGCCGGCACGTGTGCCTGCACGGCGGCGAGCAACGACGCGGGATCGGCCGCCTTGGCTGTGGGATCGAAGGATGCGCCCGCTACTTCGTGGTTCCCGGGCGCCGTGCGGTCCAGCACCGTCAGCCGCGTGTCGAAGGTCGTGCCGTGGCGGGCGTAGGAGCGCCCGTCGATGGCCATGGAGAACACCGCTTGCGCGGGCGGGTCCAGGTGGCGGAACGCGGACTGCCATGCCGCGTTGCCGGGAACGCAGGAGTGGGAGGTGATGGCCACCAGCCGCCCGCCCGGCGGGAGCATGGAGCACGCCGAACGGACGTGGCGAAGGTCCGCGTCGATGCGGCGGCGCTCCACGCCGGGGCTCGCCGAGAACGGCGGATTCATCAGTACGACCGAGGGAACGAGGCCCGGCAGGTAGTCGGCGATGGACTCGGCGTTGTGCCGGCCGACGGAGACGCCGGGGAACAGTTTTTCCAGCAACCCCGCGCGCGTCGGCGCCAGTTCGTTGAGGTGGAGGTTCCCGGCGGCGGTGTCGCGCAGCGCGCAGAACGCCATGACCGCGAGAAAACCCGTGCCTGCAGACGGTTCCAGCACGCGGTCGCCGGGCCGGACCATCGCCGCTTGCACGGCGGCGTAGGCGAGCGGCAGGGGCGTGGAGAATTGCTGCAGGCGCACCTGCTCCTCGGAGCGCCGTGTATGGGAGGGTTCCAGCGCGGACAGGCGCTGGAGCATGTCGAGCATGGCGGCGGGGCCGTTCGGTCCGGCGCCGGCCTCGCGGCGCATCGCCGCGCCGTAGCGCCTGACGAACAGCACCACGGCCGCCTCGGCGGCGTCGTAGGCGTCCTTCCACACCCAGGCGCCGTCGGCGTCGGTGGCGCCGAACGCGGCGGTCATGGCGTCGCGCAGCACGCCGGCGGTGAGCCCCCGCCCTCGCGACAGCGAACCCAGCAGGTCGCGTGCGGCGTCGAGCAAGCGGGCGGGCTTGTCGGCATGGACCGATGGCCCGGTCGGGGGCGGACTCTGGCGCGCGGAGACGCGCTGCGATGGTGCATCGAGCATCGATGGACTCCCGGTGGATGGATGGGCTGGAGCCGGCGTCGGGAGAGCGAGCGCGCTCCCGACCGCTGCGGAACAACCCGAAAAAGCGCCCGCGCCTCTTGCCGGCGCCAAGGGCGCGGCGATGAGTTCCGGCTGCACGGGCGGGCCGGTGGCGAGCGTTCAGCGGGAACCGTGGCGGAGCCGCTCGATCAGCGCCTCGACCGCTTGCGCGGGCGCTTCGCAGGTTTCTCCCCACCCGCGCAGATTGGCCTGACAGTCCTGCCATGAACCCAGCAGCGAGTTGTAAAAGGGGTCTTCGGTGGTGGCGAGGAACACGCAATCGCCCGTCACGGCCGCGCCGACGACCGCCGGGTTGGTCATGGCGGGCAGATCGAGCAGCCAACACAGCAGTGCGGCGAACGCGGGAGAGAGGCCCGGGCCGTGGCGCGGGTCCATGGGGTGAGGCCCGGGCGGAGGAACGTCAAGCGCGGGCGACGAAGCCGCGGTGGATGGCAGATTGGACATGGCGAACTCCCTGGGTGGAATGCACGCGCGCCCGGCGGCGGCGACCGAGGCCGGGCGCGAAAAACGGAAAGGCGGGCGTTACGTTGCGGACCCGCCGGCCTTGGCCTTGCAAGCCTCGATCAGCGCGCGGTATTCGTCGTGATCGATGTCGGCGTGGCTGTTCGTCAGGTACGAGATCTGGGTGACGATCAGGCGCACGGCGGGATCGGTGCGCTGGTTGCCGCCCTCGGCGATCACCTGGCGGCAGGCGTTGTACAGGGAAAGCGCCACGCCGGACGGATTGCAGGCGCCCGGATCGACGATGAGCACCGCCTCGCGGTGGCGGTCGTGGTCGGGAGGCAGGTCGCCGGGATACCCGGCACGGGCGCCAACGGCCCTGTGAGCGTGGGTCCCGGCCGCGGCCTCGCGGACAGCGTCAGGGTGCGGAGCGCCTTTGTCGGCCACCGCGGCGGAGGCGTTTTGGGTGCGGGCGCGGTGGTCTCCGGCCGCGTCTTCGAGCAGCGGACCGGTCTCGACGATGCGTTCGGCCATGCGGGCGGCGCTTGCGTACACGGAAATCGGATAGCGGGGTTTGAAGTAGAGATCCCGCTCGATGCCGAGGCCCAGCGGCCCGCGGTAGCTCTGAAGCTCGGATAGCGAGATGCCCCCGAGTTCCGGGAATCCCATGCCCAAATCGGCCAGGCCGAAGAGATAGTCGTTGTCCTCGGCGTCCATCTCGGTCACGAGCCAGGTGGCCGCACCCACGGGGTTGAATAACTTGACCACTGGGACGTGGTCGTCGTCCCGGCGCTTGCCGTTGGCGATAAGTTGTTCCTTCAGTTCGGGCGTGATGAGTTGCATGGGCGGTACCTCGTGGATGGATGGAAAACGGGCGCGGCGTGCCGGACCCGTCGGGATGGGATTTCTCCGGCTCAAGCGCCCGGCGGCGGGCCGAGCTTGACCAGCACGTTCTCGCCGCGAACGGCGATGTCCACGGCGCGGCCTTTCGGCATGAGCCAGTGGATGTCCTGCCAGACCGCCCGGGCGATGGCCGTGCGGGTGGCTTCGTCGGCGGATGCGACGAGTTGCAGCGCCATGTGCAGCGTCTCGGCCTCGAACTGATCTCTCTGGGTCGCGTAGCAGTCGACGTCGATGTCCTCGCACGGGCGGAAGTAGGCGTGGCGCAGGAGCCGGGCCAGGTCCTCGGCGTCGATGTCGCTATCTGCGGCGATCAGGGGATGCGCATCGCTCAGCCATCCGGCACCGGTATCGAGAAACACGACATCGGCGGGATACCGGCTCGATGATCGCGTGCCGTCGGCCCCGGCGATATCCACGGTCATGACGATCTGCTCGACCCGGTCGCGCGGATCGAACGGGGCGCCGTTGCCGCGCGCCTCCCTGAAGCGTTGTTGCAGGGTCGCCTGGGTGTGGGTGACGCCATCGATATCGATGTGGGCGGTCACGCCGGTCAGGCGCGGGAGGCGGTCGTACCAGCCGTACCCGGCCAGGCGCGGATCGGCGGCGAACAGCCTGGGCGCGAGATGCGCGCGGCGGGCGGCGCGGTAAAACGGCTGGGTGGCCGGCGGATCGGCCTCGTACTCGACGACGAGCGCGTCGGGGCCGACGGGGCGAAACCGCCCGATGGGCGGGCCATCGCTGGCTTCCGCCTCGGCGGTGGGCGGCACCCAGGGGCGAAGCTCGGCGGGCGCTTCCGGCAGTTCGATCCCGGCGGCGGCCGCCCGGGCGCGATCCTCGAACGCCAACGGCGGCGGCGGGTCCATGGGCGCCAGCGCACGGTAGATCGCCAGGCGGGCTTCCTTGCGCAGTCGTGCCAGGAAATCGTTCTCGACCGCCTGCCTTCGGGCGGGGAGCACGAGTTCCAGCTCCGCGCAGTCCCCGGCCTGGGCGCGCACGGTCCAGATCGCCCCGTCGAGGGTTTCGACGTACGGCAGGCGCAGGTTCAGCGGGAGTCCGTGGAAATTGAGGTCCGGCGAGGTGTTGCGCAGACACGGGGACTCGATCGCGGCGAGCGTGAGTCCCTTCCAGCGCTCGGTGCGTATCGCGCCCTCGAGAAAATCCCGGCGCTCCAGTTCCCGGCCGTTGAACGACACGCACAGAGGCGCGTACCGCGCGGCGTAGGCGGCGGCCTCCTTCAGCGCGTCCGCCGATTCGGTGGCGCGGAACGTCACGCAGGTCCCGCAGGGCGTGGGCGCCGCCGGGTCGGGCACGGCGGTGGCGGCGGACTTGCCGAGGAAGTGGTCCCGTTCGAGCGTCATCCGCCATCCGGCAACGGGTTGTGAGGACTCCGTTCGGGGCCGCGAGGACACGGTGCAACCCCGGCGCGCGAGGCAGGCGATGCCCATGCCGGCGGCGCGTTCGGTGCGCGCCAGTTCTCCGTCCCAGTCGGACTCGCCGAACGACAGGAGCACGGCGGGATCGGCGATGCCGCGGCCGTTGTCCCACACGGTGACGATCGTCGCGTCGGCGGGTGCCGCCGTATCGGGCGAATCGGCGACGATGTCCACGTGAGACGCGCCTGCGCGCCGCGCGTTCTGGATGAGTTCGACGAACACGGAGGCAACCGTCGCGTCGAAGTACCGCGACATGTGACCCAGGGCACGGGGATGGATGCGTGCTTGGACGAGCGTTGCGTCGGGGACCGGGGATCGGGTCATCGGTTGAACCTCATGCATCGGTTGAGTGAATGGCCTGCAGCCGGCAAAGGCTTGCAGCCGGCAATGGCCTGCGGCCGGCAAGTGCCTGCGGCCCGCAATGGCCTGCGGCCCGCAAGGGCCTGCTGTCCGCAGGACCTGCTGTCCGCAGGACCGGGACCCTCTCGCGCCGGGCCGCCGGTTTGCTCCGCCCCGGCTCGCCGTGCTCCTGGTGGAGCAAGGCGGGAACGCGGGGCGGAGGCGATCAGCCGAAGCGCTGGCCTTGCGCAGTAAAGGTGTAGTCGTTGGCAATGAGGGCCTCGTCGACGGCCTCGTCGGAGCTCAGATAGCGGTATTCGCGCTCCAGTTGGCGGTAGAGCCAGCGGGCCAGATCGCGCAGTGCCTCGACGACCGTCTCGTCGGCGCCGTCCGTCATGTCCTGCCAGGTGGGGCTGTCGCGCTCGACATCGATCGCCATGGTGTATTCGTGGCAGTAGGGGCCGCGCTGGCGGATGTCGGCGACAAGCTGGTAAAAGTTGCGCCTCTGGATGTCCGCCAGCGCGTCGGCGATCGCGTGCAGTTCGGCGTCCTTCGGCGCGTGGGTGCGGATGGCCGCGCAGGCGCCCTGGGCGTATCGGTACACGCCCTCGAAGCTAGCGCCGTCGCCCTGGCTCCAAAATCCTCGGTAGAACACCCGAGGCGTCTCCCGGGTCCCGCCGCCCATCAGCCGCACGGCGTTGGTGCGAAGCGTCACGCCGAGCAGCTCGCAGACGGTTTCGAAGTCCTCGTAGATGCACTCGTGCCAGTCCCAGTCCAGGCAGCGCTCGCGGTACCAGGCGCGGGCGCGCTCCCTGGCGGATCCGGACAGCTCCCGGAGTTCATAGACGGTCGTTTCGACGATTCGCGGCATAGCCTTATCTCCCCGGTTCGGACGCGGCGGGTTGTGGGTCCCGGTTCATGGCGCAGCCTCCCCGGCGGGCGCGCCCAGCGTCACGCTAACCCGGCGGTTGCGCACGGCGATGTCCACGCCGCGCTCGTGCGGGATGAGCCAGAACAGCTCGCGCGCTACCGCATCGGCGATCGAGGCCCGCCGCGCCTCGTCGTCGGAGACCAGCAGGCGCGTGGCGAAGTGCAGCGCCTCTCGCTCGAACTCGTCGCGCTGGCGTTCCCAGGAATCCGCGCCGGCGTCGTCGGAGGGACAGAAGAACGCGGCGCGCAGCAGTTGCGCGAGTTCCTGCGGATCGAGATCGCTGTCCGCCGTCACCAGCGGCAGCGCGTCGCCGAGCCAGGACCAGGCCTCGCCGGCGAACGCGGCATCGGCCGAAAGGTCGAGTGTGCGGTCCGGTTCGCCGGCGGATCGGACGGTGAGGCGCATGCGGATCGCCTCGGGCCGTTCCGGCAATACCGCGCCGACGGAACCGTTGCGCTCGGGCGCCGGGAAGGCGTCCAAGGCGCAGGTTCGCCCGCCCGCGGTGACATCCGTTCTCAGGTTATCGATGCGCGGGATCGCGTCGTACCATTCGTAGCCCGCAAGCCTGCGATCGGGCCCGAACAGGCGGTGCGCCACGCCATTGCGTTCGGCGGCGCGCCAGAGGGCCTGCGCCTCGGGCGGTTCCGGATCGCAGGCCACGATCAGCGCGTCGGTCCCGACGGGCTGGAGCTTCGGCGGATCGCGCCAGTCGTCCACATCGGCGAAGTCAGGCCGCCAGGGGCTGAGCCGGCGCGGCGGGGGCTCGATCTCAATGCCGGAGGCTCTCGCCCGTTTCCAGTCGTCGAACGCGGGACACGGGTTCGGGTCGGCGGCCAGCGCCCGGTAGATCGCCAGCCGCGCGGCCTCTCGCATCTCGGCGAGGAACGGCGTCTCGACGGCTTCCTTTCTCGCCGGCAGCACGAACTCCAGCTCCGGGCAGTCCTCGATGTCGGCGGCGGCGCTCCAGTGCCCGCCGTGCACGGTGCCCACCTCCGGCAGGCGCACCCGGACGGTCAGGCCGTGGAAATTGACGTCGGGTTCGTTGAAGCCCGGGCGGCGCACGCGGTCGGGGAACGCCCCGAATACCAGTCCCCTCCAGCGTTCCACGTGCACGGCGCCGTCGAGGAACGCGCGGCGCGGCAGCGCCTCGCCGCCGGGCGGCGTGTGCGGGTAGTGATCCAGCCACACCGGCAGCGGGTAGTGGCGGGCGGCGGCTTCGAGCGCGCGGCGGATCGCGTCCGGGGACTCGGTCGGCATCGCGTCGAACGCGACGGCCGTGCCGTGCGGAAACGGTGCGGCGTCGTCGGCGTCCACGACCGCCTCGGCCTCGCCCAGGAAGTGTTTCGGGGCAAGCTCGACACGCCAGCCGGGCACGGGATGTGTGTGCCTCGCGCGGGGCCGCGAGGAGACGGCGCAACCCCGGCGGGCGAGGCTGAGAAATCCCATGCCGGCCGCGTCCTCGCGGCGCACGAGATCCTCGCTCCAGCCGTTCTCGCCGAATGACAGCAGCACGGCGGGATCGGCGATGCCGGCGCCGTCGTCGGAGACGACGATGCCCAGGGGGCTGTCCTTGCCAGTCTCCCGGAGTTGCACGCGCACGCGCGTCGCCCCGGCGCGGCGCGCGTTCTGGAGGGTTTCGGAAAAGATGTCCGACAAGGTGGCGGCGAACATGCGCGTGACCCGCTCGATGGCGGAATCGTGGATGCGCGCGCGCAGCGTGGACGTGTCGTTCATGTAGGGTCTCCGTGGGCGGTGTGAACGGGAAAGCGTCCCGCCCGGAGAAATGCCGGGCGGGGCGGGTACGGGCGCTTACGGTGCGCGGCGCAGGAACGCCGGGACCTCGACCGCCTCGGTGCCGTCGTCGCCGCCGGGCGTACTCGTCTCGCCGGAAGTTGCGGCGGCCGAAGGATCGGCGGCACCGTTGCCGGCGCTGCCATTGGACGCGGCGGGGTCGGCTTCGGGGTTCGCCTGCGTCGAGGCGTCCCGGCCGTTGCCGGACTCGGACCCGGCCGCCTCCCCGACGGGTTCCGGTTCGCCAGGTTCGGTGTCTTGCCCGTTGGCGGCGGCAGCCGTTGCGTCGTCACCGTTCGTCGCTGTCCCGGAGGGCGTGCCGTCCGCAGGACTTCGGCCGGCGTCGAACGCCTGGAACCCCGGCGGGGTCCAGGCGAGCGCGGCGGCGTGGGCCTCGGCGCCGATGCCCACGGGCGGCTTGCCGGGGGCGAACGCCTCCTCCATCGCGCGAGCGAGATCCGCCTTCTTGTACCTGGACCGGGCCGACGCCCAGGCCGCGCCCAGCGTATCGCGGGCGATGTCCAGGATGCGGTCCTTGCGGATGCGCGACCACAACAGCGCGGCCGATGGGCGGACGTGTTTGGCGAAATCGATGTCGAGCCGCGCGACGGTGGCTTCGAGCTCCGGCCGGGCGCCGTGCTCGAAGGCGAGCTGACCCTTGACAGTGCGGGCGACGGCGGCGGCGAACAGCCGTTCCTTGTCGGCCCGCGGCAGCGCCCGCAACGCCGCGAAACACGCCGCGTCGTCGTCCTTCTCCATCCACTCGAACGGCAGGCCGGACCAGTCCGCGAGCATGGCCTCGCCCGGGCTCCATGCGGCGAAGTCCTCGTCGTTCATCCGGGGGGTCGGGCGGTCGGGGGTCTCGTTGAATGCGATGTCCAGCGCGTGGTGCGAGAACGTGTAGCCTTGTGCGAACACGGCGCGAACGAGCTGGAACACGGTGAGGTCGAAAGCCGCCTCGAAGTCGCCGGCCAGGTGCGCCTTGACGAGCGCGGTGCGGACGGCGCGCAGGTCTTCGGCCAGCCCGATGCCGACACCGGCGTTCTGCCGGGCCTTGGCGTGAGGATCGGGAGGAGACGCGGCGGGTTTGGAGATCGAAGGTTCGTCGATGCGCGGCGAGCCGCCGTCCCCGGCGTTGCCGTGCGTATCGCCGTCGTCCGCGCCGTCGGCGGCCTCGGGCATGTCCTCGGGCTTCACGAGACCGTGAACGAGTTGGAGGGAGCCATCTCGCCCGACGGTGGCGATGGCGCCGGCGATGGCGAAGTCCTCGCGCCGGAACCGGGCGCGGCCCTCGACCGCGGCGGCGATCTCGCCCAGGCGCTTCTCGATGCTTTCCCATTCCGCAGCAAGCTCGTCGGTCCACTCGTCGTCGTCGAGGTCGCGCAGTTCCACCCGGCGGGCGCGAAGCCGCCCGGTCTCGGCGGTCTCCTCCTCGGTGGGTTCGCCCGGCTCGGGGCGGATGCGCCCGAAGCGCGCGATGACGCTCCAGTCCACTTCCGTCAGGGCCTCGGCCCACTTCCAGCGGGTGGAGAGTTCGTCGGCCACCGCGGTGAGCTTCTTCATGGCCAGGTCGTTGAGAAGCGCCGGGTCCTCCAGCCACACGCCGTTCTCACGCTCGTCGGCGAAGAGATCCCGCATCACCGGACCGCCGGCGGCTTCGTAGGCGTCCACGCCGACGTAGCGCGCCAACGCCGCGCGGGCCGGTACGCGCTCCTCGGTGAGCAGGCGCTTGACCTGCCAGGGCGCCGGGCGGTAGTCCAGGGCCGAGACCTGTTCCCAGACGGCAAGCTGGCGTTCCCGGTCGGTTGTGACCGCGAAGGCCATGAGCGTCTCCAGGTCGATGCTCTCGGCGCGGTAGGCGTCGAGGAGTTCCGGCGCGGCGCCGCCGAGCCGAATCCGCTGCTCGACGATGCGCTCGGAGACCCCGAAACGGGCGGCGATGGCGGCGACGGTCAGACCGTCCTCGGCCAGCGCCGAGAACGCCTCCACCTGGTCGGCGGGGTGCATGGCCACGCGCACCACGTTCTCGGCCAGGGACAGTTCGGCGGCGTCGCCGTTGGCGAGCCGGCAGGGCACGGGGTGGTCGGGGTCGAGGACGCCGTCTCCGGCGAGCGCCTGCAGCGCCGCCAGGCGCCGGCCGCCGGCGACGACGGCGAAACGCTCCCGTCCGTTATCGTCGGTCCCGTCGGCTCGGGCGACGAGGTTCTCCAGCAGGCCGTGGGCGCGGATCGAGGCGGCGAGCTCGGAGTGGGCGGCGGTGCCGGGCGGGGTCTTCCTCACGTTCTCGGGCGCAAGGGTCAGGCACGACAGCGGAATCTCTCGGATGGCGGTGTCGGGCGGGGAATCGGTTGGGTTCATGCGAGTCTCCGTGGACGGGGGGACGGGCGCGCGGTTGTGCGGCCCTCTCCGGCCGGTCCGCGCCCGCCCTGGACGGAATCCGGCTCCGCCTCTCCGGGGCGCGATGGCGGGACGGCGCTGCCGGTGGCGGGATCGAGCCGGCTGGCGCCGGTGGGGCCGGATGGGGGTTCGGCCCGGTCCGCGGCTTCCTCGAGCAGGCGCGCGGCCTTGCGCAGGGAGCGGGCTGCGTCGCGCACCGAGCTGGCGCTCACCGCGGGATCGGGCGGCAGGTCGGTGTCGGCCGTCCAGGCCACCCAGAACGCGAGCACGGAAAGCGCCGCGAGGGCATCGGAAAGGGCTTGCGCGGGGGCGCCGTGGATGCGGCGGTTCATGGTGGGTTGGTGCCGCCGGCGCGGCGGGCGGGGAGGTCGATGCGAGTATCCCGCGGCTCAAGGTTCAGGTCCTGCTCGACGGCGGGCGGCGGGACGGGGACGCCGGTCACCGCCGGCAGGGGCGCGCGCGTGGGCGAGAGCGTGTGACCGATGCGTTGCTCCAGATGGGCGTATTTGCGGTACAGCGCGGGTCGGAGTTCGGCGGCGCGGCGCAGGTCCTTCCGGGATGCCAGGATGCAGAAGCTGCAACTCAGCCGCGACATGCCGGCGGCGTAGGCCCAGTGAGGGGTCTGCCCGGCCTCGGCGATGACGCGGAACACATCGTCCGTGGAAAGATCGTGGATCGGCAGCCAATCGAACCACTGCCGGCCGGCCCGGCTGTTTCGGTCGTTCCTCTGCCAGGGCGTGCGCTTTGCCCGAGCGGGGCTTTCGTCGGCGCGCATTCCCATCGCGTTGACGATGCGCCCGCCGTACCGGGGATGGGCCTTCAGGTAGCGGCGCAGCTCGCGCTCGATAGGGCCGCGCTTCCAGCCCGCTGTACAGTAGCGTCGCGCCGAATCCGGGAACTTGCCCCGCTCCTCAATGGCTTCGAGCAGCGTCTTGCCGGACGCGATCGGAGCCACGATCAGCCGTAAGCCCGAAGGCATCGTCGCCTCGATGTGTTCCATCGTGCCTGGCCACTCGATGTCGCCGAGGGGCGCGTGCACGGCGAGCAGTTGCCCGGGTGGAACGAGGCGCGAAACGAGGATCGTCATGGCCTGACTGTCCTTGCCCCCGGAATGACTCAGCGCGACCAGGGAGCCGCGGCGGATCGCCGCCCGGCATTCGGGTGGGACGAAGAGGCCGGGCGAGGCATCGCGGCGCGCCTTGGCGCTACGGACAGTCATGGCCGCCGCCCGAATCGCCGTTCGGGGAATGTTGGCGCCGCGGACACTCAGATCCAGCCGCGCTCGGCGAGGCTGACGAAGGAATGGTCGGTGACGACGATGTGATCCAGAAGCCGCACGTCGATGAGGTTCAGCGCCCGGCCGAGCTTCAAGGTGATGCCGCGGTCGGCCTCGCTCGGTTCGGCGATTCCCGAGGGGTGGTTGTGGTAGAAAATCACGGCCGCGGCGTTCTTTTCCAGCACCTTCTGCAGGACGACTCGGGGGTAGACCGACGCCCCGTCGACGGTGCCCTGAAAGAGTTCCTCCATCTCGATCAGGCGGTGCCTCGTGTCCATGTACACGATCCCGAACACCTCGTTGCGGCGCTCGGTGAGCTTGAGCCGCAGAAAGCCCTGGATGTCCTCGGGGGAGCTGAAGCTGCGGCCGGGGCGGTATTGCCGCGACAGCACGTCGAGGGCGAGCTCGATCAGGGCGGATTTCTCGCGCTTGGACAGGCAGGCGGGCGTGAGCGAGGCAAAGCGGTTCTCGTTTGCGCGCGCGGCGGTCGCAGGGGCGGTTTCGGAAGCGGGCATGATCGACGGGCTCCTCGACGAGTCGGGTAAGGGCGGAACGAAAGGGCCATCCGGGGAAGTACCGGCGCGCAAACACACGCCGGCCTCCGGGACCCGCCCCTTCCCGGCCGACCTTCCACTTAGCGGCGCGGTGAGGGATGGCGTCGCTGTCAGTGTTCCTTGGCGTCGCGCCGCCGGTCACCGGCGGCATTTAGCCCGGAGCGGAGTTCACAATTGGCCCGGCGTGGTGCCGGTAGAGTCGACGCTTCACGGTCCCGGCGATCGGGCCACCGCGGTCATCGGAAAGCGTTTGTCCAGGGGAGGCAAAAGAGGATGGCGGGGCGTGAATGTCCCCGATATCCGGTCAATCGACCCTGAACGCTACGGGGTGGAGATTGCGTGTCGAAAAGGAGGACGCCCGCGCAGGCCCGGCCCGGATGGCGCAGGTGGAAGCCGAATCGACAATGGGCGCGGAAAACCGAACGGCCAGGAACGGGTCCGTCCCGGTCAATGCACTGGGGCCGCAATGAGCAGCGGTATCCGACGTGACAGGACCGTGAGAGGCAGGAAGCTGGCCGTCGCGCGCAACCGGGTACGGGGCTATACGTCCTGGAAGGAAACATCGTCGGTCATACCGGGGTTCTCGCGAATGCGCGTAATGGCCTCTCGCGCCGTCATCTCTCCTGCAAGAAATCGCTGAACGTACCGGCGCACGACGAAGGACCGCTCGTTCTGCAAGAGCAACGCGGCCAGGGTGAACAGGTTAGACGGAGGCGAATCGCTCATGGGAGCATAGTGAGCCAACTGTGCCGTGAGTTCGAAAACCGAATCCAGGAATATCGTCGAGTTTTGCGAATGTAGAGCGGTCCGGAAGTACACGGTGCCGGAGAGGCCGCCTGCGCGGCGGGGGACGATCCGGATCGGCCGAGTGAGTTGCATAAAAGGGTAGATTGTCCGTAGAAACCGGATCGCCGCGAAGCTGCCTGAAAAGTTCTTTCGGGGCACGGTAGCCAAGCGGGTATTATTGCGCCCGGAAGAACAGTTCGCCGGGCCGTAAAAGGAGGAAGACACCGTGGCAATCGACGAAAGCACCCTTACCAAGGGTCAGATACGTAAACTCAACGCACTGCGAAAGTCCGTAGGGGACAACCTGGGCAACGAAGTATTCGCCAAATGGCTCGCCCAACAGGCGTCGGCCGCGGCGGAGGCGAAACCGGACCCGATCGCGGTGAAGATCGAGGAGGCGCTGGCCGAATACGCGGGCGATCGCTCGTTCCGGCTTGGGAATTACGGGTACACGATCCGGCGCGCACGCGGGAAGGGAAAGTCGGGATTTGTCGCGACAAAGAACGAGAAACCGAAGTAAGGGGCGCGCAACGATTCACGCGATCGGAGGCCGAGGGCATTCGGGCGCTGTCGAACAACGAGGAAACGATGCTCGCCGACTGGAAGGCCTATCGGGTGACGTGTGAGACGATCAGGGGGCACCAGGCGCCGCTGGCAAGTTTTTCGGGCACACCCTTACTGGCGAGTGACTAACAATCTGTCCAACATAACGCCTCAAAGGAGCGCGCTCAACCAGGGTGCGTGGGTGCGCCTGGAAACGGCGGTACGGGACGCGGCGTGGGCGATGAGAGAGGTCTATGTTGTCACCGGTCCGACGAACGATCCGAATGAGGAGCAGATGCAACTTCCCGGAACGGATGAATCACACAGCGTTCCCGCCGGTTACTTCAAGGTTGTCGCGAACGGATCCGGTCGCCTGACGGCATTTTTCTTCGATCAGGATGTGGCCAGGGATATGAATCACTGTGACGGCATCGTCACGCTTGAGGATGTGGAGTCGGCAAGCGGGCTGGATTTGTTTTCTCGTGCGACAAATTGGCCGAATGGCAGCCTTAGGGCCGAACTGGGTTGTTAGATATGATCCGCAACACGATGGTGGATCAGGCAATTGAGGTTGAGGGCCAAATTTGCCGCACGATAGGGCGATCAGACTCGGAGGGTTAGCGGATTATGGAACGTGACGTTTATGGATTTGTGGCCGCTACGCTTGCAGTTGCGATCGCGTATACGCTTGCGGCGTGGGCTCGACAGTCTTCGAGCGGGAGCTGGAGTTGGAATATGCTGGTCATCACGCAGGGAGTGCATGCTCGGGCGAGCCTTTCCAAACTGCAACTTTTCATTTTCACGTTGGTGGTTCTTTGGGTGGTCGTGGCCGTTTTATGGTGGACGGGACGTTTGACGGGATTGTCGAGTGATGTCGTTGTACTTCTCGGCATCGGTGCGGCCGGGACCGCGGGCGGGAAAATTACGGCGATCGCAAAGAAGCGACTGAGTTACGAGAATTGGGCGTGGCTGGTGCGCAAGGGCTGGATCAAGGAATCGATCGAGCCTGAGGCCAACTCGCGCAAGGCTGAATTCGGGGATCTGTTGCGCAGCGGCGGCGAATTTGACATTAGCAAGTTTCAGTTACTTGTTTTCAGTGTTGTGGTTGGAGTCGCTCTCATCTATTTCGCGGCGTTCGGAAGCGATGTGCAAGATTTTTCCGCGTTCGAGATTCCCGGGGAGTATCTCAGTCTGATCGGTCTAAGCCAGGTTGTTTATGTGGGTGGCAAGGCCGTTGGCCCGAACACCAAGGGAGACCTCGACAAGAAACTGAACGAGGTTCGGAACCTGGAGACGGAATTCGTCAAGTTCGTTGATGGGACTTGGGCTCAAGCCGATTCACATGCTGAACGAACCCTGGATTCGGCACGTGCCGCCGCGCCTGAGCAGTATCGCGCGTATCGATTGCGAGCGGAAGAAGCGGCGACGATGGTGGGCCAGTGCATCGGTAAGCCGGTGAGTGAGACAAGCATCGAACCGTATTTTCCAGGATAGGAAGAACGATAGTAGATATCGGCGATGCTGGTGGGAATTCTGAGGAGTTGGGTCGCAACCGGAAGTTCTGTCTCCTGTCCGAAACGCGATGGCGCATTTCTGAAAATGGAGCGTCGGCAGTGAGCATCGGAATATTGGCTTACGGATCGCTGATAGGGGAACCCGGGGAGGAATTGCAGCCGTTCATTGCAGCAACATTTGACGGCGTGGTGACGCCTTTCCCTGTGGAGTTCGCACGATCAAGCGGTACCCGAGATGGCGCGCCTACTTTGATACCGGTGGAATCTGGTGGGGCTCAGGTAAACGGAAAAGTTTTGGTGCTGGCTTCCACGATTGACCTGGACCATGCAAAGACGCTCCTGTGGAGGCGGGAAACCAGGAAGGAGTTCTCGACGAAACGTTACAGGCGTCCCAGGAATCCCGGTCGCGATCATGTGCTGGTCGAGAGTATCGATGAATTCGCTGAACTCGAAACGGTGCTGTTCACCAATATTGGGTCAAACATCAAGCGGCCGACCGAGGAGGGGCTGGCGACATTGGCGATCCGCAGCGCGCGAGCGGAGGCCGGGGCGAAGGGCAGGGACGGTATCTCTTATTTGTCGTCGGTTATCGATCAAGGCGTGGTCACGCCGCTGTTGCCTGGGTATAGGGACGCGATCCTTGGCAAGACCGGGGCGAACGACCTGGAAGAGGCGCATCGCCTTGTACGGTTGCAGACAAGGGACGACATTAAATGTGTTGGTGGTTGACCGATGTTACGGGTCGGTTGCGCAATTCTCGGGGGTTAATCGTGAGGGGATAAGAAGCACGGACGAGTCTGCACAACCTCCGCTTTCTTGAACGAACTACTCGTGAACAAGCAATTGAAAAATACGTTAGAGAGGGCGTCTCAATCGTACGGCGAACAAATCACTCTGCGCGCTGCGGTCAAGGTGATTCCCCATATCGGCGGCGCTCTGGACAAGCTTCTGTCTGGGGCGGGCGCAAAATTGAGACGTAAACGGCTGGAGCATTTCCTGAACGAGCTTTCCAGCCGATTGGAAAAGCTTGAGTCGGTACCGCGCATTGACGAAAACGGCTTGTATGACTTGGTCATGGACGCGATAGAACAGTCGGTGCGCACCAGGAAGCGAAGCAAAAGAGAACTCTTTGCCAGCGTGATCGCCCGATACGTTGTGCGGCCCAGCGAAGCAGACGAAATAGAAATGGCGATACGCATTATCTCGGAATTGGAAGAAATCCACTTCGAAATGCTGCGCCTTGCGCTTGAAGCTCCGGAATGCGCCGGCGTGTTCTCGGGGCTACGAATCATATCGATAGGCGAAGCTGACGAAGATGTGGATTTCGGAGGCATCATGCCGCTCAACGTCAATGAGCATATGGACAGGTGGCCGGAGGAAACGATTCCTTTCGCTGCGTCTGAATTGGTGTCCAAGGCATTGTTGTTCGATGAGGGCAGCCAACGCTGGGATCCGAAACCACTGAAATATCTTGTGGCGACCGATACCGCTCGATGGGTTTGCGCACTTGTTGTAGAGCAAGACTACGAGACAACGGGATCACGGTGAACTGGAGCATTCACGCGATTCAGTTTTTGATCGCTTGTCACTATGGAAATTACGAATGAGTCTAATTCTCGGAATCGGTGATTTGGATAAGGTCTGCGTTCATGGACTCCAACTCTGTGTTCAACTTGTCGAGACGGGTACGCAATATCGACTTGTCTTCGGATTGGTCCAAGAGATGGCCGTGGATAGGAGTTCCGGCAAGTGCTGATATGACTGTGTCGCGCTTGTGCTCAAGCTCGGAAACGCGGATTCGCAGCGCTTTCGCCTCGACGGCGACATTGTGGCGCCGTCTGGCTTGTTCGTCGCCACGCAGACTCTCCTCGATCACCGCGACACCGTCTCTGATTTCGGGGTGGCGTTGGGCCGCGATTCTAAGAAACTGGCCGAATTCGTATATGTGAAATGATTGATTGGAGACTTCCTTGAATTCTTCGATAAGTTCGGGCCGGGCGCCCAATTTCCGCCCGCGATGAATCCACCACCAATCTTCTTTTGCGTCGTCGGAAATAAAGACGATGGGCCGTTCCTCTTCCGTGGCTTTCGTTATCATTTCCTTCCATACGATTAGGTCGCCAAACTTGTCATTGGATGTCGCCTGCTTCTTGGAGTCCATATAGCCTGGCGGGATTTTGTCGGCGTAGCGCTGCTGGCCTTCTTTTCTCAGGGCTTTGAACTGGTCTGAACTCCATTTTGCTCCTACGCGTCCGTCGAGAAGCTCCGTTAGGCGGTCAACGGCGTTGGCGATCGCCTGTGTTGGGTGGTTTTGCTTGTCCAGTTCCATTCGGGCTCGAAAGTCGGAAATAAAATTGTCGATTGCCGAGATTTCTCTCTCGACATTGATTACTGGATGCGCGCGGAGTTGACCTAGCCGGGAACGAGCCTGATCGAATGCGGCGGAGCAGTCCTTGGTGACGCTATCGTACGCGTTGCGCGAGCCGTACTCGACGTTCAGTCGGTTACGATGAAACTCGAGTCCGACTTGGTAGGGGATCCATAAAGAGTCCTTGATGACGTCAAAGAGTCGTAGTAGCTGTTCGCGCACGTCCTGGGGATGTCGGAGGCAGTGGAGCAAAATGTTGGCGTCGGGAACAAATATTGCGGCATCCCATATGGCGGACGCCTCTTCGGGACTCCAGGGATACCAGCCGATGAATCGATCTTTCACGGCTCAACCTAGTCCAGCCATGCGAGCGCCTGAATTCCCAAACGTCGAGCCGCTTCGATAATCAGTTGACGTTTACGGTCGTCCGTGGGCTTGCCTGATTCCAATAGAACCGCACCATAAGGGCTCAATCCTGGCTGGGTGTGCGCTCTTTCGAAGACGGCCATAAGTACAAACTTCCAATCACGGGTTTTTCCCCAGCACACGATCCTACCGTCGGATAATCGGCGACCATGCGGCTTGATGTAGCGTTTGGAGGGTGGTCCCGGGTTCGGGAGAGACAGCAATCTCCAGATGTCGTTCTCATGATGCGATAGTCGGGAGCGCTCGTAGGGCTTTATCAGAGAATCCTTGATGTAGACGCGTACTCTTCGGGGATCCATATAATGGCTGAGTTGGCCTCCAATGGTTGAATCGCGTGTCCAGAGTTCGTGGAAATTGGCGCGCTCGACATCATTTAGGGTTGCCCATCCTAGTGAGTCCGCGGTGGACCAGACTCGTGCCTTGATTTCTTCTCGAATGGCTTTCGGGATCATTATTGGATCGAACCCTTTTCGTGGGGTGGAGGGAAATCGAAGGTTGGAAGCTCCAAGTGGGGGTCGCCTTCATGCGTGAATAGATCGGCCTGGTCCCGCATCCAGTCAAGCATGAAGCTGCCGGCGCCTTCGTCGCGGAACTGAATTACGCCGGGAATACGTAGTCTTTCGATATCACCGCAATATGCTTTCTCCAGCTCTATAACCTCCGCGATGCGTCGGAGATCACTGACAAAGTCCAGTACAACCACCTTGTCCTTAGTTGGGGTCACACGGAGTCCTCGTCCTAGCTGTTGGACGAAAATTCGGCGACTATGTGTAACGCGCATGAAGACGATCATGTCGACGTCGGGAACATCCACACCCTCGTTGAACAAATCGCGCGTAGTGACAATTTGCAGGGCGCCACGTCGAAAGGAAGTCATGATTTTGTCGCGGTCTCTGGCGTCCATGTCGCCTGTGATCGACTGGGCGCGAAAACCGAAGAGGCGCAAGGTGGCGGCGAAGCTCTTTGCGTGGGCGACGGACGAACAAAACGCGATGGCGGAGCGGCGGTTGTCTTTGTCAAAGGCGTCTCGTACTGACCTGGCTGCCTCCTCGTCCCTCGTCGGTAGTAGAAGGAGTCTATTCAATTGCGAGATCGAGTAATTGTGTCGAGAGTGGGCGCGTACCAGTTCCCAATCGATATTGTCGGCCAACATGCGATAGTCCGCCTCGCACAGGAAGCCACGACGTAGTCCTTCCGCGATACCAATCCGAATAACCGGGGGACCGAGGAGATGGTCGATGTCGTACCGATCTCCGCGCCACGGGGTCGCCGTTACTCCACCGATCATCGCGTGGGACAGGTGGTTCGTAACGCGTGTGAATGTATCTGAACCTACGTGGTGCGCCTCGTCAATGAGCAGGACTCCGAAGTCGGGGATGTCATCGATGCGGGAAGCGACGCTTTGGATAGTGGCGAAGGTAATGCCGTCCCAGTACGTTGGTGTCTCTCCACCAATTAGGCGGTGGGTCGCGATCCATTTTGGGAGTTGGTCCCAGAACGCGAGATGAAGCTGGTCGACGAGCTCCCGGGTTCCGGCAACGACAAGTGCGCGACCGTAGGGGACGGCTTCGTCGCGAAATAGTTGGGCCAGGGTTTCAGCGAGGACGATGGTCTTGCCCAGGCCTGTGGCCAAAACGACCTGACCTCGCCCTGTTTCGCGAAGAGCGGCGTCAAAGCTCGCTACGGCTTCCTCCTGATAGTCTCTGAGTGTGCGGCGGGATGGCGAATACTCCGGGCTACGGGCCGCGATTTGGAGCAGCGCCGCGGGTTGCAAAGTCTCGATCTGCAATCCCAGGGCGTGCCAACGCCGAATCGCGTCTCTTGTGCCTGGACCGTCGGGGCGCGAGGACGCGACAAAGATGCGATCGGCTCGATAAAAGCGGGCGGCCTCCGCAACCTCGTCGACAGCCGCCGGTGGGGGGTAGCCAGCGGATGTGTACTTGCATTGAATTACCCAAAGTTGGCCGTTCTTTGTACCGAGTACATCCGCGCCGTGGTCGCCGGTGCCTCCGACAATGCGAACATCCTGGAATCCGTTGTACAAGAGGAGTCGAGCGACATCGCGTTCGAAGGCTTGCCAAGGGCCCCGTAGAAGTCGACGGGTGTCTAGGAAGGGCTCACGCATTTCATTCCGCAATGTCCGATCGCAAGAGGCGCAGAGAACAAGTGGCCCTAATAATCATGTCGCGACTCGTACGCTCAAGGTCTCCCGGTGTCTGGTTGGCAAGCCATACCGCGTCGCCGAGAAAGGCGTCGAAACGGGACAAAATGGCGTCTTTTGCGTCATCCGTGATTTGCGGCGCGCCGTAATCGAGTGTTTCGTAGCCATCCTCCCAGTATTTCCCGTCAAGGAAAAGCTCGGGATGACGTGAGAAGAACGCCCTCAACGATTGGAAGTCGGCGTAGCTCCAAAAGCGCCCGTCGGCAATGGTCTCCGTGTGGTCTGGCACGTGTCGATTAGCCATGCGTTGAGCGATGGCATTCTTTTCAGCTTCGTTGAGCTCGGCGTATAGATCCGTTCCCTGCGCTGGGGCAATGAGGTTGGGTATGGCGCGTGCGATCTCTTCGAGCACGGTTGTCGCGAATGAGATGATTTCCTGCGGGTCGAGGCGGGTGTCGACGCAATACTGTCTGCGAAAGTCCGCAAGCACACCCGCGATGGTCACTTCCTGGGCTTGGCCTTTGAGAAAGTCGACAGTCCGGTGAGAAAGTTCAGTTAGAAGGCCGTCCAGCGGGGTCATGGTGGTGGATTGGTAAATGTCGTGTTCCAGGTCCACCAGAAACGCGTACGTGCGCGTTGCGACATCGTCCAAGTAGAAAGCCCATGGGGCACCGGCAATCATATCCGGGTCGTTGGTTTGAACGGCGTAGGCTTGAATTTCGTATTCGACGCGAAATGTCGGGTGCACGTACTTCCTTGTCAGATCGTGCAGTGTGCGGCGCGGAGGGGGCGGTGCGGGCGGTTCGGGTGTATCGGGTTCGCCTGGTGGGGGATCGTCGTCCGGTTCGTCCACGATGCCGCCTGGAATCCCAGGCTCATCGTCGGGCTCCGCGGGGCCGCGGAGAATTTCCTTGTCCTGTTCCTCGACGAGGTTCCACCATCGTTCATCCGTCAGGTACTCAGGGTCATCGTTTGAAAATTCATCGGCCATTTGTTGCGCGCGATCATTGTTCTTGACCACCAAGATTCTTGACCACAGACCGTTCTTTCCTTGCGGACTTGATCGGCGGAAGGCCTGGAATAGCCGGTACAAGGGGCTCTGATTGCTCGGGTACGGGACGACAAATTGCGGGCTCATCATCAGCACCTTGTGCCCGTGCCGAATCGCCAGCCGACCCCAGTGATGGGCACCGCCGCAGGCTTCCAGCGCGATCGCGCAACCGGTTGGCAGCATCGAGAGATACGATTGCAGCCCGGCTCGTCGCAGCCGCTTGCGCTCCAACACCGTTCCGACGTCGTCAACCGCCGTCACGTGAAATAGCTTCTTCGCCAGATCGATTCCGACTCGTGATACCTTGTCCATGTGGTCCGCTCCGTTGTTGAAATGACCCCGTCATTCTGGCCTTCGAGGCCGTTCGAATGAAGCGGGGCGGACCATCCCATTAACGCTGCGTCATCGCCGAACTGGCCGTGGCGGATTAATCCACCACGTCACATGTTTCACCAGGAAAA
>LXNI01001278.1_pt1 | contig 22768 bp, 18 predicted proteins | sample 809091 | NCBI WGS metagenome assembly LXNI01 (sample SAMN04870527, study PRJNA318959) | sponge metagenome | biome: 01000161; feature: marine sponge reef; material: water | host: Sarcotragus foetidus | place: Greece: Milos, Mediterranean Sea | collected 2013-05-29 | depth 5-7 m | reverse complement strand
GGCGCCGGTTCCGGCGCAGTGACGTCGAGCAGCGCGAACAGGTCCGGCCGCTCGCGCAACACCTGCAGCAGTTCATCCTCACGCACGATGGCGCCGCGGGCCGTGTTGATGAAGACCGCTCCCGGCTTCATGGCCCGCAACTGCGTCGCGCCGATCAGGCCGCGCGTCTCTTCCAGCAGCGGTGTATGCAAGGAGACCACGTCCGCCTCACGAAACACATCGTCCAGCGACTCAACCAGCGTCACACACAGACTCTCCGCCACGGCCGGGTCGACGAAAGGGTCCCAGGCGATGATGCGAAAATCATGTCGTCGCAGCAGGCTCGCGACCCGTTGCGCCACCTTTCCCAGCGACACCAGCCCAACCACCGAGCCGGCAAGACCGGCGGCCACCGCCTCCCGCGTCCAGCGCCGCTGCTGTCGCATCCGCAGCGCATGCTGCCAGGCCCCCTTCAGCGCCATCAGAATTTGCGCGTAGGCGAATTCACCGGTGATGACGCTGTTGGCCGCCGCCGCGCTGCTGATAGCGACGCCGCTGTCCCAGAAGGCCTCCGTCACCAGCTTGCGCAGCGAGCCGGCGCCGTAGAGCACCAGCTTCAGGGCGGGCGCTGCCTCCAGAAATGCGGCGTCCAGACGTGGCGCGCCCCAGCCGGACAACATGACCTCAACCTGCGCCAGCAAGGCCGGCGCGGCCGCGATTGACTCCGGCGTCTGCATGTCCGCCAATACGTCTACAAGGCCGGCGATGTCCGCCCTTTCCTGCGGGCCATAAATGCGACCGTAGCCTCGCTCGCCAAGGATGTACAGCGCGCGCATGCCTAAAAAATCTTCCGGGAAAAAATGGGCGTCGTCCCGCTCTCCGCGCCGTTTACTCCCCCTCTCCCTGAGGGAAGGGCTCCCGTCCCCCAGGACGGGAAAGGGGGCGGGGGGTGAGGGCCAACGGGCGTCAATTCACAGCGCCTTGCGCCATCCACGCGTCCTGTTCACGGCGCAATGCCCACAGCGGCGCATCGGGCGGCTCGGGCACCATGTCCGTCGTCAGAATGCTGCCCGCCGGGACATCCCGCAACAGGGTCTTGCCCATGGCCATGTGCATCGGAATCGGGGCGCCAGGCGCGATTGCTTCCGCAGGGCGCATGCGCGCCAGCAGCTTCGGGCTGTGATCGTCCTCCACCGTCTCCCCGCGCGCCAGGTCCACCGTCGCCTCGGCCAGCACATCGAAACGCTGCTCGAAGTCCAGCGCGCCCGTCGGGATCTGTTGCAGGGCCGCCAGCAGCACCGTCAGGGGCGTCTCCACGCCGCAGAGGTGATGCGGCCGGAAAATGAGCGCGGTCGTATCCTTCGCGTTGGGGATCAGCCCCTTGGTCGTCAGGATGTGGCGCGAATAGTCGTTGGCGCAGGACACCACGATAAAGACGCCGCCGCCCATGCCGGCCTCGTGGGGCCCGCGCAGGACCGTCACGCCGTCGATAACACCGCGGCGGCCCAGGATACCGCCTTCTTCCTGCGGCGCCAGCACTTCCGGAATCTCCGGGATGCGCAGCAATGGCCCGTGCAGCGTGTCCTGGTCCGGCGCCAGCCCGGTGGCGTTGGCCGCAATGACCAACTCTCCCAGATCGTAGCCCATCAGGCGCGACAGGTCCCGGGACAGCGCCATACGACCCGCCAGTTTGTCGCGCGCTTCAGTCGCCGACGCGGGGGCGAAGAGCGCCTGTTGCGCCGGCGTGAGGTCGACGCTTTTGCGCCGCGTGCGTACCTGACCCGCGCCCTCGTCGAATTCAATCTCGATGTCGCGCGCCTTGCCGCCGCAGACCACCTCCAGCCCCAGCGCCCGGGCCCACTCCACCATGCCGATCAGCAGGCCGTGCTGGTCGCCATCGACGGCGCTGTAGACCAGACCGGCCTCCGTGAACTTCCTGCGTAGCAGGGGCCCCACCAGCGCGTCCGGTTCCTTGCTGACCATCGCCAGATGCGCGCCCTGCTCCAGCGCCAGCAGGGCGTGCCCGACCGCCACCTCCGGCACACCGGTGGATTCAACCACCACGTCCAGCGGCAGGGCCTGCATCAGCGAGGCATCCGGCACGATGACGCGTTGCCCCCGCTCGTACGCCGCCAGCACCGCAGAACGGCTCTCGCAGACGACGCAGTCCCCTTCCGCCAGACCCGCCAGTTCGAAGGCGCGCATCGCCGCCTCGACGTCCACGTCGCAGACAATCGGCACCTCCAGCGCCGCAATCGCCTGCGCCTGGGTCACGATGGCCGTAGCGTAGTGCCCGGTGCCGATGACGCCGGTGACTACCGGTCTTTCTCCACCCCGTTGTATCAACTGTCGATAAACCATGGTCCCTCCTCCCGCGCCATTCTACCCAGACGCCTTCGCTGCGCTATCCCTGCGGGATGCTTCGGGTTGGGACTCTCGCTATCCCATGGGATGCTTCGGGACGGGGCCCTCGCTACCCCTGCGGGATGCTTCGAGTCGGGGCTCTCGCTATAATGGCGCGGATTCGGCGCAGTGTGGCAGGGAGTTCGCATGGACAGGCACTACGATGCAATCGTCATCGGCATGGGCGTGGTGGGCAGCACCGCCGCCTGGCACCTGGCGCGCGCCGGTCAGCGCGTACTGGTGCTGGAACAGTTCGAGCTCGACCATCAGAACGGCAGTTCCTACGGCAGCTCGCGCATCATCCGCTACGCCTACGATCATCCCGCCTACATTCCGCTGGCCCACAGGTCCTATCCGCTCTGGCGTGAACTTGAATCGGAATCCGGCGAGGAATTGCTGTATGTCGTCGGCGGCCTTGACTTTGGCGCGGCCGATGAGGACACGCTGATCGCCACCCGCGATGTCCTTGCCGACGAAGGCATGGCCTACGAGTGGCTGACGCCGGAGGAAGTGTCCGCGCGATTCCCGCAGTTTCGCCTGGACGACCACATGATGGGCCTTTATCAGCCCGATGGCGGCGCACTTGCCGCATCGCGCTGCGTCGTGGCCGCCGCCCGCATGGCGCTCAAACATGGCGCCACCCTGCAAACCGGCGCCCGCGTCACGGCCATCGAGCCGCACAACGACTCCGTCACCGTGCGCACTGCTGACGAAAGCTTCAACGCGGCCCGTCTCGTGATCAGCGCGGGCAGCTGGTCCGGCCCCCTGCTGCGCGGCATCGGTCTCGACCTGCCCCTGCAAGTTACCCGTGAACAATTGTTTTTCTTCGACACGCAGGACCCGGCCGCTTTCCTGCCCGGGCGCATGCCCTACTTCAGGGAACACGGTTCGCGCCATGCGCTCAATTCCCTGCTTCACTTCTATGGCATCCCCAACATCGATGGCTGCGGTTTCAAGGCCAGCATTCACACCAATGGCGAACCCACCGACCCCGACAACACCCTGCGCAGCGTGGATGACTCGGTCTGCGAGACCCTGCGCGCCTTTTTCCGGCGCCATTTGCCGCTGGCCGACAGCCCGCTGAAGACCGGCCGCGTCTGCCTCTACACCATGACGCCGGATGAGCACTTCATCCTTGACAGCCACCCGGAGCACGCGCACATCGCCATTGGCGCCGGCTTCAGCGGTCACGGTTTCAAGTTTGGCGTGGCCAGCGGTGAGATCCTCGCCGACCTCGTGACCAAAGGCGCAACGGACCTGGATATCAGCCTGTTCGCGCAGTCGCGTTTTGGCGCCAACGGGGACTGAAGAGTTCGTCGGTCTGCAAACGCTGACCGGCGACGCGCAACAGCGCCAGCACCAGAGCCTCGCGCGGCAGCAGGAACATCGCCAGGTAAAGCAGCGGCATCAGGGTCCAGGCAAGCCAGGCCTCTGGCGCCAGACGCGCCGCAAGGGGTTGCAGCAGGAACAGTTGCAGGGCGAAAAGCAGCCAGCTACCCAGTTGAATCGCGGGGAAAAGCAGGGGGCCATACCAGGGAGATTCGCGACCCTCGCCGCCGGCAAGTAGCAAGCCGGTCAAGGCCACCAGCACCACGGTCTGCAGCCAGTGCAACCACAGCGCCGCGACGATGGCCGCAAGGTCCAGCATCGTACGCAGCGCCGAAATCAGTTCCTCTTGCGGCACACCGTGCAGCAACATGAAGACGAATATCGCGGCCATCAGCAGCAGCGCCCCCAGACACAGTCCCATGGCGATGTGCTGCAGCATTTGCAGTGAGGAAAACGCGCCGCCGCGCAAGAGACAACGACTGGTGATCACATGGCTTGCGCCGGGCGTGCCCGGCGGCGCCGCACAAATCAGGTCCCAGGTGCGCGCGGCGCGTTCGCGCCGAATGTTGCGGCTGATATCCGCCGACCAGTAACTGCCAAGAAAGATGCTGGCCAGCGGCAGCAGCACCGGCAAGCCCAGAAAGACGAGAATAACCGCGCCCGGCACGGCAAACAGGCCCAGGAACAGGCCGGCAAGGCCCAGGCGCATGGTCAACAGCAAAAATACCAAAATCAGCAGGACTTTCGGCCACAGGCCTCGCCGGAAAATCCGCCAGTTAAATGGCCACAGGGATTGTTGCGGCAAACGCGCCACGCGCATGGCCAGCAGGGGACTGGCGGGGGGATAGCGCAGGGCGCGCCACAGCCGCCAGGAAAGCAAGGGATGCCTCAGATGGCGGGCGCCTTTTGCGCCTCGTCCTCGTAGAGGTAGCAGGCTGCCTCGTGTCCCATGCCGTCGATCTCGAAGAGCGGCGGCGCCACTTTCAGACAGCGGTCCATGCGTTGCGGGCAGCGTGGGTAGAAACGGCAACCTGTAGACGTCGCCGAGCGCAGGATTTCCTCATCCGGCAGCTCGATTTCCGTGTCCCATTTGATGTTCGGGTCCGGCGCCGGCACCGATTCCACAAGCAGTTGCACGTAGGGGTGCTGCGGTTGGTCGATGACCTGCACGGTAGTGCCCGTCTCGGCCACCGAGCCCTGATAAAGAATGTTAATCTTGTCACCCACCTGGTAGGCCGTGCTCAGATCGTGCGTGATGTAAAGGAAGGAGACGCCCAGTTCATCGCGCAGGCTCAGCATGGCTTCCAGAATGGCCGCGCGCAACGAAGCGTCCACCATCGACACCGGCTCATCGGCGACGATTACCTCCGGCTTGATGAGGTAGACGCGGGCCATCATGATGCGCTGGCGCTGACCGCCGCTCAACTGATGCGGGTACTTGCGCAGCACGTCCACACCGTGCAGGCCGACCACGTTCAGCGCGTCCTCGATCATGTCCCGCGCCTGGCTGCCGCTGCTGGCCAGTTTGAAGTGATGGATGACCGTGTCAAAGACGTGCTCAATGCGATAGAAGGGATTGTAGACGCCAAAGGGGTCCTGGAATACCGCCTGCACGTTGCGGCGGTAGTTCAGCAATTGCTGCCTGTTCATGGTCGCCAGGTCCTGACCATGAAACAGGATCTGGCCAGACGTCAGGGGCGTGAAACCCAGCACCACGTTGGCGAGGGTCGTTTTACCGCTGCCGCTTTCGCCGGCAATCGTGGTGATGCTGGCCGGCTCCTTTTCGATCGTCAGGCTGTAGTCCTGCAGCGCGACGACTTCTTTTTTCGGGCTCAGAAAACCGCCGGACGTGCGATACACCTTGGTGGCATTGCGTATTTCCAGCACGGGCGGCGCCATGGCTCAGCTCTCTTTCACTTCAGCGCGAGGTTGCCCCCTGCGCTGCCGGATGCTTCGCTCTCCCGGCTTTGGGAGAGAAAGCGCGGGTGAGTTCCTCACACCGCTGCCTCTACCTTCGCACCCTCGATCAGGCTGCCGTCATCGTTATAGAGATGGCAGGCCACCTGATGGCGCGCCTTCACCTCCCGCAGGGGCGGCGCCTCACTGCGACAATGCTCCATCACAAAGGGGCAGCGCAACTGGAAGATACAGCCTGGTGGCGGGTTGCGCGGGTCATGCGTGATGCCCTCGGTGATTTTCAGGGGCTTGCGTTCCTTCAGTGAGGGGATCGACTCAATCAACACCTGCGAATAGGGGTGCAGCGGATCCTCGAAGATCGTCTCGACCGGTGACACTTCGACCAGTTTGCCCGCATACATCACCGCGATGCGGTCCACCATCTGGGCCATCAGCCCCATGTCGTGGCCGATCATGATCATCGAAACGCCCAGCGCCTTCTTCACCCGCAGCATCGTTTGCGCCACCACGCGTTGCACCACCACGTCCAGCGCGCTGGTGGATTCGTCGGCAATGATCACCGTTGGGTGCAGCGCGATCCCCATGGCGATGCACACGCGTTGCTTCATGCCACCGCTCAGTTCGTGCGGAAACATGTTGTAGAGGCGCTGCGGCAGGCCCACCATGCGGAAGAGATCCAACACCCGCTGCCGCAATTCCTCCTTGTCCTGTTTGCCTTCGTGCGCCTCAATGGCGTCGGTGATCTGCCGGTGGACGCGCATGGTCGGGTTCAGTGAATTCATGGCGCCCTGCGGAATCAGGGCCAGCTTGGTCCAGCGGAGCTGGCGAAAGTTGCTGTCATTCATGGTGACCAGTTCGTCACCATCCAGTACCACATTGCCTTCCACGATGCGCCCGGGCGGCTGCACCAGCTTGAGGATGCCGTAGGCCGCCGTTGACTTGCCGGAACCGGATTCGCCAACCAGACCCAGGGTCTCGCCGTCGTAGAGGTCAAAGTCGATGCCGGCCACAGCGATCACGTCGCCGGTCGGTGTTTCGTAATGGACGCGCAGGTTACGAACTTCCAGCACCTTGCGCTGGCGACGCTGCACGTCTTGCCCGCTTGCTTCGGCCATGTCGTCTCCTGTCCGCCCGCTACTGCCGCGTCGCCTTGCGCAGGCGCGGATTGGCAACCTCGTCGAGCCCCAGATTGATGAGCAGCAGACCGATGAAAATCACGATCAGGATGACCGTCGGCAGGCCCCACCACCACCACATGTCGCGCAGAATGCCCGAATTGTCGATCGCGTTCTGGATGGTGCGGCCGAGGGTTGGCAGCCGCTGCGGCCCCAGCCCCAGAATTTCGAGGCCCACCGCCGCCAGGATCGAACCGGTGGTGTTGCCGATGAAGCTGGCCGCCAGGTAAGGCAGCAGGTTCGGCATCATCTCGCGAAACATGATGCTGCTCGTCGGCACGCCGCTGAGTTGCGCCATCTTGACGTAGCCGCTTTCGCGCATGCTCATCACCTGCGCCCGAATCAGGCGCGTCGGCTGCGGCCAGGCAAAGAGCGACAGCAACACGGCCATCACCAGCAGGCTTTGCACCGGAATCAGGGACTGGATCACGATCAGCACCAGCAGACTGGGTATCGTAATGGTGATATCCGCGCTCAGGCGGATGATGTCATCTGCCAAACCGCCCAGGAAGCCGGATGAGAAACCGAGAATGATGCCGCCCAGCATGCCAAAGCCGGCCGCCACGAAGCCCACCAGCAGGGAATTGGGCGCGCCGATGATGATCAGCGACAACATGTCGCGCCCGCTGTTGTCGGTCCCCAGCGGATGGGTGGGGTCGCCCCCCTCTCCGCGCATGTTTTCGAAGCCAACCGGCGGCAGATTCAGCGGCGACCTGCCCACGTAGGCCAGGTCGACGTCAACCAGCAAGGGCCCGATGACGCCCATCAGCAAGATGCTGCCGACCATGATCACGCCGACGACCAGCTTGATGTTGAGCCAGGGGTTGTCGAAGCGATTCAGACGCCCCGCCTTGCGGGGAGCGGCGAGCGATGCAGTTTGTCCCGTGGCGGCGCCCATATCAGTTGCCCTCCAGCGAAATGCGCGGATCGATGAGCGGGTAGATCAGATCGATGATCAGCACCGACACCGCGGTAAACAGGATGACAACGAAGGAGGTGCCCTGGATGGTGTTGTAGTCCTGGTTGCGGATTGACGTGTAAATCAGGGTGCCGATTCCGCGGTAGGAGAAAATCGCCTCCACCAGAATCTGCCCGGCCACCAGCGTTCGCAGGGCGATGGCCAGGGCCGTCACCTGGGGCAGGATGGCGTTGCGCACCTGATAACGATAAAGCACGTAGAAAGGTGGCAGCCCCTTGGCGTCGGCCAGGGTCATGTAGTCCTCGCCCTCCGTCGTCACCATCATGCCGCGCATGCCTAGGGTCCAGAAGCCGAAGGACACGATCACCAACGAGGCCACCGGCAGGATGCCGTGGTGAATCAGGCTGGAGAAGAATTCGATGGTGAAGGAGGGCTGCATGCCGCGGCCGAAAGGCCCCGCAATGGGAAAGAGTTTCATACGAAAGGCAAAGACGAAGATGAACACCAGCCCCGCCAGCACCGAGGGCAGCGAGGTGAAGATCATCGTCATCGGGATGAAGGCCTTTAAGGGGCCGGGCGTGCGGCGCCAGGCCAGCAACGCGCCGAAGAGGTTGCCGATGAAGAAGATCAGGGGCAGCGTCACCAGGCCCAGACCGATGGACCAGGGCAGCGCCCGGGCGATCAGTTCACTCACTCTCGCCGGAAAGGCGATCAGCGAGGGGCCAAAATCGAAGGTGAGCAGGTTACCCAGAAACTTAACGTACTGAATGGGGATCGGGTCGTTGAGGCCGAAATATTCCTTCCAGCCCTCAATGATGGCGTCCTGGTTTTCCACCACGCCCATGCTGGCCGAGGCCTGGGCCACCATCGCCGAGATCGGGTCGCCCGGCGCCAGGCGCGCCACCATAAAAATAATCGTAATTGATACCCAGACCGTCAACAGAAAGATCAGGACACGCCGAATGATGTAGTTGAGTGTCAGGCCGCCCATGTTGGCCTCCCTGCGCCTGCGTCTTCCCTGTGGCGGACCGGGGCGCCTGCAGCGCCCCGATCGCCGGGTCCGGGAAAGGACCGCCCGATTGCGGGCGTCCTCTCCCGGAGAGATTAGCGCGTTTCAGCCGATTTACGAACCGGCCTTGCGCAGATTCTGGATGATCTGGTGCGTGGAGTGCCACCAGGTCGCCGGATGGTTGAAGTTGTTCTCGGCGGTCGGCCAGCCTTCCCAGTAGCTGGTGTTGAAGGGGATCAGCTTCTTGGCCTGGGTGATCGGCAGCGAGACCAGCTCGTTGTACCAGATTTCGTAGGCTTCCTCGAAGAGCGGCAGGATCGCCGGATCGCCAAGCGGCATCACGCCGATCTGGTCCACGAGTTCGCTGTAGCGGGCATTGCCCTCGCCCTGCCAGCGGGACATGAGGTTGTTGCCCACCACGCGCTCGCCAACCGGCGCGTACCACACACCGTTGTCACGGTTCATGGAGGCCCAGGGCTCGTTGACGCTGCCGCACTGGTCCCAGTCACCGGTCGCTTCGTAGTTGCCCAGCGCCTTGTTGTCGTTCCAGGTGCCGCCGGCCACGTTGGTCTGGGTGGCGGCGATGCCCGCGGTACGCCACTGCTCGACAAGGTTCTCGGCAATACGGCGCTTCTCGATGAAACCTTCATGCGTCTGGATGTCGATGGCCAGTTCCTGGCCATCCTTCTCGTAGATGCCGGCGTCATTCAGGGTGTAACCCGCGCCTTCGATGAGCGCCTGGGCGGCGGCCACGTCAGAGTCAAAGTTCAGGGTCATACCCAGTTCGGCCAGTCGGTTGATGTAGGGATCGATCAGACCGCCATACTCAACAAACATGCTCTGCGAAGGAATGGTGGTGCCTTCGTAGGCGATGCGCACGACGTCGTTACGGCTGGTGGCATGGTTCAGCGCCCAACGCATGTCGGCGCTGCCCCAGGGCTCAACCTCGTGGTTGATGGAGATGCGGCGCGGGCAGGGATCCAGCCATGCGAAGGGCATGCCGGCCTGCCAGGCGATCACGTTGTCGTTCTGCGCCTGGATGGCCTCGAAGGCGCCCAGGGTGATGTCCATGACGCTGTCCAGCTCGTTGTTGATCGTCAGCAGCGAGCGGATGTCGTCGTTGCCGGTCTGCACCCAGATCAGGCGCTGCGGCTCGGGAAGCGGGAAGGTGCCGGACGCGGCGCCCCACCAGTTGTCATCACGGTCGTAGACGAATTCGTTTTCGCTGGCGCTGACCATCTTGTAGGGGCCGCTGCCCAGCGGGTAACCATTCTCAAGGTCGAAGTTCGCGAATTCGAAGGGATTCTCGACCATGCTCCAGACGTGCTCGGGCATCATCTGGAAGCTGCCGCCGATACGCACCGAGAAGTAGTCCAGCTGGAAGCGCGGGTTCGGGCGCGTCAGCGTGACCTGAGCCGTCAGGTCGTCGACCTTCTCGACACTGCTTACCCAACTCTGGAAGTCGCCGGCACGCGCCAGGCGGCGGGAGTCGTCGTCCAGCAGCATTTGCAGCGTGAAGACGAAGTCATCGGCCGTCACGGCCTCGCCGTCCTGCCAGTAGGCGCCGTCGCGCAGCGTCAGCGTCCAGACCGTCAGGCTCTCATCCGGGACGAAGCTCTCACCCAGCCAGGGCTGAATGACGCCGGTCTCGTAGTTGAGGATGAAGAGCGGCTCGTAGACCGACTGGCCGGTGCCGACGTTACCGCCGGCCGCGCCAAGGCTGTGGCCGAAGAAGGGGTTGTGGTTGAAGGGATTCGGGTTGGTCGGGTTGCCGCCGTCCACGTCGAAGATAACGGTGTCCTCACGCGGGACCTCCATCATCTGCGCGGAGACCATGCTGACGGTCAGGGTGACCAGCAGCGCAATGGTCAGCAGCAGCAACAGGGTACGGTTGATTCTCATGATGATTCTGTTCTCCTGATATCTGATTCGAGATTGGAGCAACTCGTTTGGTGTCTTCAGCAATTCACCTCCTGCAAGGATTCAAACCCGGCAATCAATCAGATCTTGATGATCTGCGAGTCTGGCTGTTGTGTCGCGTTCACGCAGCACGACCGGGATGCGCACGGTGCGCGGCGCCACGCTGATGCCGTCCATGCGCTCCAGCAACATCTCGAAGGAGCGCCGGCCGATCGTATGAAAGTCCTGGGCCACAGTCGTCAGGGGCGTGGCCATCAGGGCGCTGAACTCGACGTTGTCGAAACCAACGACGGAGAGATCGTCCGGCACCCGGAAATTCAGCGCCTGCGCGGCGCGCAGGATGAGCAGGGCCACCAGGTCGTTGATGGCGAAAACCGCCGTCGGCCTCTCTTCCAAAAGGCGCTCCATCAAAAAACGCATGGGCGGGCTGTCGGGGTCGTTGCCCAGTTTCAGCGCCTCTTCAGTCGAGAGTTCCGCGCCGGTGGGCATCGCCCACACATTTCCTTCGGTGCCGCAAGTCGCCTGCAGGGCGTCACAGTAACCCTGGATGCGCTCGGCGACCGTCGTCAGTCCGGCCATCTCATGCGTCACGCAGACAATGTTCCGATGACCCAGCGCCAGCAAATGACAGAGCGCCAGAGACGCGCCGCCATAATTGTCGCTGGTGACGACGTCGCCCGTCAGCGCCGGCGAGTCGCGGTCCATCATTACCATGGGCGGCAGGCTGATGTCGTCATAGCTTTCGCTGCCATTCCCGTCCCGGGCATCGACGCAGGACCAAAGCAACGCGCCGCTGATGTTTTGCGCCGACAGCTGGCCCAGCACGCGCCGTTCCTCACGACAACTGTGACGGGTATTGTAAAAAACGACGTGGCATTCGTTGCTGCTTGCCGTGGCTTCCACGCCTTTCAGCAACTCCCATTCGCGTTCGCTTTCAAAGTCACTGATGATGAAAGCGATCAGCCGCTTCTGGCGGCCTTCGGGCGCGATTTCGGCCACGAAAGTACCGCGCCCCGGTATGCGCTCGATCAGCCCCTCGTGGCGGGCGTCGCTGAAGGCCTGGCGCACGGTGCTGCGGCTGATGTTCAGATTGCGATGCAACTGGTTTTCGGAAGGGAGGCGGGTGCCGGGCGCCCATTTTCCGGAGAAAATAAGATTGCGCAACTGACGCTGCAACTGGGTGTGCAAGGGGACCAGACTGTTGTGGTCGACCTGTAGCTCGCTGGAATCGGCCATATACTCCCTGATGGACAAAAACAGACTGTATCAACCTGTAGGTACAACATAAGGTTAACCCGTTGAATGTGTCCATGCAAGGGTGAATACAGGTAGAGGAGCGGGTGGGAAGCTTACCCGCTTCGCAATTTTAATGTTTGATTTGATGCGCGTCGGAAACCAACGCGCCAGGGCGGAGAGGGGCCCGGACGCCTTATCCCCTGCGTCGCGTTACCCGTTGACGCAGGGCCGTCTGCATGCGGCCCATCTCCTGGCGCGCCTCGCCGTACTGCTCAATCGTCAGGTCGTCCTGCGCCAGCGCGTCCAGCACCACCCGTTCGCAGTCCACAAACTCCTGGCCAATGTCGGCCACCTCGACCGCGATCTCCTGCGGGATGTTGGTCACGCCGTTCAGGTCGCCGTGCAGCAGGTCGTTGGCGTAGACGGCAAGGCCGCCCACCTGCACCGGCGCGTGCAGGGCGCTCATGGTGATGTAACCGTGCGAGCAGTTGGCGCCATCGGTAAAGACCGGGAAGCCGATATCGCGCACCTGGTCGAGGTCGCGACCGGGCCCGCTGGTGATCAGGCCGACCGCGCCAAACTTCTGGTAGCTGGTGCACATCACCTCGCCGAAGGTGGCCGCCAGCGGCGGATCGTCCAGGTCCTGAAAGACGACCACGGCCGGGCCGTCCAGCTCGCCAAAGGCGCGAATCTGGTCGTCCAGACCGGCGTAGTCCTCGCTGCCCATGCGCGGGTCGTAAGTCGTGCGGCAACTGATGGTGGAGGCGAAGCCGACCATCGGCTTCATCTCCGGGAAGGCCGCCACGATGCTTCTGTCCATGAAGCCCTGGTTGCGCGGCCGCACTTCAAACATTTCGATAATGTTGCAGATCGTGGGTGTGTCGAATTCCTGCAAGCGGGCCAGCAGCGCGGGCGTGATGCCACTCATGATTTCCCCCTTTACCGCCAAACGAAGCGCGCCGCAGTGTAGTCCACAATGCCGGAAATTGCTTGCAGGCGGAACGGCGAAGGTGTCCTTGCCCGAGCCGCTTCAGTCGAGCGAGCCGGCCTCGGCCAATACCTGTGCGGGCACCTGGCGCAGGTCGCGCGCGCCGACGCGTGACAGCGCGTGCAGCGCCAGCGCCAGGCCGGCCACCTCGATGAGGAAGACCGCGGCGTAGGCCGGCGACTCGCCGGCCCCGAACAGCAGCGCAAGGTCGCGCAGCATTCCCCCGCCGGCGACTCCCGCGCCGCGCGCCAGGGTGACGACCAGGGTCCAGAAACCGAGGAAGGTACCGGCGCGGCCTTCCGGACTCAAATCCATCATCAGACCCAGGGTGCCGATGTTCCAAAGGCCCAGCCCCAGACCCATCAGGACCAGGCCGGGCGTGACGAGGTGACGCGCTGCGGTCAACGACGCCATGGCGAAAAGCGCGAAGCTGAGGATCAGCAGCAGGACGCCGCCGACCGAAAGCCGTGTATTGCTGAAGGGTCGAAAGCGGCGCAGCAGCAGCAGCGCCAGCAGCGAGCCGACGATCGACATGCCGCCCCACCAGGCGGCGAAGCGGGTCGTCTGCTCCACACTCATGTCAAAGACCTCGGCGCCGAAGGGCTCCAGCACCAGGTCCTGGACGAAGGCGAAAGCCATGGACAGGGCCAGGTAAATGAGGAACCAGCGGGTCTGCCCCTGGCGCCAGACCAGTTGCAAGTCCGCGCGCAGCGAGCTCTGTGTTGCCGCCGCCGCGGACCGGGGACTGCGATGCTGCCGCTCCTCGCCCAGCAGCGCGAAAAACCACAGCCCGCCAAGCAGCAGCGCCGCGACCACAAAGAGCCGCGCAAGCGCGTCCGGGTCAAGGCCGCTGCTGCCTTCGCCCGCGGGCAACAAGACCGAAAACAGCACGCCGCCGATGGTGAAGCCCAGCAACAGGAAAGTCCACACCAGGCCGACGGCGCGTCCGCGCTGCGAAGCGCTGGCGCGATCATGGATGAGGGCGAGGAAAGTGCTGCCGGACACCGAGACGCCGAAGCTAAAGAGTAGCAGCGACAGCGTGATCACCAGCCACATGAGCGACGCATCCGCTGTGCCGCGGGCCAGCGAGGCCGTCGCCAGGCCCAGGGCGAACAGGCTGATGGCCATCACCATGCGGCCCGCCCAGATCCAGGTGAGACGGCGGTAACCGCCCAGGCGCTGCGCATCCGACATGCGTCCGGCCCACAGACCCAGCGGCGCCAGGAAGTAGCGCAGGCCGAGCAGCAGCCCGACCGGCGTGGCGCTGTAGCCGAGATCGCTGATCATGACGCGATTCCACAGCCCGGTGGTCAGCACGTCGGCCATGCCCGAGCCCAGGTGGAAGAGGCCGTATTTCAGGTTGCGTAGAACGGAAAGGCCCATGAGGTTTCTATGGGGTACACTTGTGCAAAATAGTACAAAGCGGCCCTGATTATGTCAAGCGTGTTGCGCCGGTCGTAACTCGTCGAAGGGTGAAGCGCCCGCGGCCACGGCCTCAAGGACTTCTGCGACAGCCTGCAGGGCGGCCGCCTCGTCGGCTGCGGTCAGTTCCAGCGCGGCGAATTCGTCTTCGTCCAGCAACTCTGCGGTCCCGTCGGGAGCGACGAAGAGATCCAGCGCAAGATCGTCGGCGCTGACAACCCCGTCGGCGATGCAGGCCGGCCGCGTGATGTTGCAATACCAGCCCTTCAACGCCATGCTGGCGCCATCTTCTATACGGAAGACGTTGTACCAGCGGTCGCTGTAGAACCATTCCGTAAAGACGTCGCCGCGGCGGAAGGTGACGCAGCCAAACCCGACGTCGTCAAACTCGAAAACGGCGCGCAAACAGACGTGGCTCTCCCCCCGCTGGATGGTTTGCCCCTCATAGCGAAAGACCTCGCGGCCCTCGTGGTCCAGCTTGCGCACCAGAATGTCGTTCATGCGCGGCCCCGCGTATGGACCAGCACCAGCAGGCCATGGCGCAGGCGCAGGCGGGCGGGCGTTGCCGTCAACCGGTTGCTGACGCCGCGCGCCGGGCCGGGCGCCAGGGTCTCGTCGTTCAACTCCCAGCGCAGACCTTCGCTGATGACACCGTGCACCGCGCCCTGCAGCGGCAGCAGCGAGAGCGTGTCGCCGACGGAGCCCCGGATTTCATGCGCGCCGGGGCGCAGCAGCCGAACGCGCTGCCGCCCGTCGAGCAGTTGCAGGTCGCAGTCACGCAATGCCTCCAGGGCCAGCAGTTGCACGTTGGCCAGGGTCTGGTCGAGCCGGTTGCCGAAGGCGCCGAACACCCGCAGACGGCGGAACCCGCTGGCAACGGCCCATCTGAGCGCCAGTTCGAGGTCGGTCTCGTCCTTGTCGGCGGGATGACAAAGGACTTGCGCGCCACCGGCCCGCAGCCGCTGCAGCTCGCCCGCGTCAATCGAGTCCATGTCGCCGATGACGACGTCGACGACCAGGCCACACTCACGCGCCAGACGGGCGCCGCCGTCGGCAGCGATGACCGTCGCCCGCGGCAAGGCAGCCCGGGTCTCCGACAGCAATGGCTCCGCCGTCACACTGCCATTCGCAAAGACAAGCGCGTCACTGCCCACGTTCATCCGCATCCTGCAAGCATCCTGGACGATCCGGTTACGGTACACTGCTGCCCTGGCACTGGCAAGGAAGGGACGCATGCGTCGGAGCGCAGTTGTACTCGCGGGGATCTGCCTGCTGCTGACGCTGCCACTCCAGATCACGCGCGCCCAGGCGGACGCCTCTGCGCAGCCCGTCAATCCCCTGACCGGCCTGCGCGTCGCGGAACCCGCCAACCTGCAACGCAACCCGGTTATCGCCAAGGTCTCTAACGCGCCGGCCGAGGTCCGTCCGCAGGCCGGGCTGGCGGCCGCCGACCTCGTCTTCGAACACTATGCCGAGGGCGGCCTGACGCGCTTCTCGGCGGTGTATTACGGGCAGCGACCGTCGCGCGTCGGCTCCATACGCAGCGCGCGCCTGATCGACCTCGAGCTGCTGCCGATGCTGCAGGGGCTGCTGGCCTGGTCCGGCGCCAGTGACGGCGTGCTGGCGCTGCTCAACGCAAATGCGCATCCGGAGCGTCTTTATATGGGCGTGCAGTATGAGTGGCCCGTCTACTGGCGCGACCCCGACATTGCGTCCCCGCACAACCTTTTCGTCAACGTGGCGGCACTGACCGAACTGGCCGTCAGCGAAGGCGTGACCGGCGCAGCGGCGCTGAAGGGGCCGCTCTTTCTGGCGCAAGCGCCGGCCAGTGAGACGGGACCGGCCCAGCTGATCGATCTGCATTACCTGGCCGCCCGCGTGACCTGGGTTTACCATGAAGACAGCGGCCTCTATTACCGTTACGTCGATGGCCAGCCCCACCTCGATGCCGGCAGCGGGCATCCCCTGCACGCCGCCAACGTCATCGCGCTCTTCGCCGACCATCGATTCAGCAATATCGTCGAAAGCGTGTGGCAGGGCGTCACGCACTACAGCATCGCCATCGACCTGAGCAGTGGCGGCGAGGGACTGCTCTTCCGCGATGGCCGCCAGTACGCTCTACGCTGGGCCCGTCCCGCCCCCGACTCGCTGCTGCGATTCCGCGACGCCGACGGCGCGACCCTGGCATTCAAACCGGGCAATACCTAGGTGCAGGTGATGAGGCCCCCGGCGCAGCAGGACGGTGTGGAAGGGTTGACGGTATTGGGGTCGGCAGGGTGAGCCTCCGGTGAGAATCACTGGCGCGGCTGTGACGCGCCCTCTACACTGGCGATCAGCGACAGTGTTTTCGGGGAATTGCCGATGACCCTTGCCAGGCGACTGCTTTTCGCCTGTCTGGCCGCACTGCTGACCAGCGTCGCTTCGGTCGCTGCGCAGGAGAACGCCATGCGCGATCCCCTGCAACTGGCGCAGCGACTCGGCGACTACCAGGGCGAGACCCTGCTCACGCCCCTGACGCCCCTTTACCGCGTCGGCCAACTCGAGGATTTCTACGTCAGCCGCCATGACGGCGCGGCGCCGGAGCGCATCAGCGCCACCCTGGCCGCGGCCACGCCCCTGACTTACGTGTGGGTGGAGGACGGTCTCGAATACAACGCGGCCAACATGGCCGCAACCTTTGAAGACCTGCAATTTCTTGCCCTGACGCAGCGCATGCGGGGCGTGCATGGCGAGGCCACCCTGCTGCCGGGGATGGGGCCCGTCTACGAACAATACAGCCTGCTGCCCCTGCCCGACGTCGATGACGACCCGCACCTCTTTCTGCTCTTCGCCGAGGGCACCGGCCTTGAGCCGGCCGCCATCAACCAGGCGGACCTGTTGCCGACGGCGCTGGCGCCTGGCCGCAGCAGCAACCAGCGCGAATTGCTGCTGCTGGACGCACCGGCCCTTGGCAACCTGCCGCTTTCTTCCCCGGCCTGGTTGACGCTGGCCACGGCAGCCCATTTTGAATTCCTGTCCCAGACCCACGCGCCACAGCAATCGCTGTGGCTGCGGCGGGCCCAGGCGCACTACGTCGCCGCCCGTCTGCTCGGTTTGCAGCCCGTGCTGGAAACCGGGGCGCAGACCTGGCTGGAAGCGCGCGCCGTCCCGCTCACGAGGACGGCCGGCCTGAATCAGCCCGAAGTCAGCAGCGGACAGGCCCTGTTTCTTGAGTATCTGCTGCAGCGCCATGGCATCCGCCTGCTGCAGGAACTCTTCCTGCAACCGGAGCCGGGCCTGGCAGCGCTGGACAATGCCCTCGCCGAACTGGCGTTGACGGACGCCCTGACCGGACGCACGCTCAGCGGGCTGGACCTGTTCGCGGATTTCACCGTCGCCGTCGCCGCCGACATGTTCCCGCCAGGCCCCCTGCTGGATGGCCGCTACACCCTGCTGTTGCCGGACCTGCCTGAAGGGGAATTGCCGAACGGGATCGTCCTTGAAAACCGCCTCAACGCCGCCGTGCAGGAGATCCCGCTCGACCAGTTCGCCACGCATTACTTCTACATTTACAACGACCAGCCAGCCAGCTTCCGGCTGCAGTTTCATGGCGCGGACGAGAGCGCCCTGCTGTCGCTGCCGGCGGAGGATGACCTCGGCAACCTCTTTTACTGGACCGGTCAGGGCAGCAACCGCGACCACACCATGACGCGCCGTATCGACCTGCGCGGCGTCGAGCAGGCCACGCTGCAATTTGACAGCTGGCACCAACTGGCCGAACAGCGCAGTTACGTCTACGTCGCGGTCTCCGACGACGATGGCGACAGCTGGCAGATTCTCGACGGCGGGCATGACGCCGGCAACCGCCACGGCCTCGCCTACGGGCCGGGCCTGACCGGCATCAGCAATCCGGAGCCGCTGCGGCCCTACCCCTACATCGGGGTCATGCTGGGCGGCGAGGGCCAGACCATCACCGAAATTATCGCCACAGGACCGGCGCATGGCAGCGACCTGCGGCCCGGTGACGAAATCGTCGGCCTCGACGGCGCGGACTGGGCCCAGGGCGACGGCATCTTCCCGATGCTGGAACGTCAGGAGCCGGGCGATACGGTAGACCTCAGCATCCGGCGCGGCGACGAGCGCCTCGTCATCCCGCTGACCCTCGCCGTGCATCCGGCGCGGACGCGGCCCCGGCCGCCCCTTTGGCTCCCGCAGGAGTTCGATCTGGACGCCTGGGCCGGCCAGGAGATTCTGCTGCGCCTCGAATACGTCACGCCGCCCGACGTGCTGGACGAAGGCCTGGCGCTGGACAACCTGCGCATCCCCGAAACGGGTTTCCACGACGATGCCAGCGACGAGGCCGGCTGGACCCTGCTGGGCTGGCAGCGGCGCGACAACTTTGTGCCGCAACGCTTCCTGCTGCAATACATCTCCAGCGGTCACAGCGCAGGCCCGCCGCGGGTGCGGCGTCTCATCGGCCCGCAGGACATGAGCAACCGTGCCGAACACAACTTCCGCATTCAGCCGGATGAACTCATCGTATTCGCCGTCTCGGCCATCAATGAACAGACGCAGCAACCGGCCTTCTATGACCTGGGGCTGCAAACCCTGGACGCGGGCGTCTGAGCCACGCAGCCATGTAACGACTTGCGCGTCCGTCCCGCCTTCCAGCCCTATACTGGTGGACAGGAGGGCGCATGAGCCACCTGTTCCTCAGTTACAGCCACAAAGACAGCGCCATGGCGCATGGCCTGGCGCAGGGCCTGCAGGCCCGCGGCTTCGCACTGTGGTATGACCGTGAGCTGCGGCCCGGCGAGCGCTGGTTGCAGCGCCTGACGCGGGCGGCGCGCGACTGCGCGGCCCTGCTGCTGCTGATGTCCCCGGCGGCGGAACAGTCGCCCTGGGTGGAGATGGAACTGTGCATCGCCCTGCGTTACCGGCGTCACGTGCTGCCGCTGGCGCTGCAGGGGCATCACTTCGACGCACTGGCGCATCTGCAGCACATCGACTTTGACGGCGAGATCACGGCGCAACTGCTGCAAAGCCTGCCTTCAGCCTCGCGCGTGACGGACGCGACCGTAAACAGCGACCTGCCGCAGGCCCTGCTCAGCGATGAAGAACAGCGGATCTGCCTGGAAGTCGCCGCCGGTCGCAGTTACCGCGACATCGGCGCGACGCTGGAAATCAGCGGGCGCACGGTGCGACGCCGGGTCAGCGCCCTGCGCGCGCGTCTCCTGCAGGGTCGCGACTAGTAGCCGACGGCGTCGAGGCCCTTCAGCCCGAGGAACTCGCGGACATCGGCGGGCGTGGCCAGTTCGCGCTCGAATTCTTCAGCGATTCCGCGCATGCGCTGCACCAGTTCGACGTTGGTGGCCAGTTGCCGCCGCTTCACAAAGAGGTTGTCCTCCAGGCCCACGCGCACGTGGCCGCCGAGGAACATGGCCGTGGTGGCCAGCTCAAACTCGTTGGGATAGCCCACGCCGATCACGGACCAGTTGTAATTCTCGCGACCGATGACGCGGTCGGCGGTGTTGAGCATGTGCACCAGGTCATAAATGGTGGCGCGGATGCCGCCGGTCACGCCCATGACGAACTGCAGCCAGATGGGCGTGCGCACGATGCCCTGGCGGATGAAATACTCCAGATTGTAGATGTGGCCCACGTCGTAGAGTTCGAATTCCGGGCGCGTGTCGTTGGCGTTCATGGTCTCGATGAAGGTCTTGATGCCGCGGAAGGTGTTGGGGAAGATGTGGTCCTCCGTCCCCTTGACGTAGTCTTCCTCCCAGTCGTAGATCCAGTCCTCGCTGCGGTAACGCCGCGCCACGCGGTGAATTGAGAAATTGATCGAGCCCATGTTGCAGGTGGCCATTTCCGGCCGCCAGCTGGAGACGACCTGCAGGCGTTGCTCCGGCGTCATCAGCACGCCACCGCCGGTGGTCGGCACGACCACCGCGTCGCAGCGTTCGCGGATGCCGCGCAGCACCGCGCCAAAGACCTCCTGGTCGTGAGAAGGCTTCGCCGTCTGCGGGTCGCGCGCGTGAATGTGGATGGAAGCGGCCCCGGCCTCCGCGCAGGCGACGGCGTCGTCGATCAGTTGCTGCGGCGTGAGCGGCAAATGGGGCGACTGTGTCGGCAGGGTCATGGCGCCGGTGATGGCCGCCGTCAGTACAAGCTTGTCCATGGCCTCACCCTTCCCACACCTGATGCTGTCATCATGGATCCTGCGCACCCCAGCCACCGCCGCCGGGCGTCTCCACGATAACGACGTCGCCGGCCTGCAGTTCACCCACGTACTTGCCGCCCAGGTCGCGCTCCTGGCCGTCGCGCAGCAGCCGGTTGCTGCCGCAGCCGCCGGCTTCGCCGCCCGCCAGACCCCAGGGCGGGTAGACGCGCCTTTCGCTGTTGATGGTCAGCGTGGTCGGACAGAGAAACTCGTAACGGCGGCGGATGCCTTCGCCGCCCGGATGGCGGCCCGCGCCGGCGGAACCCTCGCGCAGACTGTATTCCAGTACGCGAAAGGGAAACTCCTGCTCCAGCGCCTCCACGGGCGTGTTGAGCGTGTTGGTCATGTGCACGTGGCGCCCGCTGATGCCCGGGCCGGCCGGTCCGCCGCCATGGCCGCCGCCGATGGTCTCGTAGTAGACGAATTGCCGGCCCTCCAGCAGGCCGCCGCAAAGCACGTTGCTCATCGTGCCGCAACTGGCCGCCGGGATGCGCCCGGGCAGGGCCTGCGCCAGGGCGCCCAGCACCGTGTCGGCGACGCGCTGGGTGGTCTCGGTATTGCCCACGGCCACGCCCGCCGGAAAGTCCGGTTCCAGCAGACTGTGCGCCGGCGTGGTCACCGCCACCGGCTGGAAGCAACCATGGTTGACCGGCACGTCCTCGCCGGCCAGCAGGCGGATGCAGTACCAGGTGGCGCTGCGCGCGATGGCGCTGACGGCGTTCAGATTGCCGCGCACCTGGGGCGCGCTGCCGGCAAAGTCGACGTGCATCTGCCGGCCTTGCACGCGCAGCGTCACGCAGATCGGGATGCGGTACTCGCGTTGGCCGTCGCCCTCCAGCGCGTCCTCGAAGCGGTACTCGCCGTCGGGAATGGTGTCGATGACGGCCTCGGTCATGCGTTGCGAATAGGCCATCAGGGCGTCGGCATGCTCGCGCACGCGCTCCAGACCCTGCTTGATCATCAGGTCCCGCATGCGGTCCATGCCCACGCGATGCGCGGCCAGTTGCGCCTCAAGGTCGCCGATGCGCTCCTCGGGGTTGCGGCTGTTGGCGGTGATCAAGGCCAGCAAGGCCTCGTTGAGCCAGCCGCTGTACATCAGCTTGACCGGCGGGATGATGATGCCTTCCTGGTAGATCTCGGTGCTGAGCGGCAGCGAGCCAGGCGTCATGCCGCCGACGTCGGCGTGGTGGGCGCGGCTGGCGACGAAGTACTCCAGGCGGCCGCCGGCGAAGACCGGCGAGACCATGGTGATGTCCGGCAGATGCGTGCCGCCGGCCCAGGGGTCGTTGAGCACGATGACGTCGCCCTCGTGGATTTCCTCGAAGGCGCGCACGGCCGTCTCGACCGAGGCCGGCATGCTGCCCAGATGCACGGGGATATGGGCCGCCTGGGCCACCATGCGCGCCTCGTTGTCAAAGACGGCGCAACTGAAATCAAGACGTTCCTTGATATTGGGGCTGAAACTGGCGCGGCGCAGCGTCTCGCCCATCTCGTCGGCGATGGAGGAAAAGAGGCTGCGAAAGACCTCCAGCGAAATGGCGTCGACGCTCATCCACGTGGGCCTTCGATGGCGTCCAGCTGCCGGCCACAGGCGTCAAGGCCAGCGCGCAGCAGGCCGGTGTCCACGCCCCACAGCAAGAGGCGCGCGCCCATGGCGCGAAACTCGCGCAGTTCGTCCACGTTTGCCGGGTTGGAGCCCCAGACCAGGCCATGACGCTGGCAGGCCTCGTTGAGCAGGCGCAGCGTCTCCATATAAGTGACGCGGCGCTCCTCCGGCTCCAGGCGCATGCGCAGGTCCAGGTCCGTCGGCCCGACGAAAAAGCCCTCGAAGCCGGGCACCGCCGCCATCTCGTCCAGATTGGCGAGGCCGGCCGGCGTCTCCAGCTGCACCAGCAGGAAGGTCTCGTGCAGGGCATGGTCGGCCATGCGGACGTGGTCGCCGCCGGCGCCCAGGCCGTAGCGGGCCTGCAGGTTGGGCTGGCCCATGCCCCGATCGCCCAGGGGCGGGTACTTCACCTTCGACACCAGGTCGCGCACCTCGTCGGCCGTGGAGACCTGCGGGATTGCCAGGCCGGCGGCGCCATCTTCAAGGTAACGCCCCAGACTCATCTTTTCGCGGGTGTTGGGGCGCACCAGAACGTCAATATCGAAGAGCTGCGCGAAGGCCAGCATGGTGCGCACCTCGCCCTCGTCCAGCGGATGGTGCTCCATGTCCAGCCAGATGCAATCGTAGCCGCTGTGGGCGGCGTAGGCGAGGAAGGGCGGCAGC
>LXNI01001277.1_pt1 | contig 22781 bp, 20 predicted proteins | sample 809091 | NCBI WGS metagenome assembly LXNI01 (sample SAMN04870527, study PRJNA318959) | sponge metagenome | biome: 01000161; feature: marine sponge reef; material: water | host: Sarcotragus foetidus | place: Greece: Milos, Mediterranean Sea | collected 2013-05-29 | depth 5-7 m | reverse complement strand
AAGGCCCATGCCGTCCACATGCACGCGGCCACTCACGCCGGCCGTGCGCAGCAGTTCGCCCTGGAAGGCCGCTTCGCCCGTGTCGCGCAGATCCACCGTCAGCGTCTTGGTCGTCGGGTCGAAGCCGTACTCGCGGGTGTCGTACCCGGAGATCGTGACCGAGTAGGTGCCCGCGTGCAGGTTCTCGACCATGTACATGCCGTCGCCGTTCGTGGTCGTCCCGTGCTCTTCGTCCCTCGGACCGCCGCTCACCGTTACCATCACGCCGGGCAGCGGTGCGTCGTCGTCACCAACCGTCACGGTGCCTTCGATCGCCGCCGTCCGCAGCATGATGCCGTCGAACGGAACCGTTCCGGTCTCCTGAAGCTCGACCGTCACGGTCGCCGAGGTGCCGTCCGGGAAGCCGTACTCGTCGTCGTCGAATCCGGAGATCACGACCGAGTATTCGCCCGCGGCCAGACCCTCGAACGCGTACGCGCCCATGTTGTCGGTCATGTCGTCAAGGCTTTCGCCCTGGCCGGTGATCGTGACCGTCACGTTCGCGATGGGACCGACGCCCTCGACCATCACCGTACCCTCGACGCCGGCGGTGCGAAGCAGAACGCCCTCGAAGGGGACATTCGCCGTCTCGCCGTACGCCACCGTCACGGACTGCGAGGTCTCGTCGAAGCTCACCTCGTCGGTCTCGTAGCCGGAGATGCCGACCGCGTAGTCGCCCCGGCGCAGCTCGTCGAACGAGAACTGTCCGGCGCTGTTGGTCGTCATGGACCGGTTCTCGCCCCGGCCCTGTCATCGAACCCGGAGATCTCAATGGTGTAGTTCCCGGCACGAAGACCGGTGAAGGCGTACTGGCCGTTGCCGTCGGTGAGGGTCTCGGAATCTCCGGTACCCGAGATCGAAACGGTAACGCCGCCGAGGCCTTCATTGTCCACCGTCACCGTCCCCATAATGCTTGACGTACGGATGTACGTGCCCGGGAAGTTGACGGTGACGTTCTGGCCGTCGGTGGTGATCGTCGCCGCCGACGACGTCGAATTGAAGCTCGCGTCGTCCGGGTAGTTGCTGATGGTGACCGTGTATGCACCGGCCTCGACACCGTCGAAGCGGTACATGCCTCCGTTCGCCGTGATGGCGGAAGCGCCGTTGCTGAGGGTGACCGAAACCGCGTCGATCCCCTGGCCCTCAATCGAGACCAGCCCGTCAATCGAGCCGGTGGGCGGAGGAGGGGGTACCTCGTCTCCGCACGCGATCGGAACCGCAAGCAACATGGCAGCCGCCAGGAGCTTGAGTCTGTTCATGCGTTCTTCTCCAGTTGGGAAGGGTTGGAAGTGGCCCCCGTTCTCGGGGACTCGCACACGATCATCAAGGGCAAGATCGGTGCCAGGTCCACAGTATTTAGGGCTTGTTTTCGCGTTGCCCCGCTATGACGTATTGATAGTTGTTGGGGTGTGTCGGAGAGGTTGGCAACAGTGTTGGCGACACTCGGTCTTGCGATGTGTGCGTTGATGCAATTGGAGCCGGATGCAACGCGCGAACAACCCCCAAGTCATGAATGTCCAAGGTAGTGGGTCAGCCCAGGCCGGGACCAACGGGCAACACTCTGGACCGGCGGGTTGGCGCAGGTCGGTTTTCCTCACAGCAGTCAGGAATCAGACCGCCAGGAATTGGCCCCGCTTCTCCACGCATCGGCTTCCTCTTTACCGATTCCGTCCACCGGGCCACCCTCCCGTGCAAACCAGGCCGCAGCTCGCCTGAGGATATCTCGCTCGATCCTGAGCCGCTTGTTGTCCCGTTTCAGCCGAAGCAACTCCTTCCGCGCCTCGGTCGTCAGTCCGTCGCTGCGCCTACCCTCGTCCAGGTCCGCCTGCCTGACCCAGTTCCGGATCGTCTGCTCCGAGGGTGCGTAATCCCGGGCAAGGGATCCCAGGCTGCGGCCGGCCCTGGCGAGCTTCACCATTCGCTCCCTCAACTCGGGCGGATACCGGCCTAGGGTGCCCACGGTCTTCCCGCACGAAGCCCCATACTCTTCATCAGCCGGGCGACCCGCTTCTGGCTCACGCGCACGCCCTCCTCCCGTAGTGCGGCATGGATCCGCGGGCGTCCATAGGTTCCCTGGCTGTCACTCCAGATGGACCGGATCCGGTCCCGGAGTTCGTCGTCCTGTCGCGAACGCTCCGAGGGAGGCCGCTTCAGCCAGTCGTAGTACCCGCTGGGCGAAAGACCGAGCGCCCTGCACATCGCGGCGAGAGGAAATTCGGCTTGATGGGCCTTGATGAACCCGTACCCCGCTTGAGGATCGATCCGAGCCTCATCTCGCGGCGGGTCGCGCCGTCCGTTTCCGTTGGCGACCGTCATGACGTGGCCACACCATGCCGCGCGCGTGCCGAAACGATCCCGTTCGTGGGAATCTGGACCCCTTGTTCCAAACGGGCACGGTTCCCGACCTGGGCATTGGAGCCGACGACCACGCGAGCCCCCAGCGCGGTCCGCGAACCGATCTGGGCACCCGCCCCGATCCACGCGCGGGAGCCAACCGAAACGCGGCTGCCGACCTTGGCGCCGCGGTCGACCAGCACACCCTTGCGGAGGGTCGTTCGCTGCTCGACCAAAGCTCCGGCAGAAACGCGCGATCCGGATTCGATATTGGTCCGGTCTCCCAGGATTGCACGAGTTCCCAGTTCGACCCTCGACCCGATTCTGGCGCCTCGCCCCGTAGTCGATCCGGGGCCGAGCAGCGTTCCCGGCCCAACCATGGCCTCATCCCTTATGGTCGCGTACTCCCCCACGTACACACCATTCTGGACTATTGCGTTGACACCGACGTGCGCGTTGCGACCGATGGTAACGTCGCAGCCGATCATGGCGCCCGCTGCCACGGTTGCCGACGGGTCAACGCTGGCCGATGAGTGAACCGTGGCGGTTGGGTCGATCTTGTTCATCTTCACGGTCCCTTCTTCCCGGCAAGGCCGGGATCACGCGGAATGGGCTGCCACAACATCCGCAGGCTACCCGACGTTAACCGTGGAAAGCCAACCGGTTGCCGCGCAAGGGAATCCCTTGGCTGGATATTCGTGATGGACCTGCCGTGAGCGAGACCTCCGGCCCCGGCAATGCGAGCCATAGAATATGCAACAACGCTATATGTATCGAATTATCAACATCATGACCTTGAGCAAGTGTCTGCACCACCTCAGGATTTGCGCACCGGCACCCCGTCACCGTGGCTCGCTCCCGAGCACGCAACTCCCCCATCTTGCGCCATGGCGGTGCCCGCTAAGCCCCACCCAACCTCAGTCGCAATCCCCTCCACCCACGATCGACCGCGCCACCACCTCGCAATCCTGCGGGCTCACCCCATACCGGCGCATCACGGTGTACCATGACGACTGGACCGTCGTTGAGATCCTGTCGAAGATGGCTTCGGCCGCTGCGCGGTCCAAGAGAAACCGCCCCGCCCCACCCACGATGTTCTCACGACTCGGCGAGCGCCCGCGCGGCCCGCAGATCATGGCGAAGTCGCCGCGAGCGCCATCGGCCAACGGCATCGGCACCGGACCGGAGGCAGGGGCGAGACGCCAGCCGGTTCCTTTCCCGAACATCATGGGACGGCGCAGGTCGTCGTTCAGATTCAACATGGCCGAGCTGAAACACATGCGCCCAAAGAGCTCGCGCAGATCCTCCCGCGGGTGTGAACTCGCGCGGCGCACCTCGTCGGCAAGAGACAGGTAGGACCAGTCATCCTTCGCAGGCGGCGTGTCGTCCGTTCCGAGCAACGTGAGGCCGCTGATCACGCGTCTGCAGGAATAGCCGTCACCCATCCACTCACGATCGATTCGCGGAATCAGCAATATGTCCTTGCCGTCGATGCGCTCCAGTCGGCTGAGGATGGCGTCGAGACCGCAGTCACGAGCAAGCTGCAGTGTCGCGTGTCGGACACGGGCCTGATTCCACATCGGGTTGTCCCGGGGAAACTTGGCCACCCAGAGCGAGCGGTCGTCTTCGACTATCGCCTTGTGGTTGCTTTCGATACGGGGCTCCCGGGCCCGGTGCGTGTTCTCACGCCCGTCCTCACGCGCCAGCTTGGCGTCAACGGATTCCTGTAGCCGGGCCAGGTCCTCAATCGAATGGAAGCACCGCTTGGGACGGGGAGGTTCGAGTCCCGTGGCCAAACTGAGGGCGCCTGCGAAGTCGTCCGCTCCCCGGACCAGATGGTCCTCCGTGTCCAGAACGCTCTCCGCGGAGCTCCCTACGATGAACCTGCCAAAGGAAGCCGGTATGGTGTCCCGGATTGCGCCGAACAGTCCGTGGAAGCCGACCGTCTTGCGGACACCCTCCGTCAGCCTGAGTTGGACCGGGTCGAACTCGACCGCATCGGACCGGCTCAGGTAGCTGCGGCCATACACGAACTCTCCGAGCGGGGCGTCCCCGGACGTGGCAGAAACGCGAAACCGGCCCGCGATCACATACTCGCTCTGTCCGGGAAGAGCGACGTGGACGAACCAGTCACGTTCAGAAGTCATCGTGGAGCTTGCGGCGGCGGGGGGCCTGGGTCGGGAGGCGGGCCGCCTCCCGAATCTTGCCCTCTCCGTCCCGGTCAGGGTCGGCCAGGTAGTTCGCGTCGTCAAGCAGCCCGAGCGCCCACAGCACGCCGAAGTAGGCGGCCCCGGACGCGCCCGGCTTCCCCTTCTCCACGTTGGCGACCGTGAAGCGGGAGGTGCCCAAACGGTCCGCGATGTCCTGGATTCGGAGACGCCGCCGCAGGCGGGCGGTGCGGAGGTTGTTGCCAATGCGCCGGAGGATGTCCTCCACTTCGGCGGGCGGGCAGGTGGTGATGGTAGTGCGAGTTGGCATGCTGGAAGTCCCCAGAATCACGGGAATTCATGGATAAGTGTCACAATGATCGATGGAAACACCGTGACTCTTCCATTTGTTCCTTCCTTTCATCACGGTGGGCAGACTCTGCCTGCCTGGACAACTCATATGGCTGCAATGTAGTCCAGACCCGTTTCCCGTTGTAGAGGGCGGTGGGACCCGCTTTCCTGCGTCTTCGATCCGGCCGGAACGCTTGCGTCCTGACGGCATCCGCCTGCGTGGAGAACCAAAGGTACGGAAATCCAGTCCATGTAGATTATCGACTCCACCATCGCCTTCCGGGGGGGCGGCTCAACCAGGCGCGCGAAGCCAACGACCGGACCGGGGCGCCCCACCCTCACTCCCCCCTTTGGACCCCCATCCGCACCCCTCGTACTCCATTCAAACCGGCGCGTAGGCCGCCATGCCCCCGGCAAGCCCAACCCGCGCCTCAACCTGGCAGGCAGCCGAGCCGGTGCGCCCGCCAATACTCCCCCCTTGCTCCAAGCCTTGCATCGCCGCCACCACCCCCCCACTATCACCCATCAATACGCGCCCGGCCAACCGCACCCCCGGCCCGGCGCGCACCAGGGCGGACACAGCGGACGGGAGGAGTTTCCACAAATGCCAGCCACCATCCCACCGGTCATTCTCATCCCCGGAATCACAGCATCGGTCCTTCACGACGAATACGAACTGCCTCCCGAAGCAGTGTGGACCACCGCCCTCAAGCGCCGCTACGAACGCATCACCCTGCATCCCCTCACCCTGCACGCCGAACACTCGCCCTACGAGCTCAAGGAGCCCGCCCGCGTCGCCCCCCGCGGCCCCTTCCCCCTCATCTACGAGGACCTCGTCGAGGAACTGCGGGACGGCCTCTCCGAAGACGTCGGCGCACCCGTCCCCGTCTTCCCCTTCGGCTACGACTGGCGCATGCCGCTGGACCACACCGAGGAACACCTGGCCGCCTTCGTCGACGAAGTCATCGACCGCACGCTCCTCATCCACCACTACCGCGACCACCCCGCCTTCCGCGAGCACCCCACCGTCACCCTGATCGGCCACTCCATGGGCGGCCTCATCATCGCCGGATACATCCAACGCCACACCGGCGCGAAAGTCCACAAGGTCGTCACCCTCGCGACCCCCTTCCAGGGCTCCTACGAGGCCGTCCTCAAGGTCGCCACCGGCACCGCCGACTTCGGCGACGACTCCGGCAAGGCCCGCGAACGCCGCATGGCCCGCCTCACACCGGCGCTCTACCACCTGCTCCCTTCGTTCGCAGGCCTCGACACCGCCGCCGCCGACAAACTGTCCACCGACCTCTTCCGCCCCACCACCTGGCAGCCCAACGTGGTCAATTCCATCGAGCACCAGGTCCGCGACTGGGACATCGCCGGCAGCGACCTCTTCCGCGCCATGCTCGACCAGGCGCAGGCGCACCGCACCCGCATCTCCTCGCTGCAGCTGGGCCCCCCGCGAAACGGCTACCCCAACGGCCACCACATCGCCAGCGATGACTGGCTGGCCATAGCCGGCGCCGATTGCAAGACCCGCGTCGGCCTCCGCATAGAGCGCGACCCCGACGGAGCCCCACGCTTCGACCTCAGATCCGACGAGCGCCGCAACGAATGGGACACCGACGATGCCGACCCCGCCACCCGCCGCCAAACCGGCGACGGCACCGTCCCCCTCGCGGGCGCCCTCCCCCCGTTCCTCGACGAGTCCCGCCTGGTCTGCGTCACCCCCGGCGACTTCGGCTACTGGGAGTTGCGGGACCGCGTGCTCAGCGGCCTTGCCGGCTTCCACGGCCTGATCCCCAAGATGAACATGCTGCACCGTCTCATCCTCCGCTTCCTCCTGGGCAAAGACGACTCGTACGGAAACACATGGGGGCGCCCGCTACCCGGCGTGACGGAGTGGGACCCGCCGTTGAAGCCGCTGAAACCGAAGAACTGAGTCATCGGGTTTGCGCACCACGTAGCGGGAGCGTATCCGTTGGTGCGGGTGCCGGAGACGATGGGAGAACGGGAGGAGGGAAGAGGACGAGGTGCAGACGACTGCTTTACCCGCCAGGCAGCCACCCGCCACGATCGCGTGCTACTGCCGGACACCGGAGATGCGGACGCGGATCGAGCGTCTGCTGGCCGACGCCGACCCGGAGACGACGGAGCGCCGCACCGCCTTCGAATCACTCGTCGAGGATGCGAGTGTGGGGATCGCGGCGTTGCCGAGATGCGATCCGGCCGACGTCCGCTGGCTCCGGACGACCTTCGACTACGGCCACTGCGCGCCATCGTGCATCCTGGTCACGCCTCACTCCATTGCCCGATTCCTGCGGCTGCGGCGCATCCAGTCCAGCCGTTTCCACGTCGTCTGGGCCGAAGAGGCGGATGGTAGACTCCGCCAGCTTCTACACCAGGTCGAGCCCTGGCACCGGGATCCGCTGCGCCTCCTCGGCCACCGGCTGCTCAGCGACTTTCCCCTGCGCTGGCCGCTGGTCGAGGTGATCGACCGAATCTGCAATGTGTTCGCGCCGCCGCCGCCTGAGCCCCCACCCCACTCCGTTGCGGAGCTCGCCCGCGGCGTCGCCCTTCAGCCCGACACACTGCGCCATCATTGGAGAAACGAGATTCCGCTTCGGTGCGGTCCCAAGCAGCTGCTCACCTGGGCGCTGCTGTTCTGGGGGATCCGCCGGCGTGCCCGGACCGGGTGGGACACCATCGCTCGATCGTCGGGAGTGCGGCGGCGTACGCTGGAGAGGGCCAGTGTGCGTCTGGCCGGGTGTACGCTGGCAGGGATGATCGACGAACCGGAGCAGGTCCGGCGCCGTTTCCGGGAGTGGGTGCGCGAAATGTCGGCGGGAGCGTAGCATAGCGCGCGGCGACGCGGCCCGGTAGCGTAGAGGCACCCCGAGTTCCACCCTCCACGCCCCCCGAGGAACACCATGAAGACGCCCCTCCTCCAGACCCTGGCCACCACGGCCACCCTCATCCTCCTCACCGCCTGCCAGCCCGAATCCCCCGAACCCGAAGCCCCCCAGCCCGACCCCGAAGAGGCCGCCGTGGTAGCCGCCGTCACTCAGCTCTTCGACGCCATGCGCGCCGGCGACAGCGAGATGGCCCGGGCCGTCTTCCACCCCGACGCCCGCCTCGGCCGCGCCGGCGAGAACGGCATCAGCTTTTCGCCCGCCGACGGCTTCATCGAGTCGATCGGGCGCCCGCGCGACGTGGTCTACGACGAGCCCATCTGGGACTGGACGGTGCAGATCGACGGCCGCCTCGCCCACATGTGGACCAAGTACGCCTTCTACCTCGGCGACGATTTCTCGCACTGCGGCGAGGAGTCCTTCCAGATGTACAAGAGCGACACCGGCTGGCAGATCACGCAGCTGATCGATACCAGCCGCCGCGAAGACTGCTTCTACCCGCCGGGACGCGAGCCGACCGGGGAGACCGAGGAGCCCGAACCGGAGAACTGAGGAGGCCCTGTTCGCGGCTTCCTTCTACCGTCCCCCCGGAATCCGCCCCTCCAACTCCGGAAACCAGGCCCTGTAGAAACGCCGGTCCCGCGTAAGGAACGCCTCCGCGCCCGCCACCGCATGCGCCCCGATCAGAAAGTCGGTGAGGATGCGCGTTCGCCGTCCGCCCGACCGCGTGTAGCGCCGCCACCGCCGTCCCGCGTCGTGGGCGATCGCGGCGTCGATCGGCGAGCGGGTGGCGTTGATCCGGCGCAGCGCATCGTCCAGTGCGTTCCCGTCGGGGAAGGCGGGGGCGAGTTCCGCGTACACGATGTCGCAGATCACGATGGCGCCCGCGTCGTAGGCCCCGCGGAGCCACTCGGCGGACCTGGGGCCGTAGCGCTCGTCCGGGAGGAACACGTCCAGGAGGACGCTCGTGTCCACGGCGGTGATCATCGGCCGCGGATCCTCTTGATATGGCGGTCGGTGTCGTCGTCGCGGTCCAGGATGCCATAGACGCCGTCCACGGGGTGCCCGGCCGCCGAACGCTTGCGGATCAGGAGCCCCGTTTCCGTTGGAACGATCTCGACCTCGACGTTATGGTTCATCCCGAAGCGGTCCCGGAGGCGCTTGGGGATCGTGATCTGGCCCCGCTGCGAAATGCGCATGACACTCTCCATATGAATTTCTGATGCGGAAAATCATACTCTCCGATTCGGATCACGGCAAATGAAGGCGAGAGGCCTGCCGATCGCCGTTCTCCTGCTGGCCGCGTGCGGGGGCGAAAGCGGCACCGAGCCCCAGGTCGCCGAAGTCATCGTGGTGCCGGACCAGGCGCTGATCGTGGGAGCGGGGGGCGGGGCCCAGTTCTCGGCCTTCGCGCACGACGCCGCCGGCAAGACGATCACGGCCTCGGCCGACTGGTCCGTGGGCACGTCCGGAGTCGCCGAGATCTCCAGCAACGGGTTCGCCACCGGCCGCGCTAACGGCATCACGACCGTCACCGCGACGATCGGGGGGGTGAGCGGCACCGCACAGCTGGAAGTGTACGTGCCGCGGGTCATCACCGACTACGAACCCGGGCAGCACTACTACGGGCGGCGGGACTACGTGGAGTACATCCCGGGCGAACTGCCCGTCATCCTGTCTTCCGCCCACGGCGGCCTCCTTGCGCCGGAGGAAATCCCGGACCGGGGCTACGGCGTCCTTCGCAACGACCTCAACTCGCTGGAACTGACGCTCGCCATGCGCCAGGCTCTGATCGACCTGACCGGCCAGGCGCCCCACGTCATTCTCTCGCACCTGCACCGCAGCAAGCTCGACGCCAATCGCGAAATCGAGGAGGCCGCGCAGGACAGTCCCTATGCCGAGCTGGCGTGGGAGGAGTTTCATGAGTGGGTCGTGGTTGCCCGGTCGATCGTCTCGGGCGACTTCGAGAAGGGGCTGTACTTCGACATCCACGGCCACGGCCACGACATCGAACGCCTCGAGCTGGGGTATCTGCTCACCTCGGACGAACTCAACCGCCCGGACATCAACCTCAACTCGCTCGAGACGGTGGCGAGCACGAGCATCCGCGAACTCGGGCGCACGTCCCCCATCCCCTTCTCCCAGCTCCTGCGGGGCCCCACTTCGCTCGGAGGCCTCTTCCAGGCCGAAGACATTCCCTCGGTCCCGAGTCCGGCCGCGCCCGGCCCCGGCGACGACCCCTATTTTCGGGGCGGATACAACACCCGCCGCCACGGCTCCCTCGACGACGCCGAGGTCATCGACGGGATCCAGATCGAGCATCACTACCGGGGCGTGCGGGACAGCGAGGAGAACCGGGCGGAGTACGCGGCCAGGGCGGCCAGGGTGATCCGCGCGTTCATGCTGGAGCACTACGGGTTCTTCGAGACGGGGCCGCGGGGCGCGCAGGAAACCCTCTCTGGACGCGCGGTGTCTAATCAGGTCAAATGAATGCAGTCACGCGGACGTGAGGTGAACGCCCGCCGGTTCGCCGCGCCAGGACAGGGGAAAAACCAGATGCGATACGTCAACGCAGCCCAAGCCACAGTCTTCTCGCTCTTTGCGCTCCTCGCGCTCCTCGCGCCGACACTTGTCGGTGCGTCGCCCGCCGAGGCTCAGACGGGGACGATTCGGGGACAGGTCAACGACGCGTTCACCGGCGAGGCGATCCCGATCGCGCGGATCTCGGTGGAGGGGACCCGGTTGCGGGCGCGTGCGGATGCGGATGGGCGGTTTGCGCTGACAGGGGTTCCGGTGGGGAGCGTGGTGGTGGTGGCCGAGTTCCTGGGGTATGAGCCGGAGCGTCGGGAGGTGACGGTGGGGAGGGGGCGGGCGACGGTGGTGGACTTTGCGCTTGAGGGAATCCGGCGACGGCAAATGATCGGGGATTCGATTGCACGGGCGGCCATCGTGGGGCAACCGGTCGTGCAGGCGGAAAGGGCGAGGATGGCACGCGGTCAGGTCGCGGTGGCAGCCGAACAAGCCGCCCGGGTCCAGGCCTTCCACTTCCAGGCACCCGACTTCAACACCGAATCCTACGCCCACATCGCCGAAAACGACTTCCGCCTCGTCAGCGCATCCCCGCTGTCCACCTTCTCGATCGACGTGGACCGGGCGTCGTATTCGAACATCCGCCGCTTCATCCAGGACGGCGAGCGGCCGCCCGTCGACGCGGTGCGCATTGAGGAGATGATCAACTACTTCCCCTACGAATGGGGCAGCGTGGGGCGCGATCACCCGTTTTCGGTGACCACCGAGGTTTGGGACGCGCCGTGGCAGCAGGAGCACCGCCTGGTGCGGATCGGCCTGCACGCCCGCTCGATCGACACGGCGGACCTGCCGCCCAGCAACCTCGTCTTCCTGCTCGACGTGTCGGGGTCGATGCGGCCGGACAACAAGCTGCCGCTGCTCAAGAAGGCCTTCGCGCTCCTGGTGGACCAGCTGCGGCCAGAGGACCGGGTGGCGATCGTGGTCTATGCGGGCGCGGCGGGGCTTGTGCTGCCGTCCACGCCGGGCAACAAGCGCGAGAAGATTCTGGCGGCGCTCGACGAGCTCCAGGCCGGGGGCAGCACGGCGGGGGGCGCGGGGCTCGAACTCGCGTACGCCACGGCCTTCGAGCACTTCATGGACGGCGGGAACAACCGGGTCATCCTCGCCACCGACGGCGACTTCAACGTGGGCGCCTCGAGCGACGCCGAGATGGTGCGCCTGATCGAACAGGAGCGCGACGGCGGCACCTTCCTGACCGTGATTGGCTTCGGGACGGGGAACCTGAAGGACTCCAAGATGGAGCAGATCGCCGACCACGGGAACGGCAACTTCCATTACGTGGACGGGCTGCTGGAGGCGCGCAAGGTGCTGGTCGAGGAGATGGGCGGGACGCTCTTCACGCTGGCCAAGGACGTGAAGCTCCAAATCGAGTTCAATCCGGCGAGCGTGGCGGGGTACCGTCTGATCGGGTACGAGAATCGGCTGCTGGCGGACGAGGACTTCAACGACGACACGAAGGACGCGGGGGAGCTGGGGGCCGGACACACGGTCACGGCGCTGTATGAGGTGGTGCCCGTTGGGATTCCGGTGCCGCGCGAAGAGGTGGACGATCTGCGCTACCAGCCGAGGCCGGACGACCTGCCGGCGAGTGCGTTCGAGAACGAGATGATGTACGTCAAGATCCGCTACAAGGACCCCGACGGGACGAAGAGCAAGCTGCTGGAGCAGGCGGTGGCGGATCGTTCGAGGTCGCCGTCGGTGGACTTCAGGTTCGCGACGGCGGTGGCGGGGTTCGGGATGCTGCTGCGCGACTCGAAGCACGCGGGGGACCTGACGCTGGGCGATGTGGTAGGGCTCGCCGAGAAGGGGAAGGGGGATGATCCGCGCGGGTATCGCGGGGAGTTCATCCGGCTGGTCGAGGCGACGCGTGATCTGGGGTTGCTGCGGGGGGAGGGGGGCGGGTCGAAGTGAGGGGGCGGGGGCGTTTTCGCGGCCCGGAGGCGGCTCGCGACCACTGAATCTCCCGAATCCGCAACCTTCCCCGCCCCGGCTGGTATCAATCGGTATGGCTTGAAGCCTGGGCGGCCGCCATTCGGGCGTTGCCGCCATCCATCCCAGAACCCAGGAGGGGACTATGGGAACCTACGTTGTTCGAACTGCCGGGATGTTGGCGCTGCTCGCGCTGGCGGGCCCCGGCGCAGTAACCGCCCAGACGCCGACGGGGGCGATCGAGGGCACGATCACCGACGCGACCACGGGCCAGCCGCTGCACCAGGTCTCGGTCACGGTGGAGGGAACCGCGCTCAGCGCACTGACCGACCTGACGAGGGGCCGCTACTCTCTGACGAACGTCCCGGCCGGTGTCCACACCGTGAAGGTGGTCATCATCGGCTACGTGACGCAGGAGAGGGAGGTCACCGTCACGGCGGGCCAGACGACGGTGGCCGACTTCGCGCTCGAGATTGCGACCATCAACCTCAACGAGCTCGTGGCCACCGGAGTGGCGGGCACGGTCGAGCGCCGTCGTGTCGGCGCGCGCCTTGCCGCCGCCTGCTGCGGTTTCAGCGGTGGCCGGGTCGCCTTCAACACCGAGTCCTACGCCCACATCGACGAGAACGACTTCAAGCTCGTCAGCGCCTCCCCGCTCTCCACCTTCTCGATCGACGTCGACCGCGCATCGTACGCCAACGTCCGCCGTTTCATCCAGGACGGCACCCGCCCGCCCATCGACGCGGTCCGCATCGAGGAGATGGTCAACTACTTCCCCTACGAGTGGGGCGACGTGGCCGGCGAGCACCCGTTCGCCGTGACCACCGAGGTGACCCAGGCCCCCTGGAAGCGCGAGCACCGGCTGGTCAGGATCGGTCTGCACGCGCCTTCCGTCGACATCCGGCACCTGCCGCCCGGCAACCTGGTCTTCCTGCTGGACGTGTCCGGGTCGATGAACTCGCCCGACAAGCTGCCGCTCCTCAAGAGCGCGTTCGCGCTGCTGGTCGACCAGTTGAGGCCCCAGGACAGGGTCGCGATCGTGGTCTACGCGGGTGCGGCGGGACTGGTACTGCCTTCCACCCCCGGCAACCAGCAAGACCGGATCCTGGCCGCACTCGAGCAACTGCGGGCCGGTGGCAGCACCGCCGGGGGGGAAGGTCTGCAACTCGCGTACGAGATCGCCCGCGAGCACTACATCGATGGCGGCAACAACCGGATCATCCTGGCGACCGACGGCGACTTCAACGTCGGCCCGTCCAGCGACGGCGAGATGGTGCGGCTGATCGAGAAGGAGCGCGAAAGCGGCGTCTTCCTGACCGTGCTGGGATTCGGGACCGGAAACCTGAAGGACTCCAAGATGGAGCAGATCGCCGACCACGGGAACGGCAACTTCCACTACGTCGACGGCCTGCTGGAGGCACGCAAGGTGCTCGTCGAGGAGATGGGCGGAACGCTGCTCACCCTGGCCAAGGACGTGAAGCTCCAGATCGAGTTCAACCCGGCGCGGGTGGCCGGCTATCGCCTGATCGGGTACGAGAACCGGCTGCTGGCCGACGAGGACTTCAACGACGACACGAAGGATGCGGGCGAACTCGGGGCCGGACACACCGTGACCGCGCTCTACGAGGTGGTGCCCGCGGAAGCCGACGTGCCTCGCGTGGTCGACGAACTTCGCTACCAGCCACGGGCGAATGACCCACCGCCCAGCGAGTTCGAGGACGAGATGCTGTACGTCAAGGTCCGCTACAAGGACCCCGACGGGGAGAAGAGCAGGCTTCTCGGGCAGGCCGTCGCCGACCGGAGCGGGATGCCTTCCGCCGATTTCCGCTTCGCGACCGCGGTGGCGGGCTTCGGCATGCTGCTGAGAGAGTCGCCGTATGCCGGCACCTTTACGCTCGACGATGTGGTGAAGCTGGCCGAGAGAGGCAAGGGGGATGACCCGCGCGGCTATCGCGGCGAGTTCATCCGGTTGGTGGAGGCGACGCGTGATCTGGGGCTGCTGAAGGTGGAGACGGACGGAGGGATGAAATGAGACCGTTTTCTTCCACGCTGTTCTCAGCGATCGGTATCGCCACCCTGTTTGCGTGTTCCGCCTCGGACTCCGTCACCCCGCAGATGCCGACATCCTCCATCGAGGGTGTCGTGACCGACGGGACGACGGGGCATCCACTCAGCCACGCAGTGGTGACGTTGGATGGTACCGGAAACCCTGGTGACCTCACCAACCAGGCCGGCCGTTTCCTCCTGCCAAACCTCCCGGACGGAGTGTACGCCGTGAAGGTGGTGATCCTCGGCTACGCGACACAGGAAAAACAGATCACGGTTGCGGCGGGCCAGGCACTGGTGGCCGACTTTGCGCTCGAGATTGCGGCAATCAATCTCGACCACATCGTTGTCACGGGAGTGGCGGGCAAAGTATGGAACTGCCTCAGGCGAGTTTTGCCCCACGGCACGGAGAAGCCCGTCCCCGGCCTGTAACCGTCCCTCGATGGAGCACCGCGACCGGCGAGGCTTCGGGTTTTGCGAGCCCGAGGCCCCACCGGTCGCGGTGTGGGTGCCGCGCCTGGATTGATGGCAGGGTCAAAGGGCTGGCACTTACCCCCTCGCCGCCCACGCCGCCAGCACCTCCGCCTCCTTCTCGGCCGGCAGCCCCGCCCCCGGCTGCGCCCGCCGCTCCTCCGGCAGCGAGTTCCACCATTCCATCGTGTCGCGCGCCGTGTCGCCGATCGGCCGGAAGGTGAGCCCGGCCGCGACCGCGGCCGCCACCGAGACTTGGCTCATGCCAATCGTTTCGCCTTCCGGTGGAAACCAGTTGGTCATGTGACCCCAAGGCCGAATCTCGTGCTCGGCCATGAACTCGGCGGACACCCACGTGAAGGTGGCGTCCGAACCGAGCCCGTCGCGGATCTGCTCGAGCATGGTGCCGAACTGCTGCACCTCGCTCGTGGCGTTGTAGGTGCCTCCGTGGCCGGGGGTCTCCACGAGCCGCACGATCCAATCCGAGAGGTCGCGCGCGTCGATGTTCTGCACCGGGTCGTTGGGCGAATTGGGCGCCATCACCTCGCCGCCGCGCGCGACCCGGACCGGCCAGTAGGTCCAGCGGTCCGTTACGTCGCCCGGCCCGATGATCAGCCCGGGGCGCACGTTGATCGCGTTCTCGCCGAACACCTCCGTGTTGATCGCCTCGCACCTTGCCTTCATCGGCCCGTACTCGCGCATGGTCTCGACATCCGGGGACGAGAGCTGTCCCACGGGGTAGGTCTCGTCGATCCCGACCGCGGCGAAGTCGGCGTAGGCCGAGATCGAGGACACGAAGAGGTACCGTTGCACGTTGCCCTGTAGCAGTTCGGTGGTCATGGAAACCCAGCGCGGAATCGAGGCCGAATTGTCGATCACCGCGTCCCATTCGCGGCCCTCGAGCGCGCTCAGGTCGTTGTCGCGGTCGCCGATCAGGTGCTCGACGCGTTCGAAGTAGTCGTGGAAGAAGGGGGGTTCGGTCCGGCCACGGGTGAAGATCGAGACCTCGTGGCCGCGGTCGAGCGCGAACTTGACCTGGTGGGGACCGATGAAGCTGGTCCCGCCCAGGATGAGGATGCGGAGGGGGGCGGGGTCGGCGCAGGCGAGGGGCCCGAAGGCACCCAGGACGCCGAGGGCGCCGCCGGCACGGGCGGTGGTCTTCACGAAGTCGCGTCTGGTCTGGTTCCGCATGATTGTCATTTTCTGTCCGTGTCGTTGGAGTCCGTTCATCAAACCCATTCCGTTGCGCCCCCGCCCTGTCGCGCTCAATCTTATCCTCGCCGCGGCGGCTCGGCCACGGCCACGAAGTGACAACGCAGGAAGGGGATGCCACAGAATGACAACGACAGGAACGATCCGGCTGGCCGCGCTGCTCGGGACGCTGGCGGCTTTTGCAACCACCCCAATCTCCGCCCAGGAACCCGAACAGGTGGAAGTCGCGAGGGTGGAAATCACGCCCACCACACTCACCCTCCAGGTCGGCGAGAAGGCCGAGATCACGGCTACCGCCTACGACGCGGACGGCAATGTGGTCGAAGTGCCCATCCTCTTCTTCTCGCGGGGAGGACGCGGCAGACTCGCCGTCGACCGCTCCACGGGCGCCATCGAGGCGTTCAAGGGTGGGGAATTCGAAGTCATGGTACGAGCGATGGCACCGGGCGGCGCCGGCGGCACGGTGACCGTCACCGTCCCGTACCCACCGCTCGACCGGGTGGAGATCTCCGAGGAGGGCGGCCGCTTCTACGTCGGCGTAACCGTGCGCCACAAGGCCGCCGTGGTCGACCAGGCCGACGATGTCCGCGACCTCGCCGTCACCTGGAGCACCTCGGACGAGTCCATCGCAACCGTCGACCGCTACGGCGTCTTCCGGGCCCACGCCCCGGGCGAAGTGACGCTTTCCGCGGCGGCAGAAGGCGTTGTCGGCCGGATTCGCTATCAAGTGGCGGACAACCCGGTCACAACGATGGCCGTGGAGGCCAGCCAGGCCCGTGGCCGGACGGGAGACGTGATCCGCGTCACGGCCACGCCTGCGAACGCGGGCGGCGCGACGGTCGACGACATTCCCGTCACCTTCGGGCTGATCGCCGATCCCGACGCCATCGCCACCGCCGACTTCCCGCCCGCCGAGGTCGACGAGCAGGGGCGTTTCGTGGCCTACAAGCCGGGCCTCTACACGGTCACCGCCAACGTCCCGGGGCAGACCGCCCACACTACCGTCGAAATCCTGCCCCGGCACGCGGTGGAGGAAGTCTCGCTGGTCGGCCACGCCCCGGTGCGCAACGTCTCCACCTCGGACCTGTGGGTGTGGGAGGGCGTCGATGGCCGCGACTACGCGATCACCGGCACCCACGCCGCCCACGGCAGCACGTACTGGTGGGACGTGACCGACCCCGCGAACCCGGTCCTGACCGACTCGCTCGTGGTGGACGCGCGCACAACCAACGACGTCAAGGTCTCCGAGGACGGCGAGATCTGCGTGATCTCGCGCGAGGGGGCGTCCAACCGCCGCAACGGGATCGTGATCGTGGACTGCACGGATCCCCGCAACATCGAGATCATCTCCAACTACGACGACGAACTGACCGGCGGCGTCCACAACCTCTTCATCTACGACGACCATGTCTACGCCGTGAACAACGGGATTCGCTTCGACGTGATCAACATCGAGGATCCGGCGAACCCGCACCGCGTGGGGCGCTTCGAGCTCGACACGCCCGGCCACGCCATCCACGACATCTGGATCGTGGACGGGATCGCGTACACCTCGAATTGGGGGGACGGGGTGGCGGTGATCGACGTGGGCGGCGGCGACAAGGGCGGCAGCCCGGCCAACCCGGTCCTCATCTCCCGCTTCCGGGACATCGGGGGCGCGACGCACGCGGCGTTCCCGTACAAGAGCCCGACCGGCAAGTTCTACATCTTCATGGGGGACGAGAGGGGGGCTCCGGGTTTCGACGGGCAGGACCGCGCCCGCACGCCGGACTTCATGTCGGGCTACATCCACATCGTGGACTTCACCGACCCCGAGAACCCCGAAGAGGTTGCCCGCTACGAGATCCCCGAGGCCGGTTCGCACAACATGTGGATCGAGGATGACCGGCTCTACGCGGCGTTCTACCAGGGCGGCCTGCGCGTGGTGGACATCTCGGGCGAACTGAAGGGGAACCTGTACCACCAGGGGCGTGAGATCGCAGTGTACAAGGCGTTCGATCCGGACGGAGTGGTGGCGAATGCGCCATTCACATGGGGACCGCAGATGCACAAGGGGAACCTGTTCTTCGCCGAGTATTTCTCGGGGATGTGGGCGGTGAAGCTGCAGCCGCGGCGCGTGCTGATTCCGTGAGGGGGCGGATGGCGCCGACGCTCGCTCCCGCAGTCGGCCGCGTCCCGCGCGGCCATGGCTTCGCCCGTGCGTTCGTGCGATTCGTGGTCCTCGCCTGCCTGGGCGCCACCATGCCGCCCGGCGGCGCCGCCGCCCAGTCCTACTGGATCTACGTGGCCGCCGAGTCCGAAGACGAAGTCGCCCTGCTGCGCTACGACGCCGGCGGCGACCTGACCGTCGAAAAGACCATCACCACCGGGTGGCTCCTGGCCGAGATCGAGGCCCCGCACGGCCTCGCCATGGACCCCGGCGGCGAGTTCTGGTACCTCACTCTGGGACACGGTTTCCCCAACGGCCGCCTCGTCAAGTACGTCACCGGCGCCGACACGGTGGCAGGCGTCGCCGATCTCGGCCTCTTCCCGGCCACCATCGCCGTCCCGCCGCACGGCACCGTCGCACTCACCGTCAACGCCAACTTCCACGGCGACCACATCCCCTCGACCGTCACCATCGTCGACCTGGAGACCATGTTCCCGCTCGCGGACGTGGTCACCTGCACCATGCCGCACGGCTCCCGCTTCAACGCCGACGGCACGAAGCACTACTCGGCGTGCATGATGGACAACCAGCTCGTCGAGATCGACGGCGCCACCCTCGCCGTGAGCCGGCGCCTCGACCTGGTCGCCAACGAACCGGCCCACGCCCCCATGGACGGGCATATGGCCATGGCGCCGCCCGACGGACATTGCTCGCCCACCTGGACGACCCCCCACCCGGACGGCAGGCGCGTCTTCGTCCCCTGCAACAAGGGCGACGCGATCCTCGAGGTCGACCTGGAGAAGTGGCGCGTCACCCGCCGCATCGAGGCCCCGGGCGCGCCCTACAATCTCGACCTCACCCCCGACGGGACCCGGCTCTTGGCCACCTTGAAGGGGAGCGCGCAGCTCGGCATCTGGGATGTCGAAACGGGCGAATTGCTTCACATGATCGACTCGGAGATGCGGGTGACCCATGGCGTCGTGGCCACGCCCGACGGCCGCTACGCGATCGTCACGGTCGAGGGGATCGGGGGCGATCCCGGCACGGTGGAGGTCATTGAAATCAAGTCGGGTACTCGCGTCGCGTCCGCGCAGATCGGCAAGCAGGCCGGCGGAATCGCGCTCTGGAAGATGGAGGGATAGGAGAATGGCGTCGCCGTTACACACTCTTTACACACGATTCACCCTCCTGCTCCCAGCCGTATCCCTCTGGGCCTGCCAGCCACCCCCCGCCGAGTCCCCCGAAAACGAACCCGGCTGGCGCTGGTCCGACGAACGCGTCCTGGAAACCGTCAACGCCGTCCGCGCCGGCCGCACCCTGCAGCCCGAGACCTGGCCCGGCGGCGCCCGCGTCGCCGTCCTCCTCTCCTTCGACGTCGACAACGAGACGGTCCTCGGCCTGCGCTACGGCGACGCCACCGTCGGTTCCCTCTCGCAGGGGCAGTTCGGAGCCCGAGTCGCCCTGCCCCGCGTCGTCGACCTGCTCGACCGCGAAGGCATCCCCGCATCCTTCTTCATCCCCGCCGTCAGCCTCGTCCTCAACCCCTTCCAGATCGACATCATCCAGGCCGCGGGCCACCACGAGTTCGCCATCCACGGCTGGATCCACGAACTCAACTCCAGCCTCGACGCCGAAACCGAACGCGCCCTTCTGGAGCGTGCCGTCGAGTACATGACCGAGGTCACGGGCACGCGCCCCCTCGGCTACCGCGCCCCCTCGTGGAACTTCAGCCCGAACACCCTCGACATCCTGCTCGAAATGGGCTTCCTCTACGACTCGTCGCTCATGGCCGACGACCGCCCCTACGAGATCAACGCCCACGGCGAGCCCACGGGGATGGTCGAACTCCCCGTCGAGTGGATCCTGGACGATGCGCCGGTCTTCAACCCGCGCGGCGGCAGCTATTCGCACCCGCGCGACGTGCTTCAGGTCTGGAAGGACGACTTCGACGGAGCCTACGCGGAGGGCACGATGTTCCTGTTGACCATGCACCCGCACGTGATCGGGCACCGCTCGCGGATCGTGGTGCTGGAAGAACTGATCCGGTACATCAAGGGGCACGAGGGCGTGTGGTTCGCGACGCACCTGGAGGCGGCGCGGTACGCGAAGGAGCAGGCGGGGCTGTAGGACCGGGGCTTCCACAGGAACTCCTGGGCCAATCCCGGCGTACCTACAACAGGAAGTGCAGGTACCGCATCATCGCCAGATGTCTGGAGGGGACCACAAATGAGCCTGTACCGCATCATCCGATTCGCACTGTGCGCGTTCGTCGCCACACTGGGTACCCAGGCATGCGTCGACCTGGGCTTGGGACCCGACACTCCCGACGGCGATTCCGACCGCGCCGCCCTCATGAAGCTCTACGACGCCACCAACGGACCGGGTTGGACCAACAGCGACGGTTGGGGAACCGACGCACCACTCAGGACATGGTACGGCGTCGTGACCGACGGGGACGGCCGCGTGCTGAGTCTGGACCTGAGCGGCACCCTGGGCGCCAACGGCCTGTGGCTGCGCCATGGCCTGGTCGGCCCGATCGCTCCAGAGCTCGGACGTCTGACACGCCTGACGCGACTGGTCCTCGAAGGCAACGACCTGACGGGTCCCATCCCCCCCGCACTCGGCATTCTCCCGGACCTTGGACTACTGGACCTCGGCGACAACAGCCTGACCGGCCCGATCCCCCCCGCACTCGGCAATCTCTCCGAACTGACGGACCTCGACCTGTCGGACAATGAGCTGACCGGCACGGTCCCGCTCGCACTGACCGACCTCCCCAACCTGGCAAGGCTGAACCTTGCGCAAAACGATCTGTCGGGTGAGATCCCGCCCGAGCTCGCCAACCTTTCGAGCCTGCAGGAACTTGTGCTCTCCAGCAACGATCTGACCGGCGAGATTCCCCTCGAACTCACCCAACTCGCGAACCTGGAGTACCTGTCGCTCGGCAGCAACAATCTTACCGGCGCCATCCCCCCCCAGCTCGCCGACTTGCCGGCCCTGGACTGGCTCTCCCTGTCCTACAATCACCTGACAGGGACGATCCCGCCTGAACTGGGCAATCTCGCCAACCTCGCCGGACTCTTCCTTCAGGGAAACGACCTGGAGGGCACGATACCGGTCGAGCTCGGCAACCTTGCGAACCTCCAAAGGCTCTACCTCGCGCGTAACGCGCTCACCGGCCCGATCCCGGCGGAGCTGGGCAACCTCGCCGGCATGACCATCCTCTGGCTGAGCGAAAACGAGTTGACCGGAGCGATCCCGCCCGAACTCGGCACACATCTTCCAGTGTAGTCCACCAAGATCCATCAAATAGGCCGTAACACGTTATTGGACAACGTGTTCTGTAGGACATGCGGCACTCTGTCGTCCCTTGTGGTCCATCGCCATACAGTGTATTCTTCTCGACGTAGTGCGGCAATAAGTGATACACCACGAGGAAGGAACCGCATGATGAAGCGACCGAGGACGCTCAGCGCGGCGTTCGTGCGAACGGTCAATCGACCCGGCGTCTACGGCGACGGGCGGGGCGGGCGCGGGCTGAGCCTTCGCGTCCACCGGACGCTGGATGGCCGGATCACCAAGACTTGGCGTCAGCGCGTCAGGATTGAGGGCCGCCTGACCTCGATCGGGCTCGGGCCGTATCCCGAGGTGACGCTCGCCGAGGCACGGCAGAAGGCGTTGGACAACAGCCGGGGCGTCCGCTTGGGCCAGGACCCGCGCGGGCGCGGCGTCCCGACGTTCGCCGAGGCCGCCGAGAAGACCATTGAACTGCACCGCGAGGCGTGGAAGGCCGGGAGCCCGCTTCCCGAGCAGTGGGAGTCCACGTTCCGTCTTCACGCCGCGCCGCTCCTCGACAAGCCTGTGGACCGGATCGAGAGTGCGGACGTGCTCCGGTGTCTCGCGCCGATCTGGAACTCGAAGCCCGCCGCAGCGCGAAAGGCCCAGCACCGGATCACCGCCGTCTTCCGGTGGTGTATCGGTCGGAACTACCGCTCGGACAACCCGGTGGACCGTGCGGTCGTTGCACTGCCGAAGGCGAACGGCCACACGACAACCCACCACCGGGCGCTGCCGCACGGAGAGGTCGCGGCCGCGCTCCGGGCGGTTCGCGGGACGACCGACACGCACCCGTCGGCGGTTCTGTGCGTCGAACTGATCGTGCTCACCGCCGTGCGTCCCGGCGAGGCGCGGGGCGCGCTTTGGGACGAGATCGACATGGACGCGGAGCGGTGGACGATACCGGCATCCCGTATGAAGGCGGGGCGCGAGTTCGCGGTCCCGCTCAGCACGGGTGTGCTCGACGTGTTGGACCGCGCGCGCAAGCTGGCGGGCGGGTCGCCGCTTGTGTTTCCGTCGCGGACCGGCGGGCCGCTGCCGCCAAGAGCGCCGCTCAGGGTGCTCAAACGCGCTGCGGTAGCTTCGACGCTGCACGGGTTCCGGTCGAGCGCCCGGTCGTGGATGGCCGAGTCCGGCGTCCCGGCCGAGGTCGCCGAGGCTTGCCTTGCCCACGTCCCGAGAAGCCAAGTCGTTCAGGCGTATCAGCGGTCCGATCTGTTGACGCGCCGCGCCGAAGTCATGCAGGCGTGGAGCGAGTACGTCGGGTAG